>ERZ795056.6714-NODE-6714-length-11174-cov-5.180142_pt1 | contig 11174 bp, 8 predicted proteins | sample MGYA00375140_ERZ795056 | MGnify/ENA primary metagenome ERZ795056 (study PRJEB30185, sample SAMN05720227) | activated sludge metagenome | isolation source: Anaerobic digester | place: USA | collected 2015-03-09 ...
TCTTGCTATTATTCGAATGCTTCTTTTATTAATTGCTTCTGCTGGCTGATAGAAATTTTATATGAGCCGACTGCGGGACTTGCACTTGCAGGTCTGCCAGCATAACTTAATTTTTGTCCCGGCTTTAAGTACCCGAAAATTCTTTCCCTTAAGAAAGTCCATGCACCCATATTACCGGGTTCTTCCTGAACCCAGATTACTTCGTTTGCTTTACTGTAACTTTTAACAATTTCTCCAAATAGATCGTTTTCAAAAGGATAAAACTGTTCAACCCGGATTATTGCAGTCTCTGTCTTTTTGTTTTCGGTTTGATACTTCAACAAATCATAATAGACTTTTCCGCCTGTTAAGATTAATCTTTTTATTTTCGATTTGTTAGCTGCATTCGGATCATCGATTATTTCCATAAATCTTCCCGTCGTCAATTCAAACTTATCCGATTTAGCTTCCGGTAATCTCAACATGCTTTTAGGTGTCATAACAACAAGGGGACGGGATTGAGATTTTTTCATCTGTCTCCTAAGAAGGTGAAAATATTGAGCGGGAGTGGTAGGGTAGCAGACTTCCATATTTTCCTGTGCACAAAGAATAAGGAATCTCTCAAGTCGTGCGCTCGAATGCTCCGGTCCCTGTCCTTCAAAACCGTGAGGGAGCAGGAGGACAAGATTACTCGGTACAGACCATTTTTCGGAAGAGGCAACTATGAAGTTATCAATAATTACTTGTGCGCTATTTGCAAAATCACCGAATTGTGCTTCCCAAATAACAAGAGTAAGCGGGTCTGCAATACTATAGCCGAATTCAAATCCTAAAATTGCTGCTTCGGAAAGAAGGCTATCTAAAGCCTCTATTCTTGCTTGCTTGTTGAACATGTTATTCAACGGGAAATACTCTTCACCCGTCAAAGTATCGGTCAAAGCAAGATGCCGTTGGCTAAAGGTCCCCCTCACGCTATCCTGTCCGCTTAAACGTATTGGAATGTTTTCATTTAGTAGAGTTCCGAAAGCGAGCCATTCTGCAAAAGCCCAATCAATAACGCCGGCAGCAGAAGCCGATTCTCTTCTTTTATCCATAAACTTTTTCAATTTAGGATGAATCGAAAAACCGTCCGGCATTGATGTACTTTTAAGAATAATATCATTCAATACTTTTTCATCAACGAAAGTGTTTTTGGCGGGTTTACTCCCTTCAATTTTAGCTTTTGGAACCGCAAGGGGAACATCAACTTTAAATTCTGTTTTTTTCTTTTTAACCCGCTCTAAAGCGAGGTCAAGTTTTCTATCGTAATCTGCTCTTATCTTTCGATATTCGGGTTCTTCCAAAACCTCTTTTTTAATTAAATGCTTTGAATAAATATCCATAACGGAAGGATGATGTTTAATTTTTTCGTAAAGCAGCGGCTGAGTATAACCGGGTTCATCACCTTCATTATGTCCGTGACGGCGGTAACCGAGCAAATCGATAACAACATCTTTATTAAATTTCTGTCTGTATTCAAGAGCGAGTTTCGCTACATGAAGCGAAGCTTCCGGGTCATCACCGTTTACGTGGAATATCGGAGCTTGCACCATCTTTGCGACGTCCGAAGCATAAACCGAAGAGCGTGCATCTTCCGGTGTTGTAGTAAAACCGATCTGGTTATTAATAATTAAATGGATTGTTCCACCGGTTCTATAACCTTTAAGCTGCGAAAGATTTAAAGTTTCTGCAACTACACCCTGTCCGGCAAATGCAGCATCGCCGTGAATCAATAGGGGAATTGTTTTATTCTTTTCAACATCTTTTTTTCTATTCTGTTTAGCTCTAACAATTCCTTCAACAACCGGGTTTACCCATTCAAGATGGCTCGGATTGGAAGCAACCGAAACTTTTATCGATTCACCGTTTCTTGTTTTGTAAGTTCCTGAAGCTCCAAGGTGATACTTAACATCACCCGAACCTTGAATCGAATCGGGATCGAATAAATCTTCAAACTCGGATAAAACGGAGTCGTATGATTTCCCGAGGATATTTACAAGAACATTTATCCTACCACGGTGAGCCATACCGAGTACGAACTCGTCAACTTCTACTTTTGATGCTTCATTCAATAAATGATCGATTACAGCTATTAAAGTTTCGGAACCTTCAAGTGAGAATCTTTTATGTCCGAGGAATTTAGTATGAATAAAATGTTCGAATCCTTCCGCTTCAACAAGTTTTTGAAGAACTGCCTTCTTTTCATCTTTTGAAAAATGAGGTTTATTCTCATTCGGTTCCATCATCTGCTGAAGCCATGTTTTCTCTTCATGATTTTGGATGTGCATATACTCAACACCGATTTTATCGCAGTACGTTCTTTGAAGAATACCGAGAATATCTCTTAAAGTAGCTACTTTAAGCCCGCCGAATCCACCTGTAATAAACTGCCTGTCAAGATCCCACAAAGTTAATTTATGAAACGAAGGATCAAGTTCGGGATGATAAACCGGGTTAGCACCAAGCGGATCAATGCGTGCAACAAGATGCCCGCGTACCCTGTACATATTGATTAATTGCAGAACCCTCGCCTGTTTCTCGATCTCTTCCGTGTTGGATGATTTATCAAAAATTCCGGGTTGAATATCTGTTTCCCACGCTATCGGCTTAAGTGGAATTTTCAGTGCTTTAAATATCCTTTCGTAGAAATCATTTCCACCGAGCAGAAGTTCGTGAATCTCTTTTAAGAATAAACCTGACTCAGCACCTTGAATTATTCTATGGTCGTAAGTGCTTGTGATATTTAATATCTTACTTATTCCGAGAGTTGAAATTGTTTCCTGCGACATTGCCTGGTACTCTGCTGGATATTGAATTGCACCGGTTGCTACGATTGTTCCCTGTCCAACCATCAACCGCGGCATTGAGCTGACAGTGCCTATTGTACCGGGATTGGTTAATGTTACTGTTGTACCCGAAAACTCAGAAGGGTCAATCTGTCCGCTGCGGGTTCTTTTTACAATGTCTTCATATTTATTAACAAACTCCGTAAATGATAATTCCCCGGCATTCTTGATATTCGGAACAATTAAAGAACGGCTGCCGTCTTTTCTTTCGATGTCGATTGCAAGCCCGAGATTAATTTCTTTTCTGACTACAAGGTGCGGTTTTCTATCCTTTTCCATGAAGCCGTTATTCATCACCGGGAATTTATTCAGTGCCTGCACAACTGCGTAAGCTATCAAATGTGTAAATGAAACTTTACCGGATTCGGTTTGAGCAAGATATTGATTGATGATTATTCTATTTTCTTCAAGTAGTTTTACGGGGATTGTTCTTTGTGAAGTTGCAGTAGGTACTGAAAGGCTCAGATTCATATTCTCAAGAATTCTCGCACTGCTACCGGCTATTACCTTCAACTCCTCTTTATCATTATCTTTATCTTCTTCTTTCTCTTTTTTAACCCCGTTACCGCTAATAGCCTGCTTTAACGCAGCGACGTCCAGTTTTCCATTCGTTTCCCCGTTAAAGAATTTTTTCCACTGTTCCGGTATAGTTTCCGGGTTTTTAATGAATTGTTCGTAAAGTGATTCAACAAACCATGTATTTGCGCCGAATTGCTCAATCGCTTCTTTTTGCTGCGGGGAAAGTTTTTGTCTCATAATTCTCTACGAATGTCCGTGTTAAATAATCATTATTTTTTTGTGTAATAAATATAGAAAGTTAAACTTATTTTTACTATACATAGTTCATAAAATGAGGTGATTATGAAACACAGAAGAGAAATAAAACTGTTCAAATTACGGAAGGAGTATAAACTCGGAAAACTTGACGAAGCATCCGTTAATCCTGACCCGGTAGTTCAGTTTGAGAAGTGGTTTACCGAAGCCGTCAATGCCGGTATTGACGACGTTAATGCGATGATTCTCGCAACAGCGGATAGGTTCGGTGTTCCATCTGCAAGGACTGTTTTGTTAAAAGATTTCGGTAAAAACGGTTTTACTTTTTTTACTAACTATGGAAGCAGAAAGGGGAGCGACCTTGATGAGAATCCAAATGCTGCACTCGTATTTTACTGGAAGGAACTTGAAAGACAGGTAAGAATACGCGGTAAAGTAAAAAAACTCCCGAAGAAAGTTTCAGCAGAGTATTTTGCAGTGAGACCGTTGAAAAGCCAATTAGCTGCATGGGCGTCCCCGCAGAGCAGTAAAATTGACGGGAGAGAATACCTCGAAGAAAGGTTTAGTAGTTACGAAAAAGAGTTTGAAAAGAAGAAGATGCAGTTACCACCTTTTTGGGGTGGATACATATTAGTCCCTGTTGAAATAGAATTTTGGCAGGGGAGAGAGAACCGTTTACACGACAGGATACTTTTCGAAATAGTTAAAAGGAGATGGCAAATCTCAAGGTTAGCTCCGTGAGGGTATAAATACATATATTGCTACCCCAAATAGTGAGTGAGTTTTATGGTAGCATTACAATGTTACTTATTCTACTTGTACAAATACACATAAAAAAAATACTAATCCACGTCAGAAAAATTCGAAAAGTTTCTCCTGTTATTTCACTCAAGTACATAAAAATAGAAGCAGCAATAAAAGAGAATTTACCAAGGTGTGGTATCGGTTCTTGTTTAGTCATATTTTTACTTAACTTAAAATGATATTTATACTTCCGCAAAAAGATTGATTCTTACTTTTTTCCAATCTTCTTCATCCGGGTTGATTTTATCTACCGTACCGATTATTGTTACATTCTGACGTAATAATCTTGAAGGTATCGGATTTTCGTTTCGAGGGACATAGCCTAATTTTATATTATTAGTTGTAAAAATCTCTAATGCACGTCTATCATATGGATTTGTAGGTTCTTGCACAATTAATAATTCATCTCCCACCTTAAGTTTATTAACAACAGTTTCACCGTCATAATAGTAGAACCCGGCTACATAAAACTTTGTAAGAAAATATCTCTTCTTATTTACATCACCTTTAGCGTTTTGCGGGATGAATAATGCAAAAAAGCCAGTACTTATTCTTTTTAGAAAACTTAGTCTATTCATTCATTATTGATAAGTAGTAAGTAAATTAAAGTAACCATAAAGTAAAATAACCTTGCAATTAATTCTTTACTGCTCAAAATTAAACAATAATGCTTAACTGTCAAATTCTTTTTTCTTTAAAAACTCTCGAAGTTATTGCAAATCCGAAGACCGGGAATTGACGAGAGTATAAATGGAAGACCCGGTAGTTTATATTAAAGCAATAATAGCAGTAGATTTTTACATCGGCTCTTTTTTTGTATTTTTGATATGTAATAATATTTTAATCAAGTCCTTTAAGAAAGGAAGGATAAATTATTTTTTTTGTTGCTGTAATGAAGTGTCTGGCAAACAAAGAATAATTACAGTGGTAATGGTTGTCAAAGTATTTGATTTCGATAAAACATTAACAGAAAAAGATACATTTACTTCTTTTCTTTTTTTCGTTGGGAAAGGTAAAACCGGTCTAATCTTTAGGAAAACGGTCTATTACTTTTTTTTATTAATTAGGGTGTTGAAGCTAATATCAAACAGAACTCTTAAAATAATAGGATTAAACCTTTTTTTACCCGATGACCCTGAATTGGTAAAGGTTTATTCGAAAGAATTTGCCGATACTATTGCCCTTAATAAGAACGTTGTCAAAATGTTAAATGAGAGTAAAGAGAATTCAAAAGTTTTGATTTGCTCGGCTTCACCGGCAATTTACATAGAATTTCTATTTCCGGGAATCCCTGTAATAGGTTTAGAATTGTCGAAAGAAAAAGAATACGGTATAAAAAAACTTCCATACAAAGAAAAGAAATTAGAATATGTAAAACAGATGGGGATTGATACAATTGAAGAGTTATATACCGATTCGCTTTCTGATAAGTCTTTGGCTCAAATTGCAAAAAAAATTTTTGTTGTAAGAAGGGACCGGGTAACTGTGTACAATGATTATGAATCGTATAAAAAACATTTTACTTTTTTTAATAGATGAATAGAGTACTTGTACTGGATGGTAATGCTCGAGCCGCCATCACGATAATCAGATCTCTCGGGCGTTCCGGTGTAAAAGTAGATGTCGGAGCAGAATACAGAGCCTATTCAACGTATTCCCGGTATTGTTGCGAATTTATTAAGTATCCCTCCCCGTTAAAAGAAAAAGAGAAATTTCTCTCCTTTATTCTTCAAATAATTAAAATGAAAAAATACGACGCTATTATACCGGTTGATGATGAAACAACGGATATAATGTCGGAGTTGAACAACAATTCTACCGAGGAAATCCCGGTTTGTTTACCATTTTTAGATAATTATTTGAAAGCAAGAAGTAAAATTGAAACTATAAATCTTGCCAAAAGACTCAATATTCCGCACCCGGTATCAATACCGACAACTGAATTAAACAACGATACAGAGAATTTAGTCCAAAAAACTTTAGAGTTATTAGTATTCCCGGTAATTCTAAAACCTGAATATGAATCAGGTTCCAGAGGAATCTACTTTATTAAGAACGTTGATGAATTAAAGAAAACAATTCCCATTTTTATAGATAAATATAAGAAGGGATTGATCCAGGAATACATACCTTATGGCGGGAGTTATGGGGTTGAAATGCTTTACAATAAAGGCGAATTGAAAGCAAAATTTACTCATAAAAGAATTAGAGAGTACCCTGCTCATGGCGGTCCATCAACTTGTCGTGAATCAGTAAGGTTTCAGGATATTGAAAGCTATTCAAAAATTCTTTTAGACAGTTTAAATTGGAATGGTGTTGCAATGGTGGAATTTAGAATTGATGCAAGAAACGGAGTACCAAGATTGATGGAAATAAATCCAAGGTTTTGGGGTTCATTAGCAATGGCTTACCATGCGGGAGTTGATTTTCCGAAACTTCTTCTGGAGCTAATAGTGAATAAAAAATGTGATGAAATATTTAATTACAAATTGGGTATTCAGACGAGGTGGTTGTTGTGGGGAGATTTCCTTTGGCTTCTTTCAAGAAAAAGAAAAAGAATGAGCAAAGAAGAATTGTACAATTTTTTCTCCTTCAGAATACATGATGATATAATTGACCGTGATGATTTGAAGCCGGTATTGGGAACCATTATTGATTCTTTTAGAATGGTATTCTTCGGTAATAAGCTGAAAGATTTATTCAATCGCGGCTGGTAAGGAATAATTTTAATACATATAAAATCTTATGAAAATATTAATTCTGACTCAGTTCTTTCCACCAGAAATAGGTGCTCCTCAAAACCGGTTATTTGATCTTGCAAAAAGACTAAACGACAATTCTGAAGAAATAGATATTTTGACTGCAATGCCAAACTATCCTAACATGTGTATTTATGATGGGTATAAAAAGAAATTGATGAAAGTTGAATACATTGAAGGTTTAAGAGTGTTTCGTTCATAGATTTTTGTAAGAAAATCATCTGCCATTTTCTTTAGGTTAATGAACTATTTTTCATTTGTCTTTTCGTCTCTTCTATTAGGAATAATAAAACTAAAGAAATATGACATTATTATTTGCGAATCCCCTCCACTTTTTTTGGGAATTTCAGCTGTAATTCTTGCCAGATTGAAAAAATCTAAACTTGTTTTTAATGTTTCCGATTTGTGGCCTGAGTCTGCTAAAAAATTAGGCTTAATTACCAACAAGTATATTTTGGAGCTTACTGAAAAACTTGAGTTGTTTATTTATAGAAAGTCTAAAATTGTTACAGGTCAAACGAAAGGAATAATTAAAAGTATTAATTTGAGAGCCCCATCAGTAAAAACTCATTTATATAGGAATGGGATAAATACAATGTCTTTGGTTGTTCAAGAAGTAAAATCTAATTGGAAAGTTGAGAACGTTTTCAATGAAAACGATTTTATTTTGTTTTATGGAGGAAATATAAGTTATTCTCAAGGACTTGATATAATTTTAAGAGCAGCGAAGCTTCTTACGCACATCCCGAATATTAAGTTCGTACTTCAAGGTAATGGACCTGAAAAAGAAAGATTAATTAAATTAAAAGAGGAATTAAAGCTTGAGAACGTTTTCTTCTTTCCACCAGTTTCGAAAATGAAAATGAATGAAATCCTTCCTCAAATTGATGCTGGGATAATTCCGCTTAAAAAGCTGGATTTGTTTTTAGGTGCAATTCCTTCCAAAATATTTGAATACTTTGTCCACTCAAAACCAATTTTACTTGGAGTTGACGGAGAAGCAAGAGAACTATTTGTAGACGAAGGGAAATGCAGCCTTTATTTCACACCAGAAAACCATGAAGAATTAGCAGAAAAAGTGATTCAATTATATAATGATCCAGAGTTAGGTAAAGAATTGGGGCGGGCAGGAAATCTATTCGTTCATGAACGTTTTGATATAGAGATGATTGTTAAAGAGTTTCATAAAGTCTTAAAAAGTTTATAAAGGATGGGGTTTAATTAGCAATATTTTTCCGAATCACACGGCAATAAAATTAGTTTTTTTTATTTAATACTTTTTTGGTAATTTTATCGGGTCAATTAACAAAAGTATGATGCAAAAACAGCTTATAAATTTTTTCTTGAATGGTAATATCAAAAGGAAATTCACATTTATTCTTTTTGATCTGATTGCATTTTGTATATCCTTAGTAAGCGCTTTTTATATACGATTTGAATTTGAATTCAGCTACGTCCAGTTTACAAATCTTTTTTACTACCTGGCTCTTTTCTTAACTATAAAATTCTCCGTATTCGCTTTTTATCATCTGTATGATATTAGCTGGCGCTATGTTTCGTTACAAGATTTAGCAAGTATTGCAAAAGCCTCTGCAATCAGCAGCGGTATAATCTTTATTATCCTTTACGGATTTGAACTAAACAAATTCGAAGGTTTTCCAAGAACGGTTATTTTACTTGATCTGATGCTTACTTTTATTTTAAGCAGCGGTTTCAGAATATCGAAAAGAATGTTCCTTGAAGTGTTTAGAAAAGATGCCGGAACCAGCGGTCTGAAAAGGACAATAATAATTGGTGCAGGAAGCAGCGGGGAACAACTTCTCAGAGAACTGTACCGGAACCAGCCAAAGAAATTTATACCGGTTGGATTTATCGACGATGATTTGAATAAACAGAATCTTCAATTACAAGGTGTTAGAGTAATAGGTACGACTGAAGATTTGCCTTATTTAATTCACCAGCAAAAGATTGAAGTAATCATCATTGCAATCCCTTCTGCAGATAGAAATTTCTATAAGAAAATCTTTATGATTGCAAAAGATGCAAACGTCTCGGAAGTTAAAGTCGTTTCAACTATTAACGACATATCTAATGTAATACAGGTATCTGTTAGAGACATCCGCGATCTTAACGCAAGTGATTTGATTGGCAGACATGCGATTTCAATCAATACAATTGATATCATTAAATATATCAAAAGAAAAAGAGTATTAATTACCGGTGCTGCAGGTTCAATCGGTTCCGAAATTGCAAGACAGGTAATTTTTTACGACCCTGACATTGTCGGAATTCTTGATATTAACGAAAGCGACCTTGCGGATCTGGAAGTTCAATTAGGAAGGAATAGTAAAGCGATTCCGATAAAAATGTACCTTGCGGATATTTCCGACATGCAAAAAGTAGATAAAATAATTAGGGAGTTTGCACCGGATGTAATCTTCCATGCAGCCGCTTATAAGCATGTTCCCGTTATGGAAAAATTCCCTGAAGAAGCAATAAGAGTAAACGTCCTTGGAACAAATAATCTTGCGATATCAGCTAAAAAGTATCATGTCGAAAATTTTGTATTAATCTCTACCGATAAAGCCGTTAATCCGACAAGTATTATGGGTGCTACAAAAAGAGTTGCCGAGAATATTGTAACCGGTATAGGTAAAGGCGGCGGTTCTAATTTTGTTTCGGTAAGATTCGGTAATGTTATCGGTAGCCGCGGAAGCGCATTGCCTATATTCCTTGAGCAGTTAAAACACGGCGGACCAATCACTATAACTCACCCGGATATGAAACGATACTTTATGACGATTCCTGAAGCTGTTGCTCTTGTTTTGCAAGCGGCGGCAACAGGGAAGAACGGCGATGTTTTTGTGCTGGATATGGGTGAACCGATCAAGATTCTCGATATTGCCAAGGAATTGATATTAATGAACAATCTGATTCCCGATAAAGATATTAAAATTGAATTTACAGGTATTAGGGAAGGCGAAAAGTTGTTTGAAGAAGTTCTGACTGCTGAAGAAGGCGTTCTAAGCACCCGGCATGAAAAAATATTTAAAGCTAAACTTAATTGTACATTCGATGAAACAACCGTTGCAATGATGATTGATGATTTTTCAAGTATTAATACAACCTTAACTAAAGATGAATGGCGCTCCATGCTGAAAAAATTCGTGCCGACTTTCGATTGGAAAAACGGTAACGGTAATGGTAAACATTCGGGCAACGGAAAATATCTTAATGAAATTAATGGTAAAGCAAGGAAAACGGTTGAAGAGAACGCTGGTTTCTTTTAATCCATTACAGTTTTAAGGAACCGGATGAGAGTTGCTTGCTGCCTTCTTTTCTTTCTCTTGTTTTCCTTTAATTCATCGTTTGCACAGGTAATTAACGAAGATCCTAATTCACCTGTCTATGATTACTTAAAAAGAGCATCTGTATCAGGCTTCTTACCTGAGTATAATGATGTGGTTTTACCGTTATCGAAATCTAAAATCCATCATCTTCTATCTTTAATTCAGGAAAAGAAATCGTTTCTATCTTCGATTGATTTAGAAAAGTTAGAAAGGTACCAATCGTATTATCACCATACAGATTCAACTGATTCGATAAAATCTTTTTTGGGGAATCATCAGTCAACCTTAATTGAAAATATTGTTTCTAATTCAGAGAACCATCTATACCATTACAAAGACGAGCACTTTTATTTTACTATTAACCCGGTTTTCTCCAGCAGGTTGATAATGAACAAGAGTGAAAGCAGAGACATTTCTGCTTCTCAGCTGCTTTTTTACGGGGCAGACATTTCGTTAGTTTTTAATAACTATCTCGGCATTTATTTGCGAGGAACAAACGGTGTGCAATTCGGTGATAGAGAAACTGCAAAATTGGATAGAAGAGTAGCTCAAAGTTTTACATTTAATAAAACGGGTTTGAATTATTTTGATCAAACAGAAGGTTATATTCAATTTCAGAATGA
>ERZ795056.6724-NODE-6724-length-11163-cov-4.962550_pt1 | contig 11163 bp, 8 predicted proteins | sample MGYA00375140_ERZ795056 | MGnify/ENA primary metagenome ERZ795056 (study PRJEB30185, sample SAMN05720227) | activated sludge metagenome | isolation source: Anaerobic digester | place: USA | collected 2015-03-09 ...
TCGTCGGATCCGCTGTAATCCAGCAGGGTTCCGGCTTTGGCGGCGATTTCCCACTCGGCTTCGGTGGGCAGGCGATAGCCGTTGGCAGAGAAATCGCAGCTTACGGACGCGGCGCCTCCGGTGATCCGGTAGGCTGGTTGCAGCCCCTCATTTTCACTGCGGGCGTTGCAATAGCGGATGATATCGATCCAGCTTACGTTCTCCACCGGCAGATTGCCGGCCGGGGTTCCATGCAGATAGGGCGGGGTCATAAATTCGTCCCACTCGCTTTGGGTCACCTCGTATTTGCCGATCCAGAAACCGTCCTGGGAGGTGTTGGAGTTGGGATTGTCCTTCAGCCGTCCGAAGCCAAAAATCCCGCCCGGAACACGCACGAACCTGCTTCCGTCCGGCGGCGCGGCGGTCTTGGCGGGCTTGGTGCCCGGGTTTTGATAGGTTTGCTCTCCCGGCAAACTCAGCTTGCGGGGATCTTCCCTGACCGCGTTCTGAGTTTGCTGGCCGGCGGGGGCGTTTCCCGGCTGGCGGGGTTGCGGAACGTTCTGGGTGTTGGTTTCCAGGGTGTCCGGCGTTCCGGTGATGATATTGCCGATGTTCTCAACCAGGCCGCCCGGTTTGAGAATTGCCGGCAGGCCGAAAATGAAGAACAGGGCAAGGCCCGCCGCAATCAGACCGATCAGCAGCCAGAACGTCCATTCCAGATGGCGCTTGGGTGGCGGCATCGGCTGATCTTGCAGCTCTTCCAGCGATTGCGGGGCCCCCTGCGGCGCGAAAACCTCGTCTTGGTCCACCGGCGGCAGGTCGTTCAAACCTTTCAGCAAGGTCTCCAGGGAAGTGTAGCGCTGTAAAATGTTGCGGTGCAGGCAGTCGGACAAGATCTTGTTCATGCTTACGGTTACGCCCGGGATGTGGGCAAACTTGTGCTGCTTCAGATGCTCGGAGTTGTAAATGGCGTTGTAGAGGACATTTCCGGACAGCAGTTGAGAGATTATCACGCCCAGGTTGAAAACTTCGTCCCGCTCGTCCACCTCTTCGTATTTGATGCCGGAAGAGAGAATGGTGATGTTGTCGGAGTCCTCGGGTACCATGATCCCGCTGGGGGTAAGTTCATGCAGCGAAAGCCCCTGCTGACGGACAGCTATCGCCGTCTGCACCAGTTGTTTGGCGACTTCGCGCACAAATGCCTCGCTCAGCCGGCCGGCTTTGTTGGCCTTGATCCTGGCCAACGACTCGCCGCTCACAAAATCCGAGGCCATGAACACCGGATCGTGGGTCTGGTTGATCTCCGCGACCCTGGCCGTGTGCACGGAACTCAGGTTACCCAAGCGTTTGAGCCTGTTCTGCAGGCCCATGATCGATTCCAAATTGGAATACTTGTACTTGAAAAAGAGCTTGAGCACGTACTTTTTGTCGTCTTTTTCCGCGATGTATTTGATCCCCTCCGGGTCCTTGTTCAGCATGCGGACGATGGTGTAGCCGCAAAAAACGTCACCCGGATCCATCAGCTTGAAAACCGCGTCGGTAACCCAGTCCCCGCCAAAGTGCCTGATCACTTCCGGAGCTTCCGGCTGCGGGTTGTGATTAAGTTTCCGCGGTGTTTCCTCCAGATCTTCGCGCCGCGCTCCGCAATGGACGCAATACTTGCTCTTCTCCGGTATCTGTTGGCCGCAGTTGCCGCAATAGCGCATCAGGAGATCCTCGTGATCCTCAGCCGCACTTGTTTGCCGTTGATGTCGTACTCGCTGAGGCCTTCGGGTGAGTCAGCCTCGAGCAGTGAGTTGCAAAGCGTTTCGCTTTGGATGAAAGCCCCGTGCGCGGCCAGCGCGGCGCTGATCTCGGCGTCACCCAACCACTCCACCGCGATGCGGTCCATGATCTCAAAACCCTGTTCCTTGCGGCTGAACTGGATCTTGTTTACCAATTCACGGGCGAAGCCTTCACGGATCAGTTCCGGCGTGAGGGCAGTGTCCAAGGCCACGAACATGTCGTTCATGCTCTCGAAAACGAAACCCTCGCGCGGTTGGATGTGCACTGCCACGTCTTCCGGCAACAGCTCGATATCCAGGGCGGTAAGTTTGTAAGTGCCTGTGGAATTGAAGGACGCGAGGATATCCTGTCCCTTGATACCGGCCAGTTCGGCGGCTATGGCTTTCATCTGATTGCCGTATTTGGGACCCATCACCTTGAACTGCGGCTTCAGTTCATAGTGCACAAAGTCCTCATCTTCAGCCACATAGACTATCTCGTGGATGTTCACTTCCTCCTGGATGAGGCTGAACATGCGTTCCACGGTCGCCCGGTATTTGGCCGGCACATACATCCTTTGCAGAGGCTGCCGCACCTTGATCTGACAAGCGTTGCGGGCCGCGCGGCCCAGCTGGACGATGTCGATGATCACCCGCATTTCCTTTTCCAGGGCGGGATCGATGTATTGCGACTCAGACTCCGGATACGCGGCCAGATGCACGCTTTCGCCCGCTGCAAGCGAGAGAAAAAGTTCTTCCGCCAGATGGGGCGTGAAGGGCGCGATCAGTTTTGCCACGCTCACAAGCACTTGGTAAAGAGTGCGATAGGCGCCTATCTTGTCTTCCGTGAGTTCCAGCGCCCAAAATCTGCGGCGGCTGCGGCGCACATACCAGTTCGAAAGTTCGTCGATCACAAAATCCTGGATGGCGCGCACCACCTTGGTTAGTTCGTAGTCCTTCATCCACTCACGCACCTGGCCGATCAGGGTCTGCAGCCGGGAAACGATCCAGCGGTCGATCTCCGCGCCGTGCCGCCAATCCTGGGGATGGGCCGCGGCGTCGAAGCCATCGATGTTGGCATAGGTGGCGAAGAAGGAATAGGTGTTTTTAAGCGTGCCGATAAATTTGCCGATGATTTCTTTCACTCCCTCCACATCAAAGCGCGTGGGCACCCAGGGCGGACTTACCTCCAGCAGATACCAGCGGATGGCGTCGGCGCCGTAAGTGTGCATCAATTCGATGGGGTCCACGGAATTGCCTTTGGATTTGCTCATCTTCTGGCCTTTGGCGTCCAGGATGAGATCGTTCACCAGGCAGCTTTTATAGCTGGAGCGCCCTTTGTAAAGGGTGCCGATGGCCAGCATGGAATAGAACCAGCCCCGGGTTTGGTCGATGCCTTCGGAGATGAAGTCGGCCGGGAATAGTTCGGAATCGAAACTATCTTTGTTTTCAAAGGGATAGTGCCACTGCGCGTAGGGCATCGAGCCGCTGTCAAACCAGCAGTCGATCACTTCCTGGGTGCGGTTCATGCTGCCGCCGCATTTGGCGCAGGCAAGGGTCACATCATCGATGTAGGGCCTGTGCAGTTCGATGTCGGCGGGCACCGGCGCGCCGTTTTTCAGTTTACCGCGGCTGATCAGTTCCCCGATCGAACCCACGGAGCTCTTTTCGCCGCAATCCTCGCAGATCCAGATGTTCAGCGGCGTGCCCCAGAACCGGTCGCGGGAAAGGGCCCAGTCCACATTGTTGGACAGCCATTCGCCGAAGCGTTTTTCGCCCACGAAGCCGGGATACCAGGCGATCTGGCCGTTTTGCTCCAGCAGCTGCCGTTTGAATTCGGTGGTGCGGATATACCAGCTTTCGCGGGCGTAGTAGATAAGCAGGTTTTCGCAGCGCCAGCAGTGGGGATAGCTGTGTTTCACCTGCTCGCGGCGGTAGAGGTTGCCGCTTTCCTTCAGGCTGCGGATGATGTCTTTGTCCGCGGTTTTTACGAAGATGCCGGTCCAGGGCGCGATCAAATGGTTGAATTTGCCTTCTGCATCCACCGGCTGGATGAAAGGCAGGTCATATTTGAGACCGAGGGCATAGTCATCGGCGCCGAAAGCCGGGGCGGTGTGCACGATGCCGGTACCGTCGTCCATGCTCACGTAATCCGCCAAACCCACATACCAGGCGGGTTTTTCCACCTCGATGAAACTGAAGAGCGGCTGATAGCGGCGGCGCTCCAGTTCCTGGCCGGGAAATTCGCTCAGGATCTCGTATTCCCCATCCAAAACCTCAAGCCGGGCCTTGGCCAGGATGTAGTTTTCCTCCAGATGGCGCACCTTCACGTAAGTTTCGTCCGGATGTACGGCCAGCGCCACGTTCGAGATCAGCGTCCAGGGCGTGGTGGTCCAGGCCAGGTACCAGGTGTCGTCTTCGTCCTCAGCCCTGAACTTCACGAACACGGAGGGATCCTCCACGTCCTTGTAGCCCAGCGCCACTTCGTGCGAAGAGAGCGGGGTTCCGCAGCTGGGGCAGTAAGGCACGATCTTGTGCGCTTTGTAGATCAGCCCGCGCTGGAAAAAGTTGTCCAAAATGTGCCAGACGCTCTCTATGTAGCTGTTGTGCATGGTGATATAGGGATCGTCGAGGTCGATCCAGTAGCCCATCAGTTCCGTCATTTCCTGCCAGAGGTCGAGGTAGTTCCAAACCGATTTCTTGCAGGCCTGGCAAAATTTCTCCACGCCGTAGGCTTCGATCGCTTTTTTATCTTCAAGTCCCAGTTGCTTTTCCACCTCGATCTCCACCGGCAGGCCGTGGGTGTCCCAGCCGGCCTTGCGTTTCACCTGGAAACCGTTCATGGTCTGGTAGCGGCACACGAGATCCTTCAGCGTGCGTGACAGCATGTGATGGATGCCGGGTTTGCCATTGGCGGTGGGCGGTCCTTCGTAAAACACGAATTGGGGCGCGCCCTCGCGCTGATCGATGCTTTTCTGGGCCAGGGAGTGTTCCCGCCAATAGGCGCGAACCCGCTCCTCCAGGTGCCTGGGGCTTTCTTTAAGGTCTATGTTTTTATACATTTAAGCTAAAATTGTGTCCTTGCGTTGGGCTGATCTTCGGTTGGGGCGACAACGCGGCCGGAAGATGCGAAACCTTCACTCAGCCGATCTTTTTGGAATGGCCCGGGCGTCTCTGGCCGGGAACGAAATTCTGCTTCGTTTGCAGATGGTCTCTCTTGTGTTCATGGGCCGCGGGGAGCACGCGCTCCTCTTCTTCCTCCGTAACCGGCTTTTCCTCAAAGAGTTCGCTGAAGTGTTCCTTCAGCTCTTCGTGTTCGGAAACGTAGGTTTTCCACTCTTCCATGGCGGCATCCATGTCCACGCAGCGGGTGCAGAGAACCACCAGATTCTGGTCTGTGGTCCCGATCCAGCCGCGGTCATAGCAGTTGTCGCAGCTTTTTTTGCGGCGATGCTTGCCCGCGATCTTCTGGGCTGCTTCCAGATGCTTGTCGTCAAGCTTGAACATAATGTCTCCTTTTCCCCGGTCCACGCTCGCTTACGGGGCGAGTGGGGCCATGGGAAGCTGTTTGTTTAACCAATCATACCATCTTTTTCACCGGGGCTTTTCTGAAAAGGATTTTTTTCAGCCGGTTGGCTGGCCGCTATTTCTTCTTGCGTGGCCTGCTGCCCGCGGATGGGGCTGGTTCAGCATTTTTCACCGCTTCCGGCGCGGCCTTGGCAGGTTCCGGTTCCGCGAACTGCAGCGGCTCGCTGATCACCGACTTTTTCAGCTCCACCCGCACAACCGGTTCCAGGCGGTGGGTTACTACAAAGAGATTCTTGTTGCGGCTGAGTTCCAGCTTTTGCTCCGGCGTCATCGCCTCGATCTCTTTCAGGTTCACGATCCTTTCGATCGCTCCGGTGGCCATGTCCACGATCTGGACAAAGGTTTGTTTTTCGGCCATGAAGTCTACCTCCATTGTGTATTTATCAGGAAATCTTTTGCAGATGTCAAGCACAAAATCCAGATATTCGTCACGGTGGGTCTGATACCAAATGCGGAACGCGCGGCATTTCCCCACGCGGCGGCAAACCGCGCAAAGGGGCGGCGTCACCTCACGGTGGCGCTTGATCTCGCAGGCATGGAATCTGGATTTTTTCATGGCTGGCCTTTTCTCTGAAAAGCCTCTCCCTGTCAAGAAATATCGGCGGTGGCGACCCTCCCGGCACGGTTTTGGCATCTCTATTTCTGACCGCGATCATCGCCTGCCTGGACGCCAACCTTGAATGATGACCGTAAGTATCTAATGATAAGTATATTAACCGCATATGTCGCCCTGATCGCCGGGCGGAAGTTGGGCCAAATCAGCTCTGTTTTTCCAGGCAGGGCGAAAAAAGCCGGCGGCATGATGTCTGAATGATCTTGCGGTCGATCCAGCTGAAAACAGCATTAGCTTGAGGGGCTGGAAGAATCGCAGGATGGGATGGTTGGCAGAAGTCGCTCCGAAGATGAGAAAAAAATACTTCCATCAAGGACACAATCGAACTTCTAAAGATACCTTGGAGCTTGTTGCCCGGGAGCGGTTCAGATATTTTTTGCCCAATCCGCGAAATAATCATTGACAAGATCGGTGGCTTTCCATATTTTGAACATATGTTCATTTGAAAGCTTGTTGCGGGAAGCTTGACATGCTTTGGCAGCAAGCGATCCAGATAAAACAAACAGATAGACGTGTGTGTCTTCCGCAAGCATGATCCGCGCGGGATCATGAAGGCAAAATCCAGAGACGCCACATAGGAGGAAATGATGCCAAATCGCGATGGAACCGGACCATACGGAGATGGCCGCCAGGGTAGGGGTTTGGGCAATTGCGGCAATACCCGCCGCACGACTCAGCTTCAGGGAAGCGATAAGAGTGTGGATGATCGCGGCTACGCCAACACCGGAGTTTCGCTGTTGGTGGATGCCATCAGATATTTTTTAAGCAAAAAACCAAAAGACAGGAGGTAACAATGCCTGGATACGATGGAACAGGACCCTTTGGCGACGGACGCCCCGGAAGAGGTTTGGGTCCCTGCGGAAGATTCGAGGGAGTAGCGCTCCGGCGCGGATTTGGCCGTGGTTACGGCCGGGGCTTCGGCGGCGGATTTGGCCGCGGTTTTGGCCGCGGTTACGGATACCGCTTTCGCGCGGGAGCCTATAATGCTCCTTACAATTACCCCGAGCCCGTCTATGACTACAGCAAGGAAGACCTGCAAGCTCAAAAAGCCGATCTGGAGAAACAACTGCAGTGGCTGAACGAACAGCTGGCCAAAGAAGACAAGAACTAAAAAAAGGACGCGGTTTCGGCGTCCCCAATTCTGAGGAGGCGGCCTTGCTGCCTCCTTTTTTCGATATCTGATGCAGATCCCCGGAATTGAAGATTGCCGGCTTTGCCCGCTTTGGCAAACCCGGACCCAAGTGATCCGGGGTGAAGGCAGTCTAAGCAGCGAGATTTTCCTGCTCGCCCAAGCGCCCGGCGAAGAGGAGGACGAGGCTGGAAAGATGTTCGTGGGGCCATCCGGAAAGCTGTTTTGGGAATTGCTGGACCAGGCCAAGGCTGACAGGGCGGACCTGTACATCAGCAACCTCCTGAAGTGCAGATTGCCCCAAAACCGCCGTCCCAAACAAGCCGAGATCCTTTCCTGCTCACGCTATCTGGAGTGGGAACTGGCGGTGGTCAAGCCCAGGATCGTGGCGCCCCTGGGCTATTACGCCACCAAATTCATCTTTGAAAGCAGGAAACTGGACCTGTTCAACAAGGAGGAGTATCCCTCCCTGATCGGCAGGGCCTTTGTTTGCGCCGCATTCATCGTGATGCCGCTTTCACATCCCACCTCCCTGATCCACCATCCCGAATTTTGGGAGCACGCGCTGAAAAAATACCGCCGCGTATTTCAGCTTGAGCCCTGCAAATGGTTCAACTGCTGTCCGATCCGCGCTTTCACCCTGAACCGGGCCCTTCCTTTCCACTGGACAGACGCATACTGCCTGGGCAACTGGCAGAATTGCCAACGCTTTGAACTTGAATCCCGCGGCATCGCCCATTCGGACCATCTTTTACCGGATGGAAGCAAGCTGGAAACACTCTGAAGGAGTTACTCATGAAATACCTCTTTGGCCCTGTCCCTTCGCGCAGATTGGGCATTTCCCTGGGCGTGGACCTGGTCCCGCAGAAGGTTTGCACCCTGAATTGCGTCTATTGCGAGGTGGGAAGGACCACCTTGCTGACCCTCAAGCGCAAGGAATATGTGCCCATCGACGCCGTGATAGCTGAATTGGACGAATATCTGAAGCAGGATCCGGAGCTTGATTTCATCACCTTTTCCGGGCAGGGAGAGCCCACTTTGAACAGCGGTTTGGGCAAGGTCATAAACCATATCAAGGACAATCATCCCCGCTACAAAGTGGCCCTGCTCACCAACGGCACGCTGTTCTGGGATGGATCGCTGCGCCGGGAGGTTTTGCGGGCGGATGTGATCCTGCCGGACCTGGACGCTGTGTCCCAAAGTGTGTTTCAGAAGCTGAACTGGCCCCATCACGATCTGGACAATGCCAGGGTCATTGCCGGCCTGAAAGCGCTGAGGCAGGAATTTATGGGCAAGATCTACCTGGAAGTGTTCATGGTGGAGGGTCTTAACGAGGCAGAAAGCGAACTCAGGTTGCTGCGGGAAACGCTTCTGAGCCTGGGCCCGGACATAGTGCAACTGAACACCCTGGACCGGCCGGGCACGGAAAGCTGGGTGCGAGCCCTGCCCCGGGCCAGATTGCGTGAGATTGCCGCATCTCTGGCCCCCCTGAAGGTGGAGATCGTGGCCAATCCCCAGTCCCGTAAGAAGATCCAAAGCTTCAACACCGACATCCAGACCCAGATCTTGGAAACCATAAAACGCCGGCCCTCCACAGACACCGACCTCTGCCAGATCCTGGGCCTGCACAGGAACGAACTCAACAAATATCTCAGCGCCCTCCTGGAAGCTCACGAGATAGAAAGCGTTGAGATGGAGAGGGGAACCTTTTTCAGGATCAGGCCATAGCCTTGCGGGCAGGGCTGCTCCTGCCCTGCCGGGAATCTGAGCCGGAGGGGGCCCGGAGGGGACAATAACATCTTCTGAGGGTTGCCTCAGCGCAAATTTCGCTTGACATTTCTCTGCCCGCGGCGGCGTCTGGAACGAAAGACCTCAAAGTCATTCGGGAGGATGAAATGGATTTTCGCAAGCTGTTGCTGATCTCGCTGGCACTGCTGTTTGCCCTGCAGGCGGCGGCGATCACGATCGAAGAATTGCAGGACTTGTACTATCAAACTGAGGACGCGGCGGAATTTTCCCGCGCGGCCGGGGCTTTCATCGAAGCCAGCGATGCCTTGGGCGAGTTGGACCACGCTTTCGGGTTGTGGCAGGGCTTCGCGCCGGACAGTTGCCAAACCTGGCTGGAAACCAAGGCGGAGGATGCTGCCGCGGCCCCCAAATACAAATATCTGCTGCTCAATCTGGCCGAGGACGTCCAAACCAGGCTCGATGGCGCGCGCGGACTGATCACCGCGCATCCGGATTTCGCCGGCGGTTACCGTGCCCTGCTGCTCACCCTGGTGCAGGACCTGGCCGCGGACGAACTCGCCGACCCCGAAAGCCCCTTCCACAGCCAATTGCAGTCAAACCTGCCGCTGCTGGCGCAGTTCGGGGCTAATTTCCCCGGGGACGAATACACCCGCATGGCCCTGGTTTACCAGCTGCTGCAGTCCGGAGATGCCGAAGCGGCCAAAGTGACCTTCCGTGAAGCGCTGGAAGCAGAAGAGGCCTGGATCGACGACATCGGCCTGGGGCAAATGTTCACCCCGGACAAATATCATCCCCTGCTGGCCTATCAGATCGAACTGATGCGCCCCAACGACGCGGACGCCTATACCAAATACCGCATCGCCGAACTGGCCGGCGACCTGGTGGATTACCACTTTGACCAGGCCAAGGACTACGACGCCGTGATCGCCTATTTTGGCGCCGAGCCCTGGTATTGGGAAAACCAGTATGTGCTCTACGCCCTCACGCAAAGCTATCTGGCCAAGGACCAGCCCGACAGGGCGGTGACGCTGCTGAACGGAAATGGCGATCTGCCCGCCGCGCTGCAGTTTCAGGATTCCTGGCTGGCCTTCGACCCCGACCAGGCTGCCAGCGCTTACGCCCGGGTGCTGGAACCTGTTGCCACGGATCCCGCCCACGCCTATCTGCTGGCCCGTTCCCTGGCCGACAACGATGAAAAACTGGCCCGCGCCCGCGCCTTGGTGGCCTCGCATCCCAAGGTGGAACACGGTTACAGCCTGGCCACAGAAATCTATCTGGACTATTTCACCAACTACTCGCCAGACGATCCCCAGCTCGCGCGGATGAACTCCTCACTTCAGAACGACGCCCAGATCCTGCGCAATTACTATTTCCGCTTCCCAGCCAACAATCTGGCCACAGTGGGCTACTTTCTGGTGAATGTGCTCGAAAAAGACGTCGACAAGGCCCTGCGATCCTTTCAGGAACTGCAAGAGGCCGGTTTGGGAGAAATGGTGGGCAACAGCTTTGCCAGATTCACCCTGGACCACGGTGGTTCCGATCTGCTGCTGCGGATCAAGGAATACGAGGTCCGGCAGAACGAGGCGAACGACGAACTCAGCGAGGCCGAGATCGCTGCCCAGGCGGGAAAGGCTTTCTGCATCACGCTCAGCGAAAACGAACTTTACGAGGAATTGAGCGCGTCTGTGGCCCAGCATCCTCAGTGGATGGACGATCCGGAGATCCAGTACATGCTGGTGAACGCCTTTTATCTGCGGGACGACATCCCCAACACCATCTCCACCCTGCGCCTGATGGTGGAAAAAGGCACCCTCGGCACCACCATGCTCAACGGCTTGGACGACCCCGACCTGACCGGACACCCGGACTGGCAGGCGCTGCTGGATTATGCCTCCACGCTGCCCGATCCGGACGCCGGCGCGGATGCGGAAGTTCCTAAGGAATAGCGCCAACGGTTGTTTACCCCATAAGATTAGGGGCCCGGAAGGCTGTATGCCGGTCCGGGCCTCATTGTATCGGCAGGAATCATTGACTCTCTTCCAAACCGGGTGGATAAAGCTTGGGGGCGACAGATATGCTTGCCCCCCGCAACGTCCTGTCAGTCACGCCTTGAGCGCTCGCTTCCATCCCCCTCCCACGCTGCCCGCCTGATCATCGCGTCAAACGCGGCCATCAGGCGGGAGGCGCGTCCGGGACCTGGGAAATGGCCTTAATGGCCAGAGGGCACCGTTTCGCTCCTCGGCGGGGTCCCCGGCCACTTCACCCTTACGCTATCGTATTCCGCATCCGGGCTTTACCCACCCGATTTGAAAGGGAGTCGTATCATTTGATCAGCACCAGCC
>ERZ795056.6726-NODE-6726-length-11160-cov-5.587573_pt1 | contig 11160 bp, 6 predicted proteins | sample MGYA00375140_ERZ795056 | MGnify/ENA primary metagenome ERZ795056 (study PRJEB30185, sample SAMN05720227) | activated sludge metagenome | isolation source: Anaerobic digester | place: USA | collected 2015-03-09 ...
GCTTATCGCCACTCTTATTCTCGAACTGTGCGGTGGATATTTTTATATTTTGCATTTGCAATATTATAGAATTGAGTCGAAATCTATTTAACACGAACAATTTCCCTTTTTATCCTGTAATCACCTTTCTCCCGCTCCTCACCGCTTCAAATATCGCATCAATCAAAATTAAGTCTTTTAGTCCCTCCTCTCCATCTACGGGTATAACCGGTTTTTTACCCTTCAAAATAATATCCGAAAACGCTTCCATTTGTACTGTTTGGTGGGTAAGGTGCGTTTGTGTCAACGGTCCTTTATTGGTTTTCCCTTGTATAGGACCATAGGCGGTGGATGGGTTCAATTCAGCAAAACCCGCCGTGCCGTTCAAAAAGAATTTGTCAAGGTTGCTCATTCCATAAGTTGACATGCAGGATGCAACCGCCCCCGAAGGAAATCCAAACTGGAACAGAATAGTTTCGTCTACCCCTTCCTTAAACTTAACCGGGTCAGTTTTGGTTTCCTGTGCGGTTACCCAAACAGGTTCTTCGCCTACCATATAACGGGCACCATTTACCGCATAAATGCCAATATCCATCATGGCACCGCCACCCGCAAGCTCCTTGGTCAGCCGCCATTGGCCCGGATTGCCAATGCGAAAACCGCTCAGCCCCTGAAAATACATGATCTTCCCAAATTCGCCTTCGTTCCGCATGCGTATCACTTCCAGTGTTTTGGCTTCAAAATGCATGCGGTATCCCACTAGCAATTTCACATTGGCCTTTTTGCAGGCCTCAATCATTTCACGGCATTCCTTTGCATTAATGCCCATAGGTTTTTCGCAAATCACATGCTTGCCCGCTTTAGCCACCCTTAACGCTGCCTCTTTGTGCAGGGCATTGGGGGTAATAATGTACACGGCATCTATATCCGGATTATTCTTTATGTCGTCGTAGTTCTGATAGTTGTAACAGTTTTTTGCCGGTATGCCATACTTACTTTGCCAGTCGGTTATTTTGGAGGGAGTACCGCTGATAACACCCACCAGTTTAGCCTTTTTACAGTCTTTCATGGCTTCAGCAACACGGGTGCCATAGCCGCCAAGCCCCATGATGGCCACACGAAGTACTTGTTCTTCCTCTGAATGGTCTTCAGTTTCGCCTTCAGCAACGCATTTTGCCGAAAGAAAAGGAACAGCAACAAAGGGAAGTACGAGGTTACCTAGAAATTCGCGGCGTGATTTCATGTGTTCATTTTTATTGTTTTTTAATTGTCACATGGAATCCCCAAATGGTCATCGGTGCCGGGTGTCCGCCCGGTCGTGTGGATTTCATATGTTCATTTTTAGTGCGCCCCGAGGTGTCGGGGCTGGTTTTAATTTTCACATGGAATCCCTCATGATCATTCTTGCTGGGTATACACCCGTTCGTGGGGATTTTCAAAGGTCACTTGTCTTCCTTTTACTACCAGGTTCTTTTGCTCATCATTATATCCAATTCCTCTCGTGTCATTTTACCTAATTCGGGGTGTTTTTCCAGCCATTTTAAAAATGCTACTTTTATTTCATCGGTCCATTGGCTGTCTATTTCGCCGGTGCTAAATTTACCCTCGCGCACCATTTCAAAGCCAAACTGATCTTTACGGATAACAAATTCGCCTGTTAATACTACCTTTTCGGCTAAATGAGCGGGCACAAAAAGCACACCTTCTTTCTGTGCAATAACCAAATCGCCAGGCAAAACCATTACCGGTCCTATACGAATAGGAGTATTAAGACCCATTAATACCATTTCCTCCGTAAAGGAGGGATGAAAATCGCGGACAAAAGCATTAAAACCTTTGATGTTTTGAATTTCCTGTAAATCCCTTGCAGCGCCATCAAATACAACCCCGTTACCTGATTTGCTGTATATTGAATTAGCCAGGGTTGCACCCATAATAGGGCCACCACTAATTTTCCCAAATGCATCCGCAATGTACACATCGCCGGTTATAAGCATATCAATTGGCCATGAGTTTGTATTGCCTTTTCTCCCTTGCTTATGCCCCCTTTCTTTGATATTTTTTTCAACATCGGGCCTGCCTGGCAAATACATTGCGGTAACTGCCCGGCCTGTTATGGGTATATCATTCACAGTTTTCCAATTGCCTTCAAACTGGTTTAGGTATCCTTCGTTTTTCAATACCGTCCAGGCATCGTCTATCATAATATGTTTTGCCCTTATCAACAATGAATCTGCAACTTTTGGCCTTCCATCAGCAAATCGCTCACCTTTCCATTCTGATGTAAGAAAAATCAACTCTTCTTTTGATATGGTTTGGCCGATTATGCTATCCCTGCACATTAATAATAGCAGAACAAATAGAGTAATCCTGGGTAAAATGAATTTGAGCCCTATCCCTGTTTGTTTTTGATAATTTAATATATTAGTCATTTGAAACCTGTTTTCATCTGATTAAAAAGCATGTTCTTAAATCTTTATAGGCTTTTTTAATTATCCTATTAAGTTGCGAAGCATTAAATTCCCTTCTTTTTCGAAGAAATAAGTCTGTAACCCAATTGGAAATATAAGATTTTAAATCATGGTGGTTGTTTTCACCGGGGCAGCATTATACTGTTTGCAATATACTGGTCATTTAAGGTAATTTAAAAAAAAATCCAATAAAAGCAATGATAAACTTGATTTGATACAGTTGATAAACAGGATCTTATTTTTAAATAGATGAAATGTTCAAATTAGGAGTATAAATGTTCAGAACAGCATGATAGCGGACCAGAGTATTGTTAGTTTGATATTTTTATCCATTGGCGCAACTAGTTTTGTTGTTAATTTGAGCCTGATAATATGGTTTGAATGATTGAATAATTTGAATACAATAGTGCCTGATGAAAAAAGCATTTAGTACTGGTTTAATTCTATTGAATTTATTAGCATTTCCCTTCATTTTTGTAAACGGACAAATGCCATTTCAAAACCCTTCCTTCAGCGCTGAGGAGCGGGCCAAAGACCTGATATCAAGGTTAACTATTGAAGAAAAGGCATCCTTAATGTTCGACCAATCGCCGGCAATTTCCCGATTGGGTATTAAAAAATTCAACTGGTGGAGCGAAGCCCTGCACGGTCTTGCCAATAATGATAATGTTACTGTTTTTCCTGAGCCAATCGGAATGGCAGCCTCTTTCAACGATTCTTTGGTTTTCAGGATATTTAATGCTACTTCAGATGAAGTTCGTGCCAAATACCATGATGCTTTAAGAAACGGAAAGGAAAACCGGCGTTTTCTAAGCCTTTCTGTATGGACGCCAAATGTTAATATTTTTCGCGATCCGCGATGGGGCAGGGGGCAGGAAACCTATGGGGAAGATCCCTATCTCACCTCCCGTATGGGTACCTCGGTTGTTAAGGGATTGCAGGGTCCTGCTGAATCAAAATACCGCAAACTTTTAGCCTGTGCAAAGCACTATGCAGTGCACTCCGGTCCTGAATGGAGCCGGCACACATTGAACCTTAACCACATTAATCCGAGGGATTTATGGGAAACCTATTTACCTGCCTTTAAAACTCTTGTGCAGGATGCTGATGTGCGACAGGTAATGTGTGCCTATCAAAGGCTGGATGATGAGCCTTGCTGTGGTAATAGCCGTTTACTTCAATCTATCCTTCGTGACGATTGGGGGTTTAAGTATGTGGTTGTTTCTGACTGTGGTGCCATTACTGATTTCTTTACCAGCCATAAAACCTCTTCGGATGCTGTGCATGCCGCTGCAAAAGGGGTATTGTCTGGTACAGATGTAGAATGCGTATGGCAGGGTTATGCTTATGAAAATTTACCCGAAGCGGTGGCAAGGGGCTTGATTTCTGAAAGGGAAGTTGACAGCCATCTGATAAAAGTATTAACCGGTCGCTTTGATCTGGGTGATTTTGATGACGATGATGAAGTTCCCTGGGCAAAAATTCCGATGTCTGTTGTAAATAATGATGCACATAGGAAATTGGCGCTGGATATGGCGCTGGAATCGATGACATTGTTGCAAAATAGCGGTAACGTTCTGCCTTTAAAAAAGACTACAAAGAAAATAGCTGTTGTAGGTCCCAATGCAGATAATGAACCTATGCTATGGGGCAATTATAATGGTACACCGGTGCGTACCATTTCAATATTAAATGGTATAAAATCAAAACTTCCTGCAAACAGTGTTTTATATGATAAGGCTTGCGATGCAGTTGAGAATAAGGTGACACAAAGTTATTTTTCCAGAGCAGTTTCAGCCGGGAAAAAGGGGTTTAAAGCTGCTTATTGGAACAATCGTGAGCGTTCGGGGGAAGCAGTTATTACGGATCAGATTTCCAATCCTTTTAAGATTACTACAGCCGGTGACCATGAATTTGCCTCCGGTGTTAAACTTGTTGGTTTTTCTGCCCTTTATGAAACAGAATTTACCGCGCCTGAAACGGAAGAGATTGTTTTTAAATGTGGCGCTACCGGCTATTTTGAATTATTTGTAAACGGGAAGTCGCTTGCCCGTTATAACAACTGGCGTACACTGCCATCCCGGATTGCCTATCCTGTTGAAAAAGGTAAGACCTACAAAATTGAAATAAGGTATGCCCAATTAAATAACTGGCAGGCAAACCTTGAATTTGACTTTGGGAAAGAACTTGATATTGATTTTACCGGCCTTGTTAATAAGCTTAAAGGAATTGATGTGGTGGTGTTTGTTGGCGGTCTTTCTACATTGCTTGAAGGTGAAGAAATGCCGGTTTCCTATCCTGGGTTTAAAAATGGTGACCGTACCGATATCCAACTTCCCCTGGTGCAACGAAATTGTTTAAAAGCATTGAAGGATGCAGGTAAGAAGGTAATTTTTGTAAATTGCTCTGGGTCTGCCATTGGGCTTGTTCCTGAAACCAAAAGCTGTGATGCCATATTACAGGCATGGTATGGTGGCGAATCTGGCGGGCAGGCAGTTGCGGATGTTTTGTTTGGTGATTATAATCCTTCAGGAAAACTCCCCATAACTTTTTATAAAGACACCACACAATTGGCAGATTTTGAGGATTACTCTATGAAGGGAAGAACCTATCGCTTTATGACCGCCGAACCACTTTTTCCGTTTGGATATGGGTTAAGCTATACAAATTTCCAAATTGGAGATGCCCGGTTGAATAAGACCTTAATTAGCCATGATGAAAATGTTTCCATTACCATTCCGGTTGCCAACACGGGTAAAACAAGGGGGACCGAAATAGTACAGGTTTATGTAAAAAAAGTGAACGACCCAAACGGACCTATAAAAACATTAAAAGGGTTTAAAAGAGCTAACATTGATGCCGGAAAAACTTCGGAAGTAGTTGTAACGCTTTCCCCGTCATCGTTCGAGTTTTATGATGCCAATACTTTAAAAATGGCTGTAGTTAATGGCGGGTATGAATTGTGGTACGGAAACAGTTCGGCCACTAAAGATTTGAAAATGATCAGGGTGATTATCCAATGAATTAAGTGTCATAATTAACTTTGGGAAGATATTTCCACCCAGTTAAATTATTTCTGTGGCATCAAACACATGCGAATCCATGGAACTTTTGTTTCAATTAACTGTAAAAATGTTCAATACAACCCCTTAAAATGTAAGGAGGTGATATTGGTCCTACTTTAGCATTTCCGGTAAAATTACCGGAGGGTTGATAATTAAGCCATTTTGAAAAAGCGAAACTTTCTGTCGCACTTATTGCTGCAATTTATTGTAAATGACTTTACATTTTCTATTCAGGAGGTAAGTTGCCCCCAAAACTTTCATTGCATGGTGGATTGGTTAGGATAATGCCCTTTTTCCATGCAGAAAGACTATAAATAAAAATAAAATAACCATGATACAAGTCAGAACAAGGGTATTGAGAATTCAATTTGTTGTGTTGTTCACATGCTTTTTGGGTCCATTTGCAGTTTTCGCCCAAAAGCAAGCTAAACCTCAGGAGTCATCCGTCGGCATCCCCGTATTTACCCGGTTTAGTTATAAGGGTAATGATTCCATTTATAATAATAATCCCCTGAAAGACAACGAGTTTTATTCGCCCATTTTACAAGGTTGCTACCCCGACCCAAGTATTGTAAAAAGGGGGGGCGATTACTTTTTGGTAAGCTCATCTTTTTCCATGTTTCCTGGGGTGCCCATCTTTCACTCCAAAGACCTCGTAAACTGGAAGCAGATAGGCCACGTGCTTGACCGGCCATCACAGCTTAAAGTGGAAAAGGCAGGAATTTCGGCGGGGATATATGCACCATCCATAAAATATAATCCCCATAATCAAACGTTTTATATGATAACTACCCAAATAGCCAGTGGAATTGGCAATATGGTAGTTAAAACAAAGGATCCGTTTAAGGGCTGGAGTGAAGTGATCAAACTGAAATTTGATGGTATTGATCCCTGCTTATTTTTTGATGACGATGGAAAAGCTTATGTAGTGCACAATGATGCTCCCGAAAGGTCAAAAACACAGTATAATGGCCACAGGGTGATTAAACAATGGGAATATGATGTAGAAAAGGACGAAGTAATTGCCGGTACAGATAGAATTTTAGTAGATGGCGGCGTTGATATTGCGCAAAAGCCCATTTGGATAGAAGCGCCGCACATGTACAAGAAGAACGGCAAGTATTACTTAATGTGTGCTGAGGGTGGAACCGGAGGCTGGCATAGCGAAGTAATTTTTATGGCCGACAATCCGAAGGGGCCATATGTGCCCGCTCCCTCCAACCCCATACTTACACAAAGGTATTTCCCTTCAGACAGAAAGGAGAAAGTTGACTGGGCGGGCCATGCAGACCTTGTAGAGGGGCCTGATGGAAAATATTACGGGGTATTTCTCGGCATTCGCCCAAACAACAAAAACCGTGTAAACAGCGGCCGCGAAACATTCATCCTGCCTGTAGATTGGTCGGGAACTTATCCTGTTTTTGAAAATGGTATGGTTCCTATGAAGCCAAAGTTGAAAATGCCCGGAGGCGTTACCAATCAAACCGGAAAAAATGGGTTCTTCCCCAATGGAAACTTTACTTTTTCCGACAACTTTTCAGCAACCAGCCTGGATTTCAGGTGGATAGCCATGCGCGGACCCCGCGAAGCTTTCATTACCAATTCTCCGGAAGGTGGTGTAAGCATCAAGCCATTTGAAGCCAATATTAATGCGCAGGAGCCTGTCTCTGCCCTTTTTCATAAATTTCAACACAATACTTTCGAGGTAAATGTAACCATGAAATACTTGCCGGGGTCGGGTAAAGACCTTGCCGGAATTACCTGTTACCAGGGCGAAAAATTCAATTATGTATTTGGGGTTACCAAAAAGGAAAATGATGATTACCTGGTGCTTGCCCGTACAGCAAAAGGCACAACCACCATCATTGCAAGTACCAGGGTCGATATAACTAAACCCCTGCAATTGCAGGTACTAGCCGACCATGATGATTACAGGTTTAATTTCTCCATTGACGGACAGAATTTTCAAAACCTGGGTGGAACCGTTTCGGGTGATATCTTATCCACCAATGTGGCAGGTGGGTTTACCGGGGCTTTGCTGGGTTTGTACGCTACCTCGGGTAATCCTATTCAGCCATAGATTTTATTGTTTAAATACCAGGGCAATCAAAATATATCATGAAATTTCAAACCTGTTTCCCCGGAACTGCACTTTGTGCATTCCTGCTTGTTGGTGCATCCGCACAGGAAGCAATAATAACCAGTCCCGATAAAAACTTACGGATAAGCATTTTTAACCAGGACAGTAAGCCATCCTATACGGTAGTATATAATGGCAAAATCATGTTGGAAAACTCCCCGCTTGGTTTGAAAACCAACGAAGGCGATTTTACAAACGGGATAAAGTACCTTGGTAAAGATGAAAGTATTGTTGAAAAAAAATACCAGCAGGATAAAATAAAAAGGAGCCAGGTAAATTATGCTGCCAATAAACTTACCTGCACTTTTGAAAATGCCCAGCAAAAGAAATTCAGCATTACTTTCCAGGTAAGCAACAACGATGTAGCTTTCCGGTATGAACTGCCAACATGGGGCAACAGGCAAAGTTGTGTGGTGGAAAGTGAGGCTACAGGCTATAAATTTCCGTCCGGTTCCACCACCTTTTTATCTGCTATGATGTCGCCTATGACTGGTTTTGCACGCACCGCTCCAAGTTACGAAAGCGGCTACGAGGCCGATGGCGTACCGGGTAAAAGCACACGCAGCAATGAAGGGTATGTTTTTCCAGGGTTGTTTCGGATAGGCAGCGATGGTTGGGTACTGCTTTCCGAAACCGGGGTCAGCAGTATGTACTGCGCTTCGCACCTGAGCAATGGTACTGCTGAAGGACTTTATACAATTGAATATCCCAATACAAAACAAAATAACGGTTTTGGCAGCAGCGGCGCTGCTTTAGGGTTACCCGGGGCTACTCCATGGCGTACCATTACGGTAGGCACCACCCTTAAGCCAATTGCAGAAACCACCATTCCTTACGATGTGGTGGATCCGCTTTATGAAGCATCCCAACCCTATAAATATGGCAAAGGTACCTGGAGCTGGATTGTGTGGCAGGATGCTAGCATGAATTATGACGACCAGGTAAAGTACATTGACCTGGCTTCCTCGCTTGGTTACGAGTATATTCTGATGGATGCATTATGGGATACCAACATTGGTAAAGAAAAAATGAAGAACCTTATTCAATATGCCCATTCCAAAAAAGTGGACGTTTTTTTATGGTACAATTCCAATGGTAGTTTTAACGATGCGCCACAGGGCCCTAAAAATAAAATGAATTCTTCAATAGCCCGTAAGCAGGAAATGAAATGGCTGAAGCAAATGGGTGTAAAAGGGTTGAAAGTGGATTTTTTTGGCGGTGACAAGCAGGAAACCATGCGGCTTTATGAGGATATTTTATCTGATGCCAACGATTATGGATTGATGATCATTTTTCATGGCGCCACCCTTCCAAGAGGTTGGGAAAGAATGTACCCCAATTTTGTAGGTTCCGAAGCCGTGGTTGCCTCTGAAATGCTGATTTTTTCGCAGGGCGTAAGAGAATCAGAGGCATTCAATGCCACGCTTCACCCTTTTATCCGCAATACCGTTGCCAGTATGGAATTTGGAGGGGTATTGCTCAATAAGTTTTTGGTAAAAAGCAATAAAGACCGAAATAAAAGGCTTACCACCGATGTATTTCAGTTAGCCACAGCAGTACTTTTTCAAAACCCGGTTCAAATGTTTGGCCTAACCCCCAACAACCTGACTGATGTACCTGCTTTTGAAATTGATTTCATGAAAACAGTTCCCACCACATGGGACGAAACCGTATTTATTGATGGCTATCCGGGCAAATATGCCATAATTGCGCGGCGCCATCAATCGCAATGGTATATAGCCGGTGTAAATGCAGAGAAAATACCCTTAAAATTAACCATCAAACTACCCATGCTGGCAGGTAAAAAAGTGCAGGTTTACAACGACGACCCGAATAAGGAGCCTTTTGTTAAGGAACTAAATATTGATAAGAGCGGGGAACTTGAAATAGAAATACAACCTGCAGGAGGCTTTGTAATAAAATAGGGGAGTGTTGACCAGCTTAATTTTCATTCCTGGTTCAATCCACATTTTATTTGGGTGTTAAAAACAGAATATTATTTGGAGTGTAAGATAAAATAGGCAAAGTGAAATTTTTAATGATAAAAATAGCTTTTAGAATGAGAAGAAAAGTTCTTTTGTATTTGGTGGTTTCAATGATGATGCTAAAGGTAACAGCCCAAAATCCGGTGGTACAAACCCATTTTACACCCGATCCTGCGCCCATGATTTATAAGGACAGGGTTTACATGTACACAGGTGATGATATTCCGGGTTTTGATTTTTATTATATGACCAAATGGCGGGTGTACTCTTCGGCAGATATGGTAAACTGGACCGACCATGGTTCTCCATTGGCATTGGAATCTTTTTCATGGGCTTTGGACCGGGCATGGGCTTCGCAATGTATTGAGCGAAATGGTAAGTTTTACTGGTACATCTGTGTTCAAACCGTTGACAACAATATGGCCATTGGGGTCGCTGTAGGCGACAGCCCCACAGGCCCGTTTAAAGATGCTATTGGAAAACCGCTGATTACCACCGGAAACTGGTCAAATATTGATCCAACAGTTTATATTGACGATGATGGGCAGGCCTATATGTACTGGGGAAACGGCAGTCTTTATTATGTAAAACTCAATAAGGACATGATATCTTATGCGGGGAATATTGAGGAAGTACCCCTGAATCTTGAAACATTCGGTGGTGTAAAAAGGCAAAGGGGCGGGCAGGGGCAAAACAATCAGCAGGCGCCTGCGGTGCAAAACAAAGATATGTTTGTGGAAGGTCCCTGGTTTTACAAACGGAATGGAATTTATTACCAGATGTTTGCCGGCATGGAGAAAGGAACGGAATGTTTATCGTACTCTATCAGTACAGGCCCGGTTGGCCCATGGAAATACCAGGGAAGGATTATGGTAGACCAGCCAACCAAAAGTTTTACCAATCATGGAGGTATCATTGATTTTAAAGGAAAGTCATACCTTTTTTACCATACAGCTTTGCTTCCGGGTGGTGGTAGCTATGGCCGTTCTTCAGCAATTGAGGAATTTGTTTACAATAGCGATGGTACCATTACTGCCATCCAGATTTCAAAGGAAGGAGTAATGCCAGCTGGCACCCTTAATCCTTATCAGCGAAATGAAGCCGAAACCATTGCCTGGGCGCATAAATGTAAAACCGGAATGGATGCCAAAACAGGCGTGTACGTATCTGACATCCGGACAGGCGGTTACATAAAACTACGCTCGGTTGATTTTGGCTCAACATCCCCGAAATCCTTTTCTGCCTCGCTGGCGGCCGGACTTGGTGGCGGAATTCTGGAAGTATTTGCCGATAGTGTTGGTGGCACAAAACTCGCATCCATTAATGTACCGCGAACCGGCGGGTGGAATAACTGGAATACCTTTTCGGCGCCCGTGTCGGAAAAAGTTACAGGTGTACGGGATGTTTATTTTTCTTTCAAGGGGCAAAATCTAACCCCGGGACGTGAACTATTCAACTTCGATCATTGGATATTTATGAAGTAATTTAAGTTAATTGAATTAGGCTAGAATTAAGGAACA
>ERZ795056.6727-NODE-6727-length-11159-cov-6.476405_pt1 | contig 11159 bp, 6 predicted proteins | sample MGYA00375140_ERZ795056 | MGnify/ENA primary metagenome ERZ795056 (study PRJEB30185, sample SAMN05720227) | activated sludge metagenome | isolation source: Anaerobic digester | place: USA | collected 2015-03-09 ...
CTTCGTATGCTCCACCAGTTGCCGAATGATCTCGCCCTTGAGACGCCGCTTCTCCATGGACTCGCCGTACTGCTTCAAATCATCGCGAATGCTCGTCCGAAGCTTCTCCTCGGACTCCACATTGATCGTCTTGAGAAACTCGGCGTCGATCGTCGGCAGCTTCTTCTCGCGAAGGGCTTTGATGTCGGCAGCGTAGGTCGCCTTCTTGCCGGCAACGGCGGGCTCGACAAACTTCGCGTCGAAGCTCACCACCACCTGCTTCTTCTCACCGACAGAGGCGCCCACAAGGGCTTCGCCGAAACCGGGAAGGAACGAATTTTCATCCGCCAGTACCCAGAAATCCTTGCCCTTGCCGAGACCCGCAGCTTTGGGCGCAAGCTCCTCGATCGGCTTCTCCTCGCACGTCCCCTCATAGTCGACCTGAACCAGGTCGCCCTTCTGCACGGGACGGCCCGAGACCTCCTCCCACCGCGCACCCTGTTCCAGCATTCGCTGGATGGCGTCTTCCACATCCTTGTCCGCCACCTCGACCTTCTTGCCGTCGAGCTTCATGCCCTTGTACTTGGGCAGATCGAAATCGGGAGGCACATCAAGCGTGACCGAGAACGTCATCGCTGAGCCAAGTTGAAGGACCACGTCCTGCACATCAACGATGGCGATCGGATCCAGCTTCTCCTGCTGAATGGCTTCATGATAGCCGCGGGGGATCAACTGATCCCTCACCTCTTCGGTGATTTCCTTCTGATAGCGGCGGGCCACCATCGCCCTGGGTGCCTTGCCCTTGCGGAAACCGTCGAGGCGGGCTGAATTCGCAAAGGCCTCGAGTACGCCATCGTATTCTTTCGACACCACCTCCGCCGGAATCTCAATACGCAGCGTACGACGGCAGGGACCTGTCTTTTCAACATTTACTTTCATCGGAAGAACGAAACCTCCATCAGCATTTGCGCCAACCGGGCGCTTACCATAGGCCAGCACCCGCGGACCGTCAAGGAAACTGGACGTGGGCCGCCACCCCTCTCAGGCCACGGCCCACATCACCACCATCCATCCACTTACCCCTGCAGCGTCAACAGGAACTCGGCGTTGCTTCCCGTCTTCTTCAGACGGTTGACCACCAGCTCCATCGCCTCCACCGGCGGCACGGCATTCAAGGCCTTGCGCAAGACCCACACCTTGCTCAATTCGTCAGGATGCAGGAGGAGTTCTTCCTTGCGCGTGCCGGATTTCTCAATGTTGATCGCAGGGAAGATGCGCTTGTCGACCAGATGACGATCAAGGCCGAGCTCCATGTTGCCCGTTCCCTTGAACTCTTCGAAGATCACCTCGTCCATCCGGCTGCCCGTATCGATCAGCGCCGTGGCTATGATCGTCAGACTGCCACCACCCTCGATGTTACGAGCCGCACCAAAGAATCGCTTCGGTTTGTGCAACGCGTTGGCATCCACACCACCGGATAGAATCTTGCCGCTGTGAGGCTGAAGCGTGTTGTACGCTCGAGCCAGGCGCGTGATGCTGTCGAGCAGAATGACCACGTCCTTCCCGCATTCCACAATGCGCTTGGCCATTTCGATCACGATCTCGGCCACCTGAACATGCCGCTCCGGCGGCTCATCAAAGGTCGAACTCAACACCTCGGCCTTGGTGGTGCGTTCCATGTCGGTCACTTCCTCGGGGCGCTCGTCGATCAACAGCACGATCAACTTCACCTCCGGATTGTTCGCCGAGATGCTGTTCGCAATCTTCTGTAACAACACCGTCTTGCCCGTGCGCGGCGGAGCCACGATCAATCCGCGCTGCCCCATGCCGATCGGCGTCAGCAAGTCCATGACGCGCATGGATATCTCGTCCTGCTTCGTCTCAAGCACCAGCCGACGATTGGGGAACAGCGGGGTAAGGTTTTCAAACGGCACCTTGTGCCGCGATTTCTCAGGATCGCCGCTGTTGATGCGGTCCACCTTGAGCAGCGCAAAGAATCGCTCTTTGTCCTTCGGCGCGCGAATTTCGCCTTCCACCAAATCGCCCGTCCGCAGAGCAAACCGCCTGATCTGCGACGGCGATACGTAGATGTCCTCCGGGCAGGGCAAGTAGTTGTAGTGAGGCGACCGAAGGAACCCGAATCCATCCGGGAGAATCTCGAGAACGCCTCGGCCGTACATCACGCCGTTTAGGCGTCCGTTTGCCTTGAGGATCTCGAAGATCAACTCATGCTTCCGCAAAGCTCCAAGGTCGATCAAACCATAGCTGTCCGCCATCTTGATCAACTCGGGGACCGGCAGAACCTGCATCTGCGACAGGTCCAGGCTACGGCCCGTACCGCGTGGACGATCCTGCTGTTGCTGCGATCCGGCTCCCGCAGCACCGGCCGATCCTCCACCGTTCTCCGGCATGCCGGCCTGCATCCCCACGTCCTGCGGATGCTGCTGATGCGAAGGCTGTCCTTGGGGGGACTGAACCTGATCGTCTGAATTCATCATCGGATACTCCTCATTTGCGCCCATGGGGGGACGCCGTCCCGGTCTATGCCTTCTCGGTCTTCCCGGTCTCTGGTCAACCATGATATGCCTTCTCCTTCCTCGAAATCCTTGCCCACACGTCCCGCGACTTCTTCGCGAGTTCATCCAGTGAGCCATTGTTTTCTACAACGTAATTTGCCCGCCGCGCCTTCTCCTCCACGGGCATCTGTGCCCTCACGCGCGCCATGGCATCCTCTTCCTTCCACCCCTTCAGCCGAAGTCGCTCTGCCACCACTTCCGGGGACGCCTTCACGCACACCACCACGTCCCACATCCCTTCCAGTCCAACTTCGTACATCAAGGGCACCACACCTACAGCAACACCGCCACCCGACATCACACCGTCTCTCCACCGACGCATTGTTTCAATGACCTCGGGATGGACCATCGCCTCCAGGGCTTTCCGCTCGGAATCGTTGGCAAACACCCGCCGCGCCAAAGCCGGCCTGTCGACCTCTCCATCCGTACCCAGTATGGCGCGACCAAAATGGTCTACAATTCGCCGGTACGCCGGACGTCCCTTTGCAATCACCTCATGCGCCACGTCGTCCGCATCCAGCACCGCGGCGCCCTCCCGCTGAAACAATCGACCGATCTCCGTTTTTCCACAGGCGATACCGCCGGTCAAACCCACCGAGTACCCCTTGGCCCGCATCTCATTCGGTTTCATGCGATCGGTATTCAAATCCTTGCTCGCTCAGCACCCCTACATGTTTCAGTATGCGCTGCGCCTCCGCATCGGCCGGATTGATCAGCAACGCCGACGTGGCGTTGTCCTCCGCCCTCTGGAGATCACCTTGCTCCAGCGCTTCGGCAGCCACCCGGGCATACTGTCGGGCCCTGACCTCGTCCTCCCGGCCCGTCATGCGAAACACCCGGTACTTCCGATTACCCCACAGGCAGCGAAAATACTTCAACGATTCCGGCTGATACTCAAACATCCACGCCGGACAATTCGTCGAGGGATCAAGTTCGTTCACGAAGTACCGCATCTGCTGCTGAGGTGCGACCGGGGAGAATTCCCCCATCGCATACACGTAGTACTTCACACCATACTGGTCGGCCCAGTCCCTGAACCCTTCCTCCCGCCCTTTGAACAATTGCTCTCCATAGTCCTGCACTCGGGTCCTGATTTCCTGCGATTCGAATTTCGGATGCAGGACGATGGGACACTGCCCGTAGGTCAATATCGAGGCGCTAATCCCAAAATTCGCCAGTACCGGTTCCGGCCGCACGCCCTTCAGCCAGCGAATCAGTTCGTCGATCTCCCGGTAGTAAACCAGCGTTCTTCCCCATCGCTCGGGCTGGCGCACAACATGTATCCCTTCCACCGCCATCCCAGCCACCAAGAGCGCCGCGGTGACCCACTTGCGCCACCCACCCCTCTCCCATGCCCACGCAGCCGATACGCCCAATATCGCCGATGCGAACACCGCCAGGAACACGTGGAACCTGACAAGCAGAACGAACGCTACGAGTGATATCGCATAGAAGAAAAGCAAACGCTTAAGTTTGGAGCCTGATTGAGTATGAGAGCGACGTAAGAATAAAAAGGCCGCAACCAAAGACAAGGGTAGCATCGCAGGCAGCAGCACCATTGTCAAGGCCACATTCGCCGAATCCAGCGCGGGCACCCACATGATACGCTGGCTGAAGTTGAGGCGCGACGGATCAGCCGGCTTCATGTTGAGGAAACGAATCTTGGCGTACAGGAGTTCGCCGAAGTGTCCATAGGACTCCCTCGCAAGCCCAGGCAACATCATCACCGCCAAGGCAGGCAGCAACATCAACAACAACATCACCGGCGGCCGGCTCCACCATTGTGCACAACCACCCCGTTGCGTCATACGCCGTATCCAAGCCAACAACAGCATGCCGTAGCCCAGGCACATGACCGGCCCGGCGAGAAATCCATGCGCCCGCAGATACGGATTCAGCGCACCCGCCACAAACAACGCACCGAACTGAAGTCCCCACCGTGCATCCAACTCGGGCGTGCCAACTCTTGCCGTCCGCAAGAATCGGGCAGCGCAGTACACCATCCACATGCCCACGTAGAACTGGATCAGGTCCCACGTCACCAGGGCACACACGAGAAGCAGTGCACTCAACCCTGCGGCAAGCCATCGGAACAGCGACCGCCGCGTCTCGTCATCGGCCAGCGCCTCGAACGCAAGGTGACCGATCAGCAACGGAAGTGCGAAATTCTCATGCGACACTTCCTGCCCGGTGGAGCGTATGACGCTGGATAGCGCCACCGCATAGAACCCTCCCGCGAAGATCGCTCCCGCGCGAGACCGTCTCCACCACCAAATCCACAAGGACAACAAGGGGATGCCCATGCAGAACCATGCAGGCTCCAGCCAGCGGATGCGGTCAGCCAAAGGCATCCGCCTCGGAAACAGCCGGGCCAGCGCGGCATACACGTATTCCTCACCCACCGTGTCGGTCTCACGGATAACTACACCCTCCGGATACTCCAACTGCGGATCGCGGACAGGCAGTGTGCCCGTCATGAACACCTGCTCAATACGGCGGAAATTGAGAGCACCCTCCAGCGTGAACGGCAGGTTCCCATCCTGCCGCGCCGCCTGCACATTCACCACATGATAGCGAACAAGAAGTCCCACCAGATACAGCAGCACCAACCCAGCGACCCATCGGACGACGGGCCACCGTCCCTTCTTCGTACCGGGCTGCTGTGTTGTGGGAGAATCTGACATGAGCTGTCTTCCCGGGCGGCGCCGGAAACCCTAAAGATCAGAATAGTTCCGGATTCCGCCTGAGTTCTTCACTCTCGCGAAGACCTTTCGCAAGCGACGCAAATTCCATCGACTCGTAGAATGAAATCAACCGGGCTGCCGGAACCTGCTTCCGCTGCAGGTCGCTCCACGTAACCTGGAGAGGAATATCCTTCCGCAACCGCACCAATTCCAGATTCCGCTCCACTGCATCGCGATGCGCCACCAGGAGATCACGAATACGATCCGATTCCACCTCGGACAGTCTCTGCCACAGACCATCCACCGAGCCATAGTCCGCCAGCAGCTTCGCGGCCGTCTTCGGCCCCACCCCTGGAACACCGGGGATGTTGTCACTCGAATCACCCGTCAGCGCCAGCCAGTCAACGATCTGCTGCGGCCAGACGCCCGTCTTCGCATGGACTGCCGCAGCATCCATCTTCTCCGCAGCCTTCTGCGGACCAATCATTTCAACACCGTCGGTGACGAGTTGGAACAGATCCTTGTCACTCGACGCGATGAGCACCCGCCTCCCCTCGCGCACGCCGCGATCCGCCAGTGTGGCGATCACATCATCCGCCTCTTCCCCCTCCACGCGCAGGGACAAGATGCCGGCACAGGCGAGAAACTCCTCCATCATCGCGAATTGGGATCTCAGGTCGTCAGGTATTTCCTTCCGCTGCGCCTTGTAGGTCGGCAGCCGCGCCATCCGCTCAGCCGGGAGACCCCCATCAAATACCACAACGCATGCCGCAGGCTTCCACTGGGCATCCATCTGGAGCAACATCTTGATAAAGCCGAACACCGCATTCGTGGGCTGCCCCGCTTTCGTCGAGAGCCTTGCGATGGCGTAGAATGCACGATAGGCCACGCCGGTTCCATCAACGAGAAGAAGTGTTTCTTGCAACATAACCGACCTGTTTACTCCGCAGGAACGGCCGCACGAGAGCTGCCATGCCCACGGGAAAAGGTATCAGTCACCTTTACAAAAGGTACTGGGAATACACTCGGTGAATTGTCCGCACCCACACGCGACAAGGCACACCGCCATCGCCGCCTCACACCAGTCTCAGACCCAACCCGCGTTGGTGCAAGATACTGCCTACGGCTGCGCCGACTGGGCCTGCGCACCGCCACCGGGCATGGCCATAGCTTCAGCACGGTGAATCGGCTTGCCCGCAGGATCAACCAACCGCGCGGTCACGAAGATTAGAAGATTGCTCTTCTTGCTCTTTTGACCCTCGCTCCGGAAGAGACGGCCAAGGATCGGAATGTCGCCGAGGAATGGGATCTTGTCCTTGATGGTAACCAGTTCCTCGCGAATAAGGCCACCCATCACAACCGTCTGACCGTCCCAGATCACGATGCTCGTCGTCGCATTCCGGCTGCTGAACACAGGCTGCGGGATGTTGTACTGGAACGTTCTCTGCTGCCGTGCACCAACCGTGCCGGTCTCGATACTGATTGACGAACCGTACTGGATCCAGTCCACCAGTTCCGCAACTTCCGGAACCATGGTCAAATCGATCGTGTATCCATCCGGCCCCACCGTCGGGGTCACGTTAAGGATCACACCGACCTCGCGCGTCTCAAAGGAGCCAGGCGTCACCGTCGGCGGGGTCACCAGGTCACCCTGGCTTTGAACCGTCGGCTGCGTCACTTCGAACTCCGTAGGATAGATGATCTCGCGGACAATCTGAATCTGGGCATTCACGCCGCTGCGCGTCGTCACGCGGGGAGCGGACAACAGGTCCGAGTTGCCCTTCTGCGACAGGGCCTGCAAGACCATGGTCACTTCAGGGTTTGTCAGCACGCTGGAGATACTCAGAATGCCGCCCAGCGCCGCCTGGTTCACACTCCGCGTCACGGTCGAGGCCGGGTCAATGGACGCCGTGCTGTTGTCGAACGAGAAGAAGCGCAGACCCTTCGTCATGCCCTGAGCATCCGCGTTAACCTGCACGCGTTCCTGACCGCCCACCGGCCCACCGGTCTGGTTCTGCAGAAATTCGTAGTTATCGGTAAGTATCCACTGGATGCCGAGTTCCTCCAAATCGTTCTCAGCCACTTCGACAAAGCGGGCCTCGATTTCGACCTGGTTAGGAATGACGTTCAACTGCGTCAGGATTCGTTCAAAGACCTCGAGATTCTCAGGCGTATTGGCAACAATCAACTGACTGATCGTCGGATTGTACGTGATCGAGGTGCCAACCGGGAACGGAACGCCGGCCTTCTCGAAGAAGTCCTTCACCTCGCCACGCTTGATCGTCGAACGGCTGCCACCCATTTCCACAAACTCACCTGTGCGAGCCGAGCTGTCGGTCTCTTCCTTCTGCACGATGACGTCAAGGATGGACGGCTGCACGGGATACATTCTCGTAATCACCCGGCCGGACACAACGTTCGCCGGAGTGATGATGATAGCGTTGTCCTCCAAGCGATACTTCAAACCCGCAACCTCGGTGATGTACTTGATGGCGTCCAGCAAGGAGATGCGTCTCAGATTAAGCGTGATTGTCCGGACCGAGCCACCCGACGAGGGCGACGCCAAGGGGGCTGACGTGGGACCAAACGCATCAGGCGAACCAAAGATATCCCCACCAAAGGCATCCGGTGCCGGAGTAGTTACCGGAGCCGGACCCGAGTCCTCCCCAGGAATGCTCAGGTTCAGGATAATATTGACGCCCGAACCCTCTTCATCGCCGGCAATACTGGCCTCGACGAGGAAGTTGATGACGTCAGTGATGTTGGCCTGACGGAACTCGATGGACGGGATCATGATCTTCGACATCTTCTTCTGCAACTTCTGGACCCCGGACTCCGTTGTTACCACAGAACCGCGCATGACCGCTTCCGGTAAATCCACCTCGTCGCGCATGGGCGGATTCCATGTATCCCGAACATCGCGGATCATCTTTGCGGCCGTTGCATCCCGCTCCTTCGTACTCAGCTTATAGCGAATATCGTCGATCTTCCTCAGGTACCGCATCGCTTCGACATTGTACTCGTCCTCAAACAGCACCTTCTCGAACAGAGCTGCCGAACGATTGTAGTCCTTCATCTTGTAGTACTGCTTGCCCTCGACGAGCAATTCGGCCACGGTCTTCTTCTTTTCCAGCACATCCGGACGGCGCTCCGGAGGCACCGGGAGCGCAAGGATCTTTTCCTGATCTTCGATCTTCCGAAGCAAGGCCGTGGCAGGCGCATAGTCAGGCACCATCCGCAGCGCCCGTTCCGTATGCGTGCGCGCTTCGGCCATGTTGCCGCGCTTGCGATAGATGTCCAAGGCGATCCTGTACGAGGCCTCGGCATGCCCCCACTTGGCACGATCGCGGTCCTGCTGATTCGAGGGGCGCTCCGGAAGATTCGTCAAAGCATCTTCAAACTGCTTCACGGCATTGGTGAAATCATTGGCCGTCAAGGCACGATAGCCCTGTTCAAGGCTCTTCAAACCTTGAACTTCCATCGCCTGCCGCCGCACTTCTTCCTGTGCCGCATAGGACTTCGCTTCCTTGCTGGTCGCCGGCTTGCCCTTCTCCTTACCCTGCACCTTCGGCTGCTCAACAACAGCTTCCTCAGCAGCGACTTCGGCGGGCGTCTCCTCAGCCGGCATCTCCATGGCCGGGGCCTCTTCCATCGCAGGTGCCACTTCGACCACCGGCTCTTCCATCACCGGGGCCTCGACGGGCATATCGCTAAGGACGGGTTCTTCCGCCGCAGGAGCAACCGGCATGTCCATCACGGAAGGTTCCGACTCCACAACGGGCGCTTCGACTACGGGAGCCTCCACCACAGGTACATCCACTACGGGCAACTCGGCAGGCGCTTCCACCGCGGCCTCCGCCACAGGCGCCTCGGTCCCCATCTCTCCGACCGGCAAGACAACTTCCTCAGGGGCCGCTTCAGGAGTGGCCACTTCGACCGCAGCTTGATCTGCTGCGGCTTCGGCCGTGACCGCTTCGGACGTGGCTGTCTCGGCTGCAGCCTCCGCTGCTACAGCTTCGCTCGTCGCATCAACGGCAGCAGCTTCAGCAGCGACCGCTTCAGCCGTGGCTGTCTCAGCAGCGGCTTCGGCAGAAACCCCGTCCGTTGTGGCTTCCGCGACGGGAGCAACGTCCGCCGCAACAGGTGCCGCGTCTGTCGAAGGCTGACCGATATCCTGGAGTAAGGCTTCGAATCCGGAATCCTCCTGAGCAGTCGCTGCCACGCCAACAACCAGGAAGCAGAGACATGCAAGCACCGCTGTGGCTTTGCTGACTGTCATCGGGAACTCCTCCTTGAGCCTTTTCATAGTCTGTTTTCCTCAATCTGCGATTAACAAAAACCTCGTTGTTCCCCGGGCGACCCCGTCCCGCTGGAACACATTACATCCCCGTGCGGGCCCCTTCCGGAACGACAAAACCCGGCGCGGGAGCAGAGGACTCCGCGCCGCTCGTCATCAGCTGATTTCTCTCGTCTTGCGACAGCAGACCAATCTCCATCGACTGGTTGGTCTTCACGTCGCGTATTAATACTCTATCCTGCCTAATGTCAATGACTTTGTATTCCTGATCCTTGAGTTTGAACGTCTCTCCCACCCTCAGACGGAAGCGGCTGCGATCGATCAAGAAGATGACATCCGCCACCATTTCATACTGCGTGATGGCCTTGCCCTTCACCAACCTGATCTTCGAATCGCCCTGCTTGACAATGATGGTCGACCCCTCAGGCGTCTCCGGCAGGTACTCCAGGACCTTGAATCCCTCGATTTCATCACCCACGCGAACGAAATATGTGCGCTCCAGACTCTTCAGGTTCAGTTGATAACGGATGCTGCCGTCCGGAAGCTTTGCATCGCCTTGGAACCGCAGCTTGAATGGATTGGAGCCCACGCGAATCAGGCGGAGCTTGGCCGTCGGCGGCGGCGAGTCCTTCGCATCATTCAGCTTGGTCTTCGCCTGGTATTCTTCAAGGTTGCTGAACCCGTCGTTGTCCATATCCCGGGCCGCATCTTCGTGATCGAGGTAATTCAACCCCACGGCCTGCTCGAACTTGTCGGGCATGCCATCGCCATCGCTGTCGATCTCTTCCGGGTTCAGGATCGCCGGCTGCTCAGCTCCACAAAACGGACATTTGGTCGCGGAGAAACCGATCGGCTTTCCGCATTCAACGCAACTCACGCGGATCTCGCTCGTCATCAGGCGATTCGTAAACTCACCGCTCTGAAACGGGCTCGCGAAGGCGGCGCGCGTTTTGTCAATCTCGGCCAGATCAATGGGCTGAACCATCTTCGGTTGCACGTCCGGACGTTCCCACTTGGCCTCGGCCAGCGACTGACGCACACGGCCAATCTGAACCACCAGGAACAGCGCCGAACCCAGCAGGCCGATGAGCACCACGATCAGAATGAGCTTGTCGTAATTCTGGTTGAGCCAGCTTGTGCGATTGCGAGGCGACGCGCTCACGGTTGCGCCTCCTGTGATTCTCCGGCGATGAAGCGATACACATCCAGCTCCAACGTCGCTTTGACCAGTTCACGGCCCGCCACAATCCGGCTTTCGTGTGACGGTACTTCTGCCTTCGGCTGAGCCGACAACGCCGCGACATTTGCCGCGCCTCCCGGTCCGGACTTGACGGTCGGCACCGCTACCACGGCCTGCGCCTTGGGAAGAGGAACTTCATTTGCAATATCCAGCCGCGACACCACTACGAACATCTTGCTCCTGGCAAATCGGTTCAACACATCCATCACCGCCACGTCTTTCCCCTTGAACGTCAGAATGTAGTGCTCGCGAGAGAATAGTCCGCTCGGATCGACATACTCTGCAGTCTGCGCCGACTCCCCTTCCTCAGCACTCTGTTCCGGCCCGCGACGACGCCCACCACCCCGACGCCCCCCGCCATACGCGTCATCACCGGATGGCAC
>ERZ795056.6729-NODE-6729-length-11155-cov-3.970360_pt1 | contig 11155 bp, 7 predicted proteins | sample MGYA00375140_ERZ795056 | MGnify/ENA primary metagenome ERZ795056 (study PRJEB30185, sample SAMN05720227) | activated sludge metagenome | isolation source: Anaerobic digester | place: USA | collected 2015-03-09 ...
GTTTTGCTTTTGCTATATTAACGGAAAGAATTGTTCCTTCTACAAGTATTACAGGCGGCTCGGAATCATAATTTTCAATAAACTTTTTAATTTCTTCTATTTTCTTTTTCGGTCCATTGATAAATATTTTTTTTTGTTTTTCATCAATGTCTATTTTTTTCAAATCATACATTGTCTGCAATATTTTTATTACGTTGTTAGCGTCGGAATATTTTATCTGTATTGATTCGGTTATTTGCTCCTGTTCCGGCGTGTCCATCTTTAAAATCAAATCTCCGATTTGTTCCAATTTTGCCGGTCTGTCAGTAACTATCAATGATTTGCTTCCGTTGTCTATAGAAATTATACATTTTGAAAAATGGCTTAACAGAATCTCGTTCATTCTGTCGGATCCAATATATTTTAAAGAAAAAATCTCGGTTTTTAAAGGAAGCTCTAATGCTTCAGCTTCGCTTTTAGCTTCGATATAATCCTTATCTAAAGCCGCTATGAATTTTTTCAATTCATCGATTTTTTCTCTTTGCCCGGTTACAATAAACGCGTTTTTCATTTTATCCGTTTGAATAGCGATATTTGCCCCGAATTTCTCGTTCGCGATTTTTTGTATATCCAAAGCCGCTAAATAATTCAAAAAAACATATTCGGTAATTTCAGATTCTTTTTGTCCGCCGCCCGTTGCGTTGCCGCCGGAATTCTGATTTGCGAACGGCTGTGATTGTTGCGGCTGTCCGCCAAAACTTTTATTTTCAACGTCGATAGATTCCACTCGTTTCAAAACATTATCATATACGGAGGAAGTTGAATTGAATATTATTGTTTTTCTCTGTTCGTCGCCTTTTATTTCAAATCCGAATTCTTTTGACAACTGCTCCGCAATCTGCGAAGGGCTCATATAAAAAATTTCTATTTCAAATTTTTCTCCGAATGCCGAAACCGAAAAAAATAATATAAGAAAAGCCGCAATCAATAATCCTGTTTTTCTTAAAGATTTAAAACGCATAAATTTCCCCTTGTAAAAAATTTAAAAACTTATAACCGCATTTGTTAAAAATCCGATTTTATTATAATTATTTTCATACCGTTCATAATCATTAATTTCATAAATCAATTCAGAACGAAACGTAATATTTTTTTTGTCTTTTTTAAACGAATATTCTATATTGCCCCCGAATTTTTGTCTATGAATTTCATTAATTTTTACCGAAGATTCCATAAAATCAATATAATAATCTATTCCGGTTCCAAAATTGTTTTTGTTATATTTAAGCGAAATTCCTCCGTTTAAATATTTATCTTTCAATATGTCGGTATCTTTAATTCTATATTTTATATTAGTTTGCAAAACAACGTCCGTAATAATTTTTTTCGAGTAATACGAAGACGCTTCAAATATATCGATTCTGTTTTTACTTTTTTCCATATAATCCTTTTCATTTTCAGTTTCAAAAATTAAAGCGCAGTTCAGAGTCCTCTGAAAAAATTTATTTTCGATTTTTAATCTCAATATATTATTTTTTAAATCCTTGTCTTTCGGCTGATTATTCAGCATTTTATAATAGTTGTCTCTAATCATATAATCCGCAGAAAATTTCAATAAATTGAATTCGCTTTTTTTATCTTCTGAAAAAGGAGTATAACCGGCAGTTATTGAATTTTCAATTAGGTATTCGGTTTGATTCATATATCTTTCAAGATTATTTCTTTGACGCAAAGAATTTAATCCGAAAACAATTTTGTCGCCGGCAAACAACGTTTCATAACTTCCCGAGTATTTTTCCCTGTCAGAGGTTAAAACTGAATTGACGGAAAAATAGTCCGAACCGATTCTCGAATATACGGCGGTAAATTTATGCTTTTTATAATTTACGGCGTTGTTTATTCTTATAAGTCTTCCGTTTCTGCCGTTAGTTGAATCCAAAGAATTTTCGTCGTATTTGGAAAACGCAAATTCATAATCTAAATCTGAATAATTCAATCTATGTTTTCCGCTCAAACTGATTACCGAATTTTTTACCGGCGTTAACGTTTCCGAATCAAAATCAATAGAATTATCGTCGTCTTTAGAAATTATTGCCGCTAAAGCAAGATTGTTTTTTTTTGAATAATTCCATTTTGTCTTTAATCCAGCGTTCAAACGGAGAAAATTATTGTTATCGCCTTCTTCTTTCTCTCTTCCGGCAAGCGCTTCTAACGATACTTTTTCGGATATTTTATAATCGGCATAGATTCCTTCGTATGAATTATTAAAAACGTTTTTTCCTAAATCAGAAAACAAATTTCCTAATTTAACCGTTAAATTTTTTTTTGCATTTCTGAATTCGGCGTATATTTTTTCTAAATCCTTTTCTTTATCAAGATAATTGTTATACTTAGCGATTGCCGAGGCTTTTAACGAAGCGCCTGTTCCGGTTTTTAAATCCGCGTCCATATAAAGTTTAGAATTAAATCTGCCGGTTTCTTTTTTTTCTTCTCCGGCGGATTGATAATTCCCGTCTATATGAACGTATTCATAATCGGATTCGATTTTTCCGAATACTCTGAACTCCGGCGAGGATTTAACGGTTCCTTTTTCAGATTTCTCAGCTTGCGATTTTTTCCTGACTTCTTTCAGTTCATTAATCAGCGATTCATAAACGGCTTCAATAGCGCTGCCGGTTGAATAATTAATCTCGCCGCTTATTATTTGGATTATTTGTTCGACCGCTTCCGCGTCTGTGATTCCGGTATTTTCAGAATATTTTTTTGTTTTATATATGTAATCTTTGAATACAGAATCTTTCCTTAACAATCTTTTGCCTGTTATTTTATTTATCAATTCAAAATCATACAAAACTTTTAAACGAGTTTCTAAAACCTCGCCCGCCTGATTTTTTTCCGTAGCCGTAAATTCTAATTCTCTAATCTTCCCCTTTATTTCCAAATCTCCCGCCGCCGACACGTATAAAATATTATTTTTGAATTCTTTATAATTTGTCAGAGAATGTTTTAATTTATTTATAAAATCATATTTTTCAGATTCGTTTTTATACCTATCTGCAATTTCAAACCAATCGGCATTAATCGCAATTTTGGGTTCAACCTGATTTTCTTTCAATCCGGCAGACTGTTTTTGTTCGTCAATTTCTTTTATTTTTTCTGAAACCGGAAAATGTTCGGTTATTAAATTTTCAATTTTATTGAACGCCAATTTCGATAATCCGCTTTGAAAATCCGGTTTTAGAGTATTGATATATTTTTGAATTTTTACCGATTCGGATTTGGTCAAATACGGAATCTTTAATAAAATATTTTTTAATTCCAAAGAATATTCCGCTCCAAAATTATTTTCTCCGAAATATACCGCGGCGGTTAATCTGTCAAAAATTGAAGCGGAAGTTTTTCCTGCGGTTTCTTTGAATACTGTATTTTTAGATTCTACAGACAGATTTGAATCCAATAAAATTCGGTATAATTTTAAATATTCTTCGTTTGCATTTTTTACGGCCGCGCCATTCTCGGCGTAAGCGGAAAGACTTAACGTCAAATTTAATAAAATTAAAAATACTGTGGAACAAATTTTTTTCATACAACTTATCTTATTCAGCCGGAGGCGGAGGCGACGGCGCAAAAATCTCCATTACAAATAATTTGCTGTCGTCGTTTAATATTTTCCAAAACCCTTCTTCTTTTTTTAATTGAAGTTTTGCCGACGACCTTAATTCTCTTTCAAAACCTATTCCCTCAAAATATATTTTAAAATAAAAATCGAATTCCGCTTCCGCTCTATCCGCATTTTTTATATCCGCGTTTAAACCGTTGTATGAAGCGCTTAAAAAAGTCTGCTTGTCAAACACCCGTCTTATCGTAGTTCTAATTTCGCTAAATGAAGTAAAACCCTCGTTATTTCCAGAAAAATCGCCGGAAAAACATTCCATATACAAATCTCTGTCTTTTGTCTGCAAAGCTCTGAAATATTTGTCCAGCGTTAATCTGACAAGCTCGGCGTTGGTTTTATGAACGTATATAAATTCTTTGTTTTCCCAAGACGTATTCTTCAATTCTATCGTTTCATTGTTTTTTTGATATGCGGCGGAGATTTTTATAATCTTATCGCCGGTTGGTTTATATTCAAAAATATAACTCTTATCGCCTGATTTGCTCATAGTATAATATTCGCCGCCGTCGATTGAAATACTCAATTTTACCGTTTCATCTAAAGGTTTTTCCAATTCCGCGGAAAATACAAACGCGTTATTTATTAAATCGTCCTTTAAAAAAATATGTCCGTTTGAAATTGATTCAATATCGTTGTTTAAGATTTTAAAAACGCTCAGCGCCGGTTCTTCAAATATTTTCGGTTCAGAAAATGCAAACATATATTTTTCATCGGTTTTTGAAATTTCTTTTTCTGCGGCGTTTATAGCTATTACCCGCCAATAATATGTTTTTCCTTCGGCAAATATTCCGCCCGCTTCGGCGGAATTTAATTCAAATTCAACCTCGTTTAACTCTCGCCGTATCAGCGGCGAAACAAATGTGTTTCCCGTTATTTCAATTCTGTATTTTACCGCTTTGTCGAATTTACTCCATTTGAACGCTAATTTTTCTTTTGTTATTATTCCGTTGTTATTTGGAGAAATCAATTGAACGTTATCTTTTATAATTATTAAATCAGGTCCCTCGAAAGCCGGCTCTGATAAAACCGGAAAAATATATTCTCCGGCTCTGAATTCCTTTACAGTTTCCTGTTTTCCTTTATATTCTGAAACTTCGGGTTCGATTTTTTTTACTTCTATCTCTTTTGTATCTTCCGTATTTTTTAATTCCGTTTCTATTGTTTCCGGTTTTATTTCAAATTTCGGTTCTGTTTTTGGTTCTGTATCGGTTTGTATCGGAACGCTGGAAATCGCTTCAATTATTGGGGTTTCTGTTTCCGCTTCGGTTTTTAATTCCGCTTCTGTTTTCGTTTCTTCAGACGGCGTATCGCTAATTTGAACTACAGAAACCTCCGATTTTAAATCGGATTCCGTAACCGCGTTTTCTATGCTTTTCTGTTCTTCTTTTTTTTGTTCGGCTATTTTATCTTCTTTATTTTTTTCTTCAACCCGGTTTATTTCAATATTCGGTTTTTCAGTTATCACTATCAAAGTGTCGGGAGTCGGCGGCAGTTTTGAAAGAGCGTTCAAATCAAAAGCTATTTCGCCCTGTTGAACCGATACTTTTTCTCCGCTAACAACCATATTCAACGCGTTTCCCGCAACCACTACTTTTCCTTTTGCTTTACGCGCGGTTTTTCCTCCGGTTGTATTTCCTCCTAAAAGAAACAGTGGCTTTCTAAAATTATAAAACCTGTATAAAGATTTTTCTTTATCTAATTTTATCTGACTGAACCGGGTAGATAACCGGCTTGCCAATGTTTTTCCGGAGTCTGTTTTTATTCCGGTTCTCGATTGTTTTTTTATTTCAAAAACCGCGACGTAAAATTTTTCCAATCCGTATGTTCCGGTTAAATCGTATAACACTGTCACTTTTTCTTTCTTTTTCTTATAAGTCAAATTCAAAGTTTTGGAAAAACCGGTTTCTTTATAAACTAACGGAACCCCAAGATACATAACGTCAAGATTCGGTTCTTGTTCTATTAAAATAAAAATAGATTCTTCAAGTTTGTTTTCCAATACGCCGCGCGAATTGATTTTAACCGAATCCAGAAATAAAACGGAAAAATTATACGCCGGAGAATCTTTAGAAATACTATTAAAATAATTTTCTAACGAAGTATTCATATCTTCGGCTCCGCAAACCGAATGATACAAACCTAATAAAAATACTATGATAAAAATATATTTTTTTATTATTCCGAACATACGAATTTATACCTGTGAGAATATTTTCCGGTTTCGGTCAGCGTAACGGAAACCTCGTATTCGCCGCGGTCATTTGTCTCGTCAAAATTCTCCGAATTCATTTTGTATTCGCCTAAAATTTCTCCGAATTCGTTATAAATCGTTAAAAAAGCCGCGGTTTTATCTTTCTTAATGTTTTTAACTATAGCTTTATAAACCATTTTTTTTTCAGACGAACCGCCTTCCTCGCGGCATTCTTGAGAAACCAGTTCCGGCGTTAAATACTCGGATTTGATTATGTCTGCGGATTTAAATAAAGTGTTTTCGATCAGCTTTATTATTTTGCCGTTTTTCAATTCCAGTTCCGCAGAAGCATTTTTTTGCGTTTTTATCGAAACGTTTAATCCGATATCCGAATTTTTTCCGTCTTCGCAAGGCAGCCATATTCCTTCGATAAAACTTATTTCAACGGTTCCATTAATATTTTTTATTTTTCCGATTATCTCGTCCGCGTTTGTTATCGAATAATTTAATCCGAAAAAAAATATCGCGGCAATAAATATTATTAAATTTTGTTTTCTCATAACAATTCTGTAAATCTTTAATTTTGCTCTTTGTCCGATGAAACGCTCACTTGACCGAAAAGCATCGGAAGCAAAATCACTACGGCTAAAACTGTTTCGTCCGCTGATTGCGCCAGCTCTTTTTCCTTGTTTTTCCTGTCTCTGTCAAAATATGACGATTCCTCCATAAACTGTTCGTTGTCCGCGTTGAGTTTATCTTCAATATTTTTCCGTTCAATCATTTCCGCAATAAGACTTTTTTCTTCTTCAAGCCTGACAAGTTCTTCGTCCTCGTAATTTTTTAATTTTAAAACAACTACCGCGTCTTCTTTATTGCAATTAATTGCTCCTGCGAATGACGCGTCAAGCGTTTCATAATCGTAAAAAACTCTCGGTATTTCCACTGTTTCGGTTTTGCCTGTTATTTTATTGGTAACCTCCGCAAACAAAGCCGAATTTTTTAAACAATACGAAGCGTCCACGTTTATTTCAAACCAGTCGCGTTCTATATTCTCGTATGAAAAATTAGTTATTGTCGCGGTTTTAACCTCGCTAAAAACCGGTCCGGTAAAAAATATCGCGTTCAGAATCGACAACGTAAAAACAATCGAAAATAAAAATTTCTTTTTCATAATTATCGCCTCGCTTTTTTTAATCTATAAAATTTAAATATGTTATTAATAAAATTACTCCAAGTATAATAGGCCAATACAACACTTTCACGTATAACCCGTCTTTGTCTCCAAGCAAACTTTTTTTCTGCGCGTAAATATGAACTACCGAAAGAACAAGCGTAAGTAAAACTATGAAAGTAAAAAAATATAAATATTCAATATATAAGAGACTGTTTGATACCGCCTGTTTTCTAATGCTGACAATTGAGAACACTAAAAACAAAATAAAACCAGAAGCTATTCCCTGCATATTCGAAGCTTTAAACGAATATACTTTCGACTTTTCTTCTATGCCGCTGCTGAAAATCAATCCTATGAACGCAAGCAAAAGCAATACGAGAAACGGCAAAAATGTCGCGAAAAAATTAGATAAAAAATCTCTTTGCAAAGAAATATTTAGAGTCAAATCTCTGATATTGCTTTTTATATCGCTGTTAAAATGTCCGAACGTTGTCATATACTCGTTCTTCTGAACCGTAAAATACGTCTGTTTAACTTTCCATTCGGGAAGCGTCAAATCCTTGCTGACAAACGAATTTGAAAAACTCGAATATTCGTCGTATGATTTCAAGTCCGGAATAAACTGAATTCTGTTAAGAACGTTTTTCTGACGCATCTGAACCTTTAAATTCAATTGTTCAAACGGAAACAGCCGGTTGTCGAATTGCTGTCTCAACGTAGCCGTGAACGTCCACCCTACGATAAGATTCTTATCCGCGTCAGAAATTCTGTAAATCTCTTCGCTGCGTATTACGGCGGCTTCGGGAAAATTTACTCCCTCGTTGATTTTTCCCGTTAACTCGCGCGGTATTTTCTGCCATACGATTCCAGATACCTGCGCCTCGTTAACTCCAATTAATTTTATGGCTTGAACAAGTATGCCTACCGGTATATACGAGTATTCCGTTATTCGATTGCTTATATTTATTTTTTTTTCATCGTCAAGAAATTTAACAAGCGACGCTCTGTCCGATATGTATCCTTTATCTGTTTCAGGAGCCGGCAATCCGTATATTCTTTCTAACATCCACACGCATCCTATTACTATGAAAAATATTGCGGCGCTCGCAGCCGAACATATTCTAAACGCCTTAAACGAAGATTCGGGATTAAATGTAACCGCTGAAATCAGCATACACAAAAAGAATATTGAAAAAGCGGAAGCAACCGATAATTTCATGAGTATGTTTTTTGTTTCTGAAAACGCGAATCCAAGTTCCGCTTTGTTAAGTATGGCTCCGATAAAACATTCTATTTCAGGGATAGGCTGAATCGTGATTATTTTTCTGCTGAACGAATTGAAATCTTTTTCGTCAATTAAAACAGGCTGTTTTAATGAAAATGCGGATTCGACTTTATTAAAATTTTCCGGCTCGTATTTTCCTTTTACAATATCTGTGAATTTTCTGAATTGAAAACTGTCGCGCGGATGCAAAAAAACGTTTCCTTCGGCGTCCGTTACAAAACCGTATCCGCGTCTGCCGAAATCAAGATTTTGAATTATTTCGTTTATGTCTTTGTTGGTTATCAGAGCGAACAAAATTATTTTCTTTCCTGTAGATAATGGTTTTGAAACCGATACCGATAAACTTATTGAATTTATATTCTTATCAAAATACGGTTTGGAAACGCTTCCGGTCTTTTCTATCGCGGATTTAATCCAGCCGTATTCGCTGGAATTCGCTTCTATCGGAACGAACTCTTCAATTTTCTTTTTGGTTAATATGTTAGCTGAGCCGGCTTTGTTAAATTCTGAAATTTCTATAAATCCGAGAGCCGAGATGTTTTCAGAAGTCTCCATTATTTTCTTTAAAGAATTGAAAATTCCGGTTTTGTCAAAATCGTTTATCATAACTAATGATTTGTCAAGATTTTCTTTAACCGCAAGAAAATGCTCTTTTAGCTTATCCGCTCCCTGACTTGTCACTTCTCCCGCAAGCGCGTAAATCTTTGAGTCCGAATCTGTTTTTAAACTCCGGTAATTAATCAGATGCTTAACCGATAACACGGCGCATACGATTAAACAAATAAATAACACTAAAATTCCAACGCTCTTTTTCATATAAAACCGCCTTTTCAAAATTTAAATATTACAATTTTACGCTCACAGTTAATTTGTGAGTTATATCCAATTCTTTATGTTTTAAAAACGCGTAATCCAGTTTAACGTTTTTAATTAATAAATTGAAACCCGCGGCCGGCTGTTTTGACTCTTTGATATAACCCGCGTTGAATCTCAAAGATTCGAAAAATTTATAATTTACGCCCGCGCGCATCTCAATATTTCTATTTTCTTCTTTGTCGAATACCGCTCCGATTTTTAGATTGTCAAATATTTCATAAACTATTCCAAACTCAATAATCAAAGGCATTTTTTCCTTTTCCCGCAAAGGACTCGCTTCCGTCGAATACAGATTGTTTATCGTTAAATTCAGAGATAAATCGGATTTTTCATATTGACAACCCGCGTTTAAAACAGTGTTTTTATAAGATCTTGAATATATATTCTGGTCGTAGTATATCAATGAAACTCCCGCGTTGAAATTTTTATTTATTTTTTTTGCTCCGGCAATAGCGATAGATTTAAATGAAGCGTCATACGTGTTTCCCGTTAATCCGTTTCCGCTCAATAAATCCTGAGCTTCAGTGGATTCTCTTATTCCGTCGATATTAAAACCGGCATAATCCAATCCAAAACTGTAATCTGATATTTTTTTTGGTTTATAAATAATCCCCGCTTGTATCTGTTTTAATCCGTCGATTTCATCAAATAATTTTGCGCCTGTCATCGAAATCTCCGATTTCTCGGCGTTTGCCATTCCGGCAGGATTATAAAAAATATAATCAACCGAGCTGCCGGCAATACTTTTCCCTGTTGAAAAATAACCCGCGGTTCCGCGGTTTTTGAATACCGCTCCATACGAACCGCCGCTTCCGTCGGCATTTGAAACCGAGACTGTCGTTAAAATCAATAATATAACAGCTTTTAAAATTTTTTTTATCTTCATTTTATTATCGTGTTATTCCAAATTTATCTATTATTTTTTTTGTTTCATTCGGTCCGTCGTATTCAAGAATATAAACGTAGACTCCGGTGCGCGACGATTTTCCTTTGTCGTTTCTGCAGTCCCATTCAAATAAAACCGCGTTCGTATCAAGCTCTTTTTCCAGAACCTTTACTCCGCCCAAATCGAATATTTTTAAAGTCAGTTTTCCGGTTCCCTGAGACGCCGCGGAAATATTATATCTGAATTGAATTTTTCCGTTCGTTCCCGGTCCAGGATTCGGATGCGCGTATGTCAAAGTTTTTGTAAGAGAAGCCGGAGCAAGCGCGGCTTTTACATATTCGGGATAACCCGCCAAAACTCTGTATTTTTTTTCGGCGTCAGAACCTGAAACCGCCGATATAACCGGATTTTCACGCAAATTATATATGGTATTATCGGCGGTATCGACAAGATATATATCGTATTTTTCAGGAACGCCAGATATTCCGCTGAATTTCAAAGCGGTTGAAGCGTTCTGTCCCGTTCTTAAATTCATTTGCCATTCTAAATAAGTTTTAACCGGCCCCTTCCTCACGTCTCTGCACATTTCTAAACTTTTTCCGAAACTTAATTGCATAAGTTCCTTAACTGCCGGAGCTTTTTTAACGTCGAGATTATCAAAAATATCTTCGGCGGATTCGTTCGTTCCGAAATAATTTATTTTATCCGACGACTGAGCTCCGTTTGCAGAAACGCATATTTCCCAGTTCTCAGAAGGAGATTTTTTTGGCGGCGCAAGATTTACAGCCCTGTTTTCAGAATATAAAAAAACAGGCGACGGCAATAAAGAACATTCCCGGCGCGCTTCTATCCAGAATCCCGTCCACGCGTATAGCTGCGGCGCAGGTATGAGTTCGTTTGGTCCCCAATAATAATTTCCGTCTTTATACCAGAATATTTTATCGAAGATATATTCCTCTGTCTCGGCTTGAGAAACGGTTAAAATTCTATTGTCCGGCGTTTGAATTCTTGAGCTGTTCCAATCTGAAACAAAATAATACGGATTTCCGATTTATTTTGTTTCAGATTGGAACAGCTCAAGAATTCAA
>ERZ795056.6732-NODE-6732-length-11148-cov-7.846029_pt1 | contig 11148 bp, 10 predicted proteins | sample MGYA00375140_ERZ795056 | MGnify/ENA primary metagenome ERZ795056 (study PRJEB30185, sample SAMN05720227) | activated sludge metagenome | isolation source: Anaerobic digester | place: USA | collected 2015-03-09 ...
CCCGAGCGTGGTGCTGCTTAAATTTTAAGCAATTGAGCAATCCGGGATTGCATCGTTGTCTGTAGAAAAAAGCAGAATCATGAAAAACCCCTGTAAATTCGCGAATCTTTCAGGGTTTGGTCAAAAAATGCAGGTGAGCCACTGCTTAAATTTTAAGCAATTGTGCAATCCGGGATTACTTTGCGTCGTGGCGTCGTGGCGTCGTGGCGTCGTGGGACCACTGGGGGTTCACGCACGGGAAGAAGTGGTGCAGGATCAGCGCAGGCGGCAGCCGCAGTGGGGGCAGGACTCCGGATCGCGGGAGTTGGGGAGGCTGCGTCGACAGCGCGGACAACGGCCGGCTTGCCAGATGGCCCAGAGGGCCGGCAGGATGGCACCATAGATCCAAGGGGCCAAGACGGGATAGGTGTCCAGGCGGCCAAACATGAGCAGGACAAGGGGTGTCAGGCCGGCACCTATGGTCCATACAAGACAGTAGCGCAGCCAAGGTCTGAAGCGCGCGAGCTGGCAGATAAAGGCTTCCCTGTAATCAAGGGGTTCCGGCGACGGCATCTCTTCTCCTTCTGGTCAGCGATTGCTTCTGCAAGCCCGAATGCAACACCATGGTGCCTGCCTCAGTATAGCACAGGATCAGCGCTGTGTGCGCTGATTTACCGGAATTGGCGCGTGAGGCCGGGCAGGAGCATCGTGTCTTTGCACCATGGTGTTGCGGTAATGCACTGACACGCGGTTTTGTCCGGAAAATTCCGCAAGATTTTGATGCGACACCATGGTGCAAATTTTTTTCTTGCAGTCTGCTCGAAAAACGAGTAATACTATCGTAATGCTAGTATATAAAGGGAGGGTCGGGTGATCAAACTCTCAACACGATCACGCTATGGTGTCCGGTTTCTGGTTGATCTCGCCCGGCATTCCGGAACGGCCAGTCTGCGTGAGGTTGCGGAGCGCGAAGGGATCTCGGAGAAATATCTCTGGAGTATGGTGCCTCCACTCAAGAATGCCGGGCTGATCAGTACGGCACGGGGGGCCGGCGGTGGGTGTTCTCTGGCAAAACCTGCCGGAAAGATCACACTTCGGGAAGTGATTGCGATTCTGGATGGCGGTATCAGGCTGGCGGATTGCACCATGGGTGAGGGCGGGTGTGACCGTGTCGGGCGTTGCGGAATGGCCACGGTCTGGATGGAAATCGAAAAGCGGTTGGAGGCCGTCCTCGAGGGGTACAGTATCGAGTCGATAGTCCAAGGTACGGCCGATATCGGGGGATATTGCATCTGATCTCGGGAACAAGAAAAAATAAAGGAGGAAGTATAAATGGAAAACAAAATCTCGTTGGACACAATTTTGGTGCATGCCGGTCAGGTGCCTGATCCGGTGACAAAGTCGAGGGCTGTGCCCATCTATCAGACCTCATCGTATGTCTTTGAGGATTCGCAGGATGCCGCGGATCTTTTTGCGTTGAAGAAGTTCGGCAATATCTATACCCGACTGATGAATCCCACAACCGATGTGTTTGAAAAACGGGTGGCGGCTCTTGACGGTGGTGTGGCGGCACTGGCCGTCGCCAGCGGGCAGTCTGCGATCAGTCTGGCTCTCTTGAACATAGCCCAGGCCGGTGACGAGATCGCGGCGGCAGAGAATCTTTACGGGGGGACCTACTCCCTCTTCAAGCACACATTCAAGCGCTTCGGGATCGGAGTGCGTTTTTTTGATCCGGATGACCCGGCCTCCCTGGCGGACGCTCTGACGGAGAAGACCAAGGCGGTCTACGCGGAGACGATCGGGAATCCGCGGCTGAATGTGAGCGATCTCTCTCGGTTGTCCGGGGCGGCCCACGCACACGGGGTTCCCTTGGTCGTCGACAATACGGTCGCTCCTTACCTCTGCCGGCCGATCCAGTTCGGCGCCGATATCGTGGTCTATTCCGCGACAAAGTTTCTCGGTGGACATGGAACATCGCTGGGCGGCGTGATTGTTGATTCCGGAAAATTCGACTGGACAAACGGCCGGTTCCCCTTGATCGCCGGACCGGACGCGTCCTATCATGATCTGGATTTTGTCGAGGCACTCGCCCCGATGGGAAATATCGCCTTCATCATCAAGGCCCGTGTCAGCCTCTTGCGTGATCTCGGGCCGGCTCTCTCGCCCTTCAATGCCTTCCTGCTCCTGCAGGGGTTGGAGACACTCCACCTCAGGATGCCGCGCCATTCCGCCAATGCTTTTCTCGTTGCCAAATTTTTGCAGCGCCATCCGGGCGTGGCCTGGGTCAATTATCCCGGATTGCCCGAGAGTCCCGAAAATGCGCGGGCGGAAAAATATCTCTCAAACGGGGCCGGCGGGATCATCGGATTCGGGATCAAGGGCGGTCTCGAGGCGGGTCGACGCTTTATCGACGCGCTCAAGCTCTTCTCCCATCTGGCGAATATCGGAGACGCCAAGTCACTGGCGATCCATCCTGCGAGTACGACACATCAACAGCTTTCGGAGGAGGAACAGGGTTCTGTCGGGGTGACGCCCGATTTTGTCCGGCTCTCGATCGGTATCGAGGGGGTGGATGATCTCGTGCTGGATCTCGACCAGGCCTTGAAACAGGCGACCAGCCCGAAGTGATGCAGACTCCGTGGGCTGGCGGGCTCCGTCAGCCCACGGAGGAAAACGCGATTGTTGGAGTGAAAAATCCACCAAAATGGACCGAGGCTGTTCACAAAAATGGAGGTTTGCAATGTCACGAATACATGAATCCATCATCGATACAATCGGACACACTCCGCTTGTGCGGATCAACCGGCTTGGCGCAGGCCTGCCGGGGACGGTGCTTGTCAAACTGGAATCCTTCAATCCGCTCTCCAGCGTCAAGGACCGGATCGGGGCCGCCATGGTGCGCGCTGCCGAGGAGAGCGGGCGGCTGGCTCCGGGTGGCACCATCATCGAGCCGACAAGCGGAAACACCGGCATCGCTCTGGCCTTTGTGGCCGCCGCCCGGGGCTATCGCCTGGTGTTGACGATGCCCGAGACGATGAGTCTGGAGCGTCGGCAGCTCTTGCGCATCCTGGGTGCCGAGCTTGTCCTGACGGAGGCGGCCCGCGGGATGCAGGGTGCGGTGGACAAGGCCCGTGAACTGACGGAGGCAACACCGGGAGCCATCATGCTCCAGCAATTCGAGAATGCGGCCAACCCTGCCGCCCACCAGACGTCAACCGCCTTCGAGATCTGGGAAGATACAGACGGAGCCGTGGATGTTTTTGTGGCCGGCGTCGGGACGGGTGGAACGGTCACGGGGACGGGCCGGGTGCTCAAGGAAAAAAAGCCGGGCGTACGGATCGTGGCGGTCGAGCCGACCGAGTCCCCGATGCTCTCCGAAGGCCGGCCTGCGCCGCACAAGATCCAGGGGATCGGAGCCAATTTTGTTCCGGCCATCCTTGATCGCGGGCTGATTGACGAGATCCTGACGGTCTCGGCCGAGGAGGCCGGGGAGATGACGCGTCGGCTGGCCCGCGAAGAGGGCATCTTGGCCGGGATCTCTTCGGGTGCCGCGCTGAATGCAGCGCTCAAGGTCGCGGCCAGGCCGGAGATGGCGGGCAAGACCATCGTGGCGATTCTTCCCGATACGGGTGAGCGCTACCTTTCGACCTGGGTGTTTGAGAGTTATCGGTGACCCGGGCGGGTAGCCAGGCAGAGACAATATTGTAAAACAGTCATGCGAATCCGGGATACGTATGACTGTTTAATAAAAATGCCATGTGTATCCCGGAGTCAGACCACTGTATTGTAATTCTCCCTGTCCTCGATGGCTCTTGTGTGTTCGGTCTGGCCCTGAATATGGACGGCAGGCCAGCATGCGTCTGCTATATTTGTGCTGAAGACGACGGAGGTGCGCGGTGAAAGATCTGATTGAGCGGATAGGGAGACTGAAGGATGAGCGGCATGCCCTGATCCTGGCGCACCTCTATCAGCCGGCCGAGGTGCAGGAGATTGCCGACCGGGTCGGGGACTCGCTCGAACTGGCGCGCTATGCGGTGACGACGGAAGCCGAGGTGATCGTGCTGGCCGGAGTCCGTTTTATGGCGGAGTCCGCCAAGCTTCTCAATCCGGGGCGGACGGTTCTGTTGCCGGCCGAGGGCGCAGGCTGCCCCATGGCGGACATGATCGACGATCAAACACTCCGGTCTCTCAAGGCCGAACATCCGAGGGCCGTGGTGGTGTGTTACGTCAACAGCACGGCGGCGGTCAAGGCCGAAAGCGATATTTGCTGTACCTCGTCCAATGCACTCAAGGTCGTGCAATCCATACCCCAAGACCGGGAGATCATCTTTGTGCCGGACAGGAATCTCGGCGGGTACGCTGCTGAACAGAGCGGCCGGCAGTTGATCCTGTATCCGGGGTATTGCCCGACCCACCAGCGGCTGCTTCCAGAAATGGTTGTTGCTATCCGGAAAGAGCATCCGGGGGCACCATTTATGGCTCACCCGGAGTGTACGGCCGAGGTGCGGGGGATGGCGGATCTTGTCGGGAGTACGGCCCAGATCATCGAGGCCTGCCGGACCCGTCCGGAAAAGGAATTCATCATCGCGACGGAAAACGGAATCCTGCATGGGCTGGGCAAGGTTCGGCCGGATGCACGCTTTTTCCCGGTTTCCGAAACGCATGGCATCTGCCCGAATATGAAAAAAACAACACTCGAACTGATCCGGTCTGCGCTTGAAACAAACCGGCACGAGATCCGGATTCCCGAGGGGATCGCGGAGCGGGCCCGTCTTCCTCTGGAGCGGATGCTGGCGCTGTAGGCTCGACAGGTGTGCCGGATAGTGCACAAAAGTGGTGCGTTTCCCGTAGTCGCACCACAAAAGCATGATATTGGAACGGGGATCCGGGATACGTATCACGAATTTTCACTCTTGAAGCCGGTTTTGGTCCGGTCTGTTTCTGCTTATAGTATTATTTGCCACCAAAAAATCGTTTGCGAAGTCCGTAGTTTTGCGGATATACTGGGCAAGAGCAACTGGCTGATGGTGGAAAAACCGCGCATGGCAAGACACGGAAAAAAGAGCACTGGGGTCAATAACCGGAAGGATCCAGCGAACACCGCCGGAGGGGCGGACGCGGTCGAGACGGTTCCGGCTGTCCTCGGGCATCCGGCCAGCGACAATCTGCTGGCGGCGGTTGTGCGGGCCATGCCCGACATCGCGTTCATCATCGACGCCAACGGGAACTATCTGGATGTCTATACATCCCCGCTCAATTACAGGCATCTCAAGGTTGACAATATCAAGGGCCGGCATATCGGAGACCTGGTTCCGCCCGAAAACCTCGAACTCTTTTTGACGACGATCCGCGAGACGTTGAATACGGGAATGCCCCAGAGCGTCGAGTACTCGCTTCCCAATCCGGACGGAGTGCGTTGGTACGAAGGGCGAGTCTCCCCGGTTGATGCAGGAGAGGGGCAGCCCCCGGTCCAGGTTGTCTGGCTGGCCCGGGAAATCACGCATCACAAGCAGATCAAGGATGAACTCAAACAGTCCCAGCAGGATCTTGAGGCCCGGATTGAAGAGCGGACGACGGAGCTGGTGCAGACCAATGGCGAGTTGATCCGGGAACGCAAAATCCGTAGTGAGACCGAGCGCATGCTGACCGAGCGTCAGGAATATCTCAACAAGATTATCGACAGTGTGCTGGCCATGGTCTATGTGCGGAGTACGGACAATGTCTATACCCTGGTCAGCCGGAAGTACGCCGAGTTTTTCGGGCTTCCCTACGAAAACATTCTGGGAAGCACGCCCGACGAGGTCTTCCCCGAAGATATTGCAGAGATGATGCTCGAAAACGACCGGCGGATCATCGAGACCGGGGAGATGAGCGAGATTGAATACTCCTGCATGGTCAATGGTGAAAAAAAGTACATTCTTGAACGTGGCGTCCCCCTGATGGATGATGCCCGGGGGGCGATGCTGGCCATCTGCGGGACTTCCGTGGATGTGACGGAGTCCAAGCGGCACGAGGAGTACATCACCCATCTGGCCTTGCACGACACTCTGACCGGCATCGCCAACCGGCAGCTCTTTATGGATCGCTTCACCCGGGCCGTCACCGCAACGGAACGGAGCGGGCTTTCGGTGGCCTTGCTCTTTATCGACCTCGATTCCTTCAAGCAGATCAATGACCAGATCGGACACGAAGCCGGCGATGCGGTTCTCAAGGAAACGGCCAAACGGCTCTGCTCCTGTGTCCGCAAGGGAGATACCGTGGCCCGGTTCGGCGGCGACGAATTTGTGATCATCATGGACAATGTCCGTTCGCGGGACGACATCGAACCGGTGGTGAGCCGGATTCTGGAGACCGTGGCACGGCCAATCCCGTACCACGGACATGACTGTGTGATCGGGGCCTCCATCGGAATCAGCATCTGCCCGGAACATGGTCGGGATGTGGATGCCCTGATTACCAATGCCGACAACGCGATGTATGACATCAAAAAGAGCGGGAAAAACAATTACGCCTATTTCGATCCTGCCAAGCCTGTTCTCGCGGTCAAAGGCTGAGTCCGGACGTGTCCCATTGTCAGGGGTCTCCGGGGTTCTTTACCCGGAGAGGAGTGATACAGCTACGATACTGTGTGGTGCGTCTGCCTGATGGAGAGTCCGGCTCGCGGGAGACAGTCGATGGGAAGAATCATGACGGCCGGATCAGGATCGTTAAACTGTCCGTGGGAATGAGAGGTTGGCATGCAGGAAGGATTGCTCCTCCTCGATCCGGCTCGTGAGTTCGTCCTGTCAGAGGGCCGGGCCGGTGCGGGTCCGGTTGTCTACTGGATGCAGCGCGAGATGCGGGCCGTGGATAACTGGGGACTGGTGCATGCCCGGGCCCGCGCGCGGGACCTGGGGCGGACACTGCTTGTAGTTTTTGTGCTGGCGCCGGCCTTTGCGGGTGCGGGCGAGCGGCAGTACCGCTTCATGTTGCGCGGGCTGGCCCGGACCGCGGTCGAGCTTGAAAAGCGCGGATTTCCGCTTGTGCTGCTCGAGGGTGATCCGCCGGAGGTGCTGGCGGCGCTGGTGCGCCGGCTGGACGCGGCCTGTGTCTGCACGGACTTTAACCCTCTCAGGCTGACGCGGGACTGGCAGGCGCGACTGGGCGACAAGATCGCCTGTCCGCTGGTCGAGATCGACGGGCATAATATCGTGCCCTGCCGGTTTGTGTCGGCAAAGCAGGAGTACGGGGCTTATACCTTGCGGCCAAAGCTGCACCGTCTTGTGCCGCGTTTTTTGACCGAGTTTTGTGATTATGGGGAACAGTCTCCGGGCCTGGTACGGGCGGCGTGTGCCCGGGCCGGCCGCGCGGCGGGAACCCTGCTCGAAGGCGGGGAAGAGGCCATTACAAAAACACTGCTGGCAAAATTGCCGCGCGGCCTGATGCGGGATGCGTATGACGTTGGCGAGGCATGGCCCGCCGGGACGGATGCCGGCCTGACACGGATGAACGAATTTTTTGGCGCGGACCTGGCCGGATATGCGGCCGGTCACAACGACCCGGTCGCCGAGCGCTCCTCGCATCTTTCGGTATACATGCACTATGGCCAGCTTGCACCCCAGCGGGTGGCGCTCGAACTGGCGCGGGTCTCGTCCGGGGGCGGTGAATCCGCGGAGGCGTTTTTCGAACAGTTGGTGGTGCGGCGCGAGCTGGCCGACAATTTTTGTTTGTACAATGACAAGTATGATTCAGTAGACGGCTTTCCGGCCTGGGTGCGCGAGGATATTCCGCTCCACCGGAGAGACCCGCGCCTGAGGCTGTTCACAGAAAAAGAACTGGAGGAGGGGCGCACGGACGACCCGCTTTGGAACGCAGCGCAGCAGCGTCTCGTGGCACGGGGGTGGATGCACGGCTACATGAGGATGTACTGGGCCAAGCGCATCCTGGAGTGGACGCCGACGGTGGAGGAGGCGCTGCGGGTGGCGCTGGCGATTAATGACCGCTGGCAACTGGACGGGCGCGATCCGAACGGGTATGCGGGGATCGCCTGGAGTCTGGGCGGGGTGCATGACCGGCCATGGCAGCGGCGGGAGATTTTCGGGCGGGTGCGCTACATGAACGCCAACGGCTGCCGGCGCAAGTTTGATGTCGAGGCCTATATCGAGGGGAGTCCGCCAGCACCGCTGCGTAAATTTTAAGCAATTGTGCAATCCGGGATTGCACAAAATGCCGCAAATTCCAGCAGGCAAGCGAGGAATTTACGAAAACACAGGGGTTTTTTGAGATTGCCAAAAAGCAAACAAAGTATCCGCTGCTTAAAATTTAAGCAATTGATATAATCCGGGATTACACGTCAGACTGGCAGTCAAGCGCCCGGGTTTTTTACGCTGCTTGTCGGCAAGAGGTATTCTTGCAATACTCCAAAAGTTTTCCAAGATATGTTTGCTGATCCAGGAATAGGGGAGCAATGACAGGGTGTGGCGGAAACAGGAGATATTCACCCAGATTTGACCATTGCCAGTCCAGGGGGGAATCACAGAGTCCCGCCTGGACTGGATTTGCATGAATATACATGCAGAGCTGAGCCAGATAGTCTGGAGTAGTGACAGGTTTCACTTTGAAACGGCTCTCAAAGAGAGTGCCTCGTTCGTCGTGATTTTTATTGAACCACCTGGTATACACATTGAAAACGTGGTATGGCAGTTTTAAGGCAGGGTTTGGACCGCGTTGCACAACGAGCCAGTGATAATGATTCGGCATGAAACACCAGACCGGGATTTCCAGGTCGAGTTCTTGGGCATATTTTTCCAGGATGGCGTAGGCGGCACAGAAGTCTTTTTGGGAACGAAGGATGTTCGCCCCCCTGGCTCCGTGATTGTAGATATGGTAGATCCCGCCTCGGATAAAGGAAGTTTTTCGTGGTGGCATTTTGTCCTCCGATAGGATATACCTCCGGGGGGTGGGCTGAAATTTCATTTTTTGGAAAAATAGTGGCGAAAAGTTTGCCAGTCCCGCTGCTTAAATTTTAAGCAATTGCGCAATCCGGGATTGCAAAAAATGCCGCAAATTCCAGCAGGCAAGCGAGGAATTTACGAAAACACAGGGGTTTTTTGAGATTGCCAAAAAGCAAACAAAGTATCCGCTGCTTAAAATTTAAGCAATTGATATAATCCGGGATTGCACGCCTGACTGTCCTCTCGTTTTCTTCTATAAAAACTTGTCTGCTATCACTTGGGTGCATCGATCCTGTGCGAGAGATTGCCACACCAAGCAGAAAAAAAATTTGAAACGTGATACTTTGGGGATGTTGTATTCAAAAACTTGCGCAGAGGGGTGCCATGATGAAAAAGATTGTGGTGTTTGTTGGAGTCTGTGTGCTTTCTTTGGCCATGCTGGCCGGATGTGGAAAGAAGGATGACAAGGATGCGATGTTTGGGACAACCGGTCAGGATGGTAAAAAGACGGCGATCTCCAAAGAAAAATTTATGGAGTATCTCACAAAAAAACTGGCCATCGTCGGGACACCCGAGTATGCGGATGCCATGACCAAGTACAAGGCTGAGGCCGAGGATGTCAAAGAAATTCTGGATCGCCAAAAGATCTTTGACAAATATTTTGGAGATTACAAAAAGAAGGAGGCAGATCTCCTTAATTCTTGTGGCCTGACTCTTGGGGATGTTGTGACTGCGAGTGCGGCGTTCAAGAGCGACAAGGAAGTGATGGACCTCGTGTACAAACTTATGAAGTACGTTGTGTATTGATCCGGATCGAAACAGCCGGTATCCGAACAAGCGGCCATCCGGTCGCTTGTTGTATTTTTGGGGTATCGTTGCGTGATCCCCGTGTATGGGCCGATCTGTGTGTTGCTCGAAGAGACGTGGGGAAACGATTGAATTTGACTTGTTCCCGGTTCTGGATACATCCTTGGTGTGAAGGATCAGGAGAGGTCCTCCGCGCCATGTTCCGGCGGAGAGATACAAACAGGAGTCAATGCATGCATTTGGGCGTACGTGTTGTAACCGGGCTGGCCGTCGTGGCCGCCCTTTCTTTCGGTGTCGGTTGTGGTGACGATGATGTTGTTGTACCGGTAGTGGGTGTGTCATCCGGTTCAAGCAGCCTTTCCGCATCTGCTGCCTCCTCAACAGATACTGTGTCTTCCGCTTCGATATCTTCAGCCAGTACTTCAGCCGTTTCCACCGGGAGCGCTTCATCAACAGGGTTCATCTCCAGCAGTCCCGCGGTGTCGAGCAGTCCCGCGGTGTCGAGCAGTCCCGCGGTGTCGAGCAGCCCTGCGGTGTCGAGCAGCCCTGCGGTGTCGAGCAGTCCTGCGGTGTCGAGCAGTCCTGCGGTGTCGAGCAGCCCTGCGGTGTCGAGCAGCCCTGCGGTGTCGAGCAGTCCTGCGGTGTCGAGCAGTCCTGCGGTGTCGAGCAGTCCTGCGGTGTCGAGCAGTGTGGCCAGCACCATGCCCGGATTGAATACCTATACTGAAACTTTCGAAGCCTATAATGGAAGTTCCTATGCGACCGGGACCTTTGCTCTCACAACCGGGAGCTGGTACGTGGTGGCTGCGTATAAGGATTCCGAAACGCACGGGGGATCTGTTTCTGTCCGCTTGAACGACGATGTTGCCGGGAGCTGCCTTGTTTCTCCGGTGATGAACGGGCTTGGATCGGTCTCTTTCTGGTACCGGGCGCTCAATGCCGAGTCAGCGGATTCGACGTTCAAAGTCCAGACCTCGGTCAATGGTGGCACCACCTGGTCCGATGCCGGCAGCGGAACGTTCAAAACCCAGACATGGGCCCAATATTCCTGTACCATCAACTCGACGGCGGGAAGCATCCAGTTTAGGGTGCTCAATGACAATCAGGCAGGCCATTTGATCTTGGACGATCTTGTGTTCACCAGCTACAATGTTACCGGGGGATCTGTCTCATCGTCAGCCAGCGCGGTTTCCTCGGCAACCTCCTCCGTGTCGTCTGCGGGTTTCTCCTCTTCTTCAAGTTCTTCTTCACTGGGAACTTCGTCCAGCGCTGGTGGCGGGACGGTATTGACTGAAAACATGAGTTTGCCGCAATCGGTGCGCGACTATTATCGCAGTGCGTATGGTCTTTCGGGCAGTGCGCTCAAGTCGGCACTCCACACCATCATAAGCACTGGCTATACCAGGTATGTATACGGCTGGGACCAATA
>ERZ795056.6734-NODE-6734-length-11146-cov-23.832657_pt1 | contig 11146 bp, 5 predicted proteins | sample MGYA00375140_ERZ795056 | MGnify/ENA primary metagenome ERZ795056 (study PRJEB30185, sample SAMN05720227) | activated sludge metagenome | isolation source: Anaerobic digester | place: USA | collected 2015-03-09 ...
TTCTCCTGGTGTTGCAATGCACCATACCACCGGGGTGGCTGACACGCAGGCGCCATGGGGCGGTGTGCGGCGGGGCCAGAATCCGGCCACCCCCCATCTGCCGGAGACCCATGATGCCCACCCGCCTGCCCCTGCTGACCGATGCCCAGGTGGGCCCGCCCGACCTGGTGGCCGCCATCCGCCAGCGCCGCGGTGGCGACCTGATCGACCTGGACCGGCTGCTGCTGCACAGCCCGGCGTTTGCGCAGGGCTGGAATGAATTCATGGGCCGGGTGCGCACCGCGCTGGGCGTGCCCCCGCTGCTGAAGGAACTGGCGATGTGCGGCGTGGCCGCACTCAATGGCGCCGACTTCGAGATGCACCACCATGCGCCGCTGTACCTGGCCGCCGGCGCCACCGACGCGCAATTGGCGGCCCTGCACCGCCTGGCCACCGACCCCGGCGTGGCGGCCGACCCGGTGTTCGATCCTACCCAGCAGGCCGTGCTGGCGCTGGTGGTGCAGATGACACGCCAGGTGCAGGTCGACGACGCCACGTTTGCACGCGCCCGCGCCGCGCTGGGCAGCGACCAGGCGATGTTCGAGATCATCGGCGTGACTGCCGCCTACAACATGGTCTCGCGTATTTTGGTGGCCGCCAGGCTGACGCCTTGAAGCCACGGCGCGCTGCGCGTCAGAAGCCAGCGCGCAGGCCCAGCGTGATCAGCGAGAAACGGTTGCCGAAGCTGCCGGAGGTGCTGGCGTTGTAGGTGACGGGCACGTCCTGCAGAAACAGGTTGCTGCTGAGCTGCGCCCGCGCAAACACCTGCAGCATCGGCTGCACACGCCAGGCCGCCTCGGCCACGATGACATGGTTGTGGCGGTGCACCGGGTCGCCGCGGCGGGCGAGGATGTCGTCCACATGCTGGCGGCGCTGGGTGTGGAACAGGTAGCCGCCGGCCAGCTGCCAGTCACCGCGCACCCAGCGCACATTGGCACCTGCCTGCAGGAAGCGCCCGCTCCAGGCGATCTCGCGGGCCACGTCGACCCCGTAGTCGCCGCTGCTGTCGAAGAATTGGCGAATCACGCCGCCGCCGTTGCCGGTGCAGGGCCGCGCCAGCGTGCCGAAGATGTCGTTGCCGGTGAAGACCAGGTCGTACGGGCAGCCATTGCGGGTGGTGGTGGCGGTGAGCCCGCCGTAGCGCAGCTGGCTGCGCCCCCCGCCCACCAGTGCACTGACCTCCAGCTGCGACGACAGCGGCCAGGTGGCCACCAGGTCGGCCTGCAGCTGGTTGTCGCCGGGGCTGTCGATGGTCACCGTGTCGAGGATGGCGCCGGGCACCCGCACCGGTGTCGTGGCCTCGGTCACATCGGCCCGGTTGCCCCAGCCGCCCAGGCGCACCGCCAGGGCCGGCATGCGGCCCTGCGCAGCCATCAGCTGCCACTGGCCGGCCAGTTGCCAGCCGCTGTAGTCGAAGCTGTCGACCGCGTTGCTGATGCGCCGCTGCCACAGGCCGCCGGACAGCCACCACCGGTCAGCCACCCGCCAGGTGGCCAGCAGCTGGCCGCCGCGGTAGTCGCCCGAGGTGGTGGCCGGGTTCTGCGTCGCGGTGTCGGCCGAGGTGGAGAAGTCCAGCGACCGGTTCACCAGGTCGACACCCAATTCGACACGCCAACGCGCGTCGCCCGCCAGCGGCGTGGCAGTGAGCAGCGCGTCCAGCGGTGCGGCCTGGGCGGTGGCGCCGCTGGCCAGCAGCGCCACCACCAGCCCCCACGATGGCAGGCGTCGGGCCATCAGTTGGTCAGGGTGATGTAGCCGACCAGACCTGGGCCGGAGACCGTCTTGCTGGCCGTGGTGCCGCCGGTCTGGTTCAGCGCGGTGGGCACGGTGATGCTCACCTGCGGCAAGGCGCTGCCGTCGGCCTGGCGCAGCGGCAGGCCGTTGACCACCACCGACACCTTGTACTTGCCACGCAGGCCGTAGATGCCGGTGAAGTCGTTGCTGACCTGGTTGATGCCGTAGTTGACGACACTGCCGAAGACGATGTCGTTCAGGTTGGCGGCCCCCAGGCGCAGGGTGTTGCGCACCCCGGCCACGCTGCCGACAAAGTCGATCACGGCCTTCTTGCGGGCGTCGCTGGACACACCGTACACCAGGGCCTCGACACCGCTGGCCGGCACGGCGATGGTGAGCCCCTGCGCTGTCTTGCTGACGGTGACGTTGCTGATGTAACCCAGCAGCTCGCCCTTGCCCGTGGCCGTGGTTTCGTTGATGGCCACCGCCGCACTCAGCGTCTGCCCGTCGGCCAGCGCCGCGGTGCCGACCTCGGCCACCGCCACACGCAGCAGCGTGGTCGACGACAACGGCCAGGGCACCGAGATGCCCGCATCCGACTGGAACTGCGCCAGCGTGTAGCTGGTGACACTGCTGCCGTTGACCAGGCTGATGGCATTGGCGGCCAGGGCCAGGTAGTTGGTGGGCGCTGCCGTGCCGGCGGTCGGGTAGGCGATGTCGTCGAAGTAGAAGACCTGTTCGGCCGACACCGCCGTGTCGAACGACGGGAACAGGCTGAGCTTGCCGTAGGTGCCGGCAGCCGGGAAGGTGAAGCTCAGCGTCTGCCAGGCATTGGCCTGGGTGGTGGTGGCCTCCACCTGGGCATCGGCGGCGCCATTGACGCCGCCTTCCAGCTTCAGCAGCACCTTGGCACCGGCCACCGGTGCATACACCCGAACCCGGATGGTGCGGCTGGCCGAGGTGAGCACCACCGGCGGAATGCTGGTGGCCGCCTGGTCGGCATACACCGTGGCACCGGCCCAGGTCTGGTCGCCGGGCCGCTTGACGATCTTGCCCACCTTGTTGGCGGCATCGGTGGGGTCGGCGTCGATGGCGGCATAGCCGCCGCCATCGCTGCCGAACGCCGTCAGGCCCGCCGCCGTGCCGGCGAAGTCCAGCACGGGCGGCAGCACCGGGTCCACCGTGCCACCACCACCGCCGGCGGCCACCGGGTAGGTGAGGTCGTCGAAGTAGAACGCCAGCTCACTGGGGGCTGCCGTGTTGAAGTGCGGGAACAGGCTGAGCTTGCGGTAGGTGCCTGTCGCGGTGAAGGTGAGGGTCAGGGTCTCCCAGGCGTTGGCCTGGGTGGTGGTGGCCTCGACCTCGAGATCGGGGGCACCGCTGTCGCCCTGCTCCAGCTTCAGCAGCACCTTCTCGCCGACGGCGGGCGAGTACACCCGCACCGTGATGGTCTTGCTGGCGGCGCTGAGCACCACCGGGGCGATGGTGCTGTTGGCCAGATCGCTGTACACGGTGGCGCCGGCCCAGACCTTGTCACCCGGCCGCTTGACGATCTTGGCCACCTTGTTGGCGGCGTTGGTCGGGTCGGCTTCGATGATGGCGTAGCCGCCCCCGTCCGAACCGAAGGCCAGCAGGCCCGCTGCGGCGCCGGAGAAATCGATGGTGGGAGCGCTGCCCGCGCCACCGCCGGTGTCGCCACCACCTGTGTTCCCGCCGCCGCCCGTGTTGCCGCCACCGGTGTCACCACCGCCAGTGCCGGACACCTGTGCCGTCAGCGCATCACCCAGTGCCGATGCGCCGGTGCCCGGCGCCGCGGCCAGCGCGCCGGCGTTGGCCGCGATGAAGGTGGCGATGGCCGTGTCGGCCTGCTGCGTCTTGGTCACGGCGACCACGCTGGCGTCCGCGGCCTTCAGCAGGGCTTCGGCCTGGAAGGCCAGTGCACCGGCAGTCACCACGCCCAGCGACTGGCCATTGACGGCAGCCACTGCGGTGCGCACCGCTGCCGGCACGCCGGCCGCCGCCGCCACCCGGTCGACTGCGGCCCGCACCAGGTTGGCGACCAGGCTGCTGTCGACCGCCGTGCCGGTGGACAGGTTGCCGCCACCAGCCAGCAGCACACCGTAAGCGGCGGCCACTTCGGCATAGATCGACTGCTGCGCCGTGGTCTCGGTCGCGTTGCCCAGGCGGGCCAGCACCTCGGTGGTCTTCTGCAGCAGTTGCTGCACCGCCAGGGTCTTCTTGAGCAGCTCGGCGTTGACCAGCGCGCCGTCGGTGCGCTGGGCCGGGTCGGTGTTGAGCAGGTCGGTGGTGGCAGGCAGGCCCAACGTGGCAATCACCTGGGGCACCGTCATGCCTGCAGCCACCAGCGACGTGAGCGGGCTCACCACGGACGCGCCGGCAGGCGCCTTCAGCACCCCCCGGAAGGGCTGGCCGGTGTCGGCGTTGGTGCCGTGGTAGACCACCAAGGCAGCACTGCAGGCGGGGCTGAAGGTGAAGCGCCCGTCACTGCCGCTGGTGGTGGTGGCCTCGCCGGCATCGGCCTTGCCGTTGCCGTTGCTGTCGCACAGCACGGTGCCAGCCTGGATGTAGCCATCCACCGCCACGCCGGTGCTGGTGGTGCCGGCAGCGGGGACCTCGGCGCCCGGGGGCGCGCCGGCATCACCACCGCCGCAGGCGGCGATCACGCAGGCGGCTGCAGCCGCCGGGATCAGACGAAGCTTGAATGACATGGTGGGTTCCTGATGGGTTGGACGGTGCCGCGGAGGCGGGTGTCAGTCGAACTTCACAGGGCCGACATTCAGGCCATTCGGGTAGGCAGCCGGCGTGCTCACGTCAGCCACGGTGTACTGGATGCTGGTGGCATTGAGCTGGTAGTGCACCTGGGCCACGTTCTTCAGCACCTGGGCCGCCGTGGTTTCGCCGCTGCAGGCCACCTGCAGGGTGAAGCTGGACAGCGGAATGGCGTAGGAACTGGCCGCACCGATCTTCAGGGCCGGGACCGTCGTCTGAACGTAGGAGCGGCCGGACGGCGACGCCGAGCAACCCGCAACGGCCGGGCCGGTGAGCAGCACGGTCACCTGGGGCGTGAACGACTTTTCGAAGGCCTCCTGCGGACCCCAGAAATTGGCCCGCAGGTTGGTGAAGCCCGAGACATCGACCGTGCCGTTGCCCGGCGCGTTCACGTAGGCCCCAAAGTAGGCATTGGTGATCGCCGGCGGCTTCAGACCGAAGCCGAAATAGAAGTTGGGCACGCCGCCCGGGTTCTCGGCCAGGGTGCCGATGCCACCGAAGTCGTAGGCCTTGGTATTGAACAGCTCCGGCGCGAAGTAGAAGCCGATCTCGCCGCCGAGGTTGCTCTTGGCCGACCCGGCCACGGCCAAAGTGCCCGAGTACTCGGCCGCGAAGATGCCGCCGGTCAACCCCGAACTGCCACCGCCACCGCCACCGCCGCTGGCGGCCGCAAAGTCGGGGAAGGTGATGTCGTCGACATACATGGTCTTCTCCGCAGCAACCGCGCTGCGGCCGTTCGGGAAGATCACCAGGGTGGTGTAGGTGCCAGCGGCCGGCATCTCGAACGACAGGGTTTCCCACTCGCCCGCCTTGGTGGTGACCATGTCCTTTTCGGTCGCTGCGCCTCCCGGGCCACCTTCCAGCTTGACCAGGAAGTTGGTGCCTGCCGCCGGCGACCAGACCTTCATCGTGACGGTCTTCTTGTCGGCCGTCAGCACGACGCTGCCGCCCAGGCCAGTGACCGTGGTACCGAAGTAGTCGCCATCACCTGGCTTCTTGACGAACTTGGCAACCTTGTTGCCTGCGGCGGCAGGATCGTCCACCACGGCAACGGTGCCGCCTGCCTGGTTCTCGAACGGATTGAAGCCGATGCCGGCACCCGAGAAGTTCACGCACAGCGGCGCGATGCAGCCACTTGCACCACCACCACCGCCGCCGCCGCCGCCAGCCGCCGCACCACCGAATCTGATGTCGTCGAAGTAGTAGACGCGGTCTGCGGGCAGCGGGCCGGTGCCGCCGTTGCCCAGGCCGAAGTCGGCAAAGATCGAGACCTTGTTGTAGGTCTGGGCCACATTCAGTGCAGCCGTGGCGCCACCGGTGACGGGCGGGCTCTTGCCCGGGTTGTTGAAATCGAAGGTCAGGGTTTCCCAGGCGTTGGCCACGGTGGTCAGGGCATCGGTTTCGACGCTGATGCCACCGTCATTGGCGTTCTCGGCCTTCACCCGGATGCGCACCCCGGCAGCGGGGCTGTAGACGCGGACCGTCATGGTCTTGGCGCTGTCGCTGAAGGGGATCCGCTGCACGGCGTTGAAGCCGGCGTTCGCCGCGCCGTCCGGGTTCACGTTGACGGTGGCCACCGTGGTGCCAGCCCATTGCTCAGAGCCTGTGTACTTGAAGACCTTCAGCACCTTGTTGCTGCCGCCAGCCGGGTCGGCGACCAGGGCAGCGCCTGCACCGTTGGTGCCGAAGTTGATCAGCCCGGGTGCAGTGGCTTCGTCGAAGGTGACCAGGGCCGTGCCGGTGCCGGAGCCGGAGCCGCCGGCGGCGGCGTACTTCAGCTCGTCGACGTAGAACACCGTGTCGGCGGTCACCTTGGTGTCGAAGTGCGGGAAGACGCTGATGACGTTGTAGGTCTTGGTGGCGTCGTAGCTGCCGGCGCTGGGGCTGGCGAAGTCGAAGGTCAGCGTTTCCCACGCGTTGGCCACGGTGGTGGTGACCTTCTTCTCGATGGCGCCAGCGCCGTTGGCCCCTGCGATCTCCAGCTTGAGCATCACCACTTCGCCGACGGCGGGCGAGTAGACGCGCAGCGTGACCACTTTGCTGGTCGCCAGGTCAACCGCAGGCACCACATTGGAGTTGTCGCCGGCCGGGTCGAAGCTGGCGCCGGCCCAGGTCTCGCTGGCGACCACCTTGGTGAGCTTGCCGACCTTGTTGGTGGCATCCAGCGGATCGGCCACGATCTCGGCGCCCAGTGCGCCAAAGGGCGTCAGCTTGTTCGTTTCGCTGCTGAAACCGATGCACGGCGCCGCGGTGCAGGTGCCGGTGCTGCCGCCGACGGCTGTGGACCCGGTGTTGGTGCTCTGCTCCAACGCCGCTGCGGCCGTGTTGGGATTGTTGGCGATGTCGGTGAACTTCGACGCCGCGACGCTGACCGACACGGTGCCCGCCCCACCGGCGGCCGGCGTGACCACCAGCGTGGCCTCGGTGCCGCTGACACGGGTGAAGGCGCCCGCCGTGCCGCCATTGACCACGATGTCTTCGGCCGTGAAGCTGGTGCCGACATCTTCGCTGAACATGAAGGTGAAGGTGACCGGCCCCGTGGCTGTCGTGCCGGCGGCACTGCTGGTGATGGCGACGGTGGGTGCAACGGTGTCCGGCGTGCCGACGTCGCCACCCCCGCAGGCGGAGACGAGAACGGAAGCCGCCAGCGCAACGGCCAGCAGTGCAGACGGATGGGGGCGGCGGGTCATGGTGAGGTCTCCAGGTGGATCGGACCGGGTTCTTTCGGTCCAGGGGGATCGTCAGACTGCCTTGGGCGAGATCCAGGCAAGCCGTGTTGAAAGCGCTTTCAAAAAGCATAGTTGTGAAGCGCGAGGCTGACAAGCCGACGGCACTGATGGATTTCCCTTGGTGCCGCCGGCACGCGGCCTACTCCATGCGCAACACGCATGGGCGGCGGGTGCGCAGCGCCATCCGCCATGTTGTCGCCAGGGGCTGCTTCCACTAAGATAACGCTTCTGAAAGCGCTTTCAGTGCCCCGATCAGCGGGCACTGGCACGATGGCGGACCGCCCCCTGGCGCACAGTGGGCCCCTGCCGGCGCCGCGCTGAAGGCCCCGATCGGCGCCCACCTTGCGCCAGACTCCCCGTCGGCCTGCTCTGAGCCCAACCACCCACCCGACCATGCACACCAGCACCATGACAGGCGCCTTCGTCGACGCAGACAACCAGACCTGGTACCGCATCGACCACCCGGACAGCGCGCCGCCGTTCTTCATGACCCTGGCGGGCGACAGTGACCTGTGGGCGTTCCTGTCCAGCAACGGCTCGCTGACCTGCGGCCGGCGCGATGCCGAAGGCGCCTTCTTGCCCTACGAGACGGTGGACAAGATCCACCTGCGCTGGGAACACACCGGGCCACGCACCTGGATCCGCATCGTCGATGGCGGCCAGGCCACGCTGTGGCAGCCGTTCGCGCCGCGCCTGGCGGGCGGCGGTGGCACGCGGTCGGTGTGGAAGAACCTGTCAGGCACCCGCATCCGGCTGCGCGAGGTGCACGCATCGGGCCAACTGGCCTTCGAGCAGGAATGGGCGGGTGCCGCCAGCCTGGGCCTGGTGCGCACCGCACGGCTGCAGTGGTTGGGCCCGGCCGACGTCCCCGCCGTGCAGGTGCAGGTGCTCGACGGCTTGCTCAACCTGGTGCCGCCGGGCATCAGCGTGCTGCAGGCCAGCACCATGAGCAGCCTGGCCGACGCCTACAAGTGGAACGAAGCGGCCGCGGGCGGCCGGCTGGGCCTGTTCACCCTGTATGCCCGCATCTGGGACCGGGCAGAGCCAAAGGAGAGCTTCCAGGCACTGGTGGCCTGGCACGCCGGTCTGCCGGCCGATGCCCGCAGCCTGCTGTCGGCCCAGCAGGTGGAAGCGTTCTGCCACAGCGGCCAGGTGGAGGCTGAATCGCTGACACGCGGCCGCCGTGCCGCGTTCCTGGTGCAGTTCCATGCGCAGGTCGGCGCCGATGGCCTGCAGTGGCACCAGGTGCTGGACGGCCCGAAGAGCCAGGTCGAGGCGTTCGAGCTGGCGCAGTGGCTGCGCGCAGGCGGCGGCACGCACGCCGACATCGCCCAGGCCCTGGCCCACAACGACGCCGGGCTGGACGACCTGCTGGCCCGTGCCGATGCCTTCCAGACGTCGGCCGATGCCATGGCCGCTGCGCACCACCGCGCCAACGTGCTGTTCAACATCATGCGCGGCGGGGTGTTCGTCGATGGCACGCGCTTTGACCGCGACGATCTGCTGGCCTTTCTGCACCAGCGCAACCAGGCCGTGGCCGCGATGCTGCAACCCGCACTGCTGCAGGGCCCGGCCACGCTGGATCGCGCCGCTGCGCTGGCCCTGGCCCGGGCGGCCGGCCCGCAGGCCGAACGCCTGGTGCTGGAATACCTGCCGCTCACCTTCAGCCGCCGCCATGGCGACCCCAGCCGGCCGTGGAACAAGTTCTCGATCCGGGTGCGCGACAGTGCAGGCCGCCGCGTCGTCAACTACGAAGGCAACTGGCGCGACATCTTCCAGAACTGGGAAGCGCTGCTGCCCAGCCAGCCGGCCTACGCCACGTCGATGGTGGCGGCCTTCCTGGGCGCGATGACGCCCGATGGCTACAACCCCTACCGCATCAGCCGAGCCGGCATCGACTGGGAACAGCCCGAGGCCGACAACCCCTGGAGCCACATCGGCTACTGGGGCGACCACCAGGTGGTGTACCTGCTGCGGCTGCTGGAAGCCCTGCAGGACCAGCAGCCCGGCCAGATGGCCCACCTGTGGGACCGCGCGCTGTTCAGCTTTGCCGACGTGCCCTACCGGCTCAGGCCGCACGACCAGCAGACCGCACAGCCCAAGAGCACCATCACCTTCGACGCCGACGCCAACCAGCGCGCCCAGGCCCGCGCGGCCCGGCTGGGCAGCGACGGGCTGCTGGTGGTGGATGGCAGCGGCATGCCGGTGCTGGCCACCCTGGCCGAGAAGCTGGCCATCATCCTGCTGGCCAAGGCGGGCAGCCTGGTGCCCGGCGGCGGCCTGTGGCTGCACACCCAGCGGCCGGAGTGGAACGATGCCAACAATGCGCTGGTGGGCACCGGCCTGTCGGTGGTGACCCTGGCGCACCTGCGGCGCCTGCTGTGCCTGTTGCTGGACGAACCCGCGGCCGGCGCCGCCTTCGACGTGTCGCCGGTCACCCTGCAGGCGATCGAAGGCCTGTTGGCGCTGCTGCGGCAGACTCCGCTGTCGGCAGTGGACGACAGCAGCGCGCGCCGCCGCTTCCTGGACAGTGCCGGGCGGCTGCTCGATGGCTGGCGTGCCGCAGGCTATCGGGGCGCCGAGGGCCGCTACCCGGGGGGTGCGCGCGCGCGGGCGCCAGCTGGCCTGCTGACCGACCTGGCCAGGGCGCTGCTGCCCCTGGTGGATGCCACGCTGCAGCGCTGCCGCCGCAGCGACGGCCTGTTCCATGCCTACAACCTGGTGGATCTGTCGCAAGGCGGCGCTGCCGTGGAAACGCTGTACCCGATGCTCGAAGGCCAGGTGGCGATGCTGTCGTCCGGCCTGCTGGACCCGGCCGACGCCGTGGCCCTGCTCGACGCCTTGTTCGCCAGCGCCCTGTTCTGCCCGCGCCGCCAGAGCTTCCTGCTCTACCCGGATCGCCCGCTGCCGGGCTTTCTGCAGCGCAACCAGCTCGACGACGCCGCACTGGCCCTGCCCGTGGTGCAACGCCTGCTGGCCGAGCGGCGCACCGACCTGCTGCAGCAGCAGAGCGACGGCGCCGTGCGGTTCGCCCCCGACCTGGCCAACCGCGACGACCTGGAACTGGCGGCCGCCGATCTGGGCCCCGACCTGCTGCCACTGGCACAGGCCTATGAACGTGTGCTGCAGCACCACCAGTTCACCGGCCGCTCGGGCACGATGTTTGGCTACGAGGGGCTGGGCTGCATCTACTGGCACATGGTGGCCAAGCTGCTGCTGGCGGTGCAGGAGCAGGTGTTTGCCGCTGCCGACGCCGGCCACCCCGCCCTGCCGGCGCTGCAGGCCCACTACCGCCGCGTGCGCGACGGCCTGGGCTACCGCAAGACCCCGGCAGCGTATGGCGCCTTCCCGGCCGACCCGTACAGCCACACCGCTGGCGAAGGCGGCGCCCAGCAGCCCGGCATGACGGGCCAGGTCAAGGAAGAGGTGCTCACCCGCTGGGGGGAACTGGGCCTGCGCATGCGCGCTGGCCGCCTGCGCCTGCAACCGGTGTTGCTGGACCACGCGGAACTGCCGGCCGGCACGGCGCTGCAGTTCACCTGGCGCGGCATCCCCGTGCGCTACCAGGCGGCCGGCACCACACGGCTGCGGGTGCAGACTGCAGCCGGCTGGCTGGCTTGCCCCGACCTGCAATGCGACCCCGACGGCGTGCTGGCCATCGAGGCTGACATCGCGCTGGTGCCGGCCTGAACGGCAGCGGCCGCGCACAGCGCGGCCGCATGCCCATGCACCGCTGCGGGGTCAGTCCAGCAGGGTGATGTTGTCGTAGTAGTACGACTGGCCGGGTGGCTGATCGACCGTGCCCAGGCGCGGCAGCAGCACGATCTTGTTGTAGGTCAGGCTCGGGTTCGCGC
>ERZ795056.6741-NODE-6741-length-11141-cov-4.464279_pt1 | contig 11141 bp, 13 predicted proteins | sample MGYA00375140_ERZ795056 | MGnify/ENA primary metagenome ERZ795056 (study PRJEB30185, sample SAMN05720227) | activated sludge metagenome | isolation source: Anaerobic digester | place: USA | collected 2015-03-09 ...
CATTTGCACCAGTTAAATATGGAAAACGCCATATATTACCAAGTCCAATGGCTGAACCAGCAGCAGCTAGCCAGAAGCCCATTTTACCGCCCCATGTTTCTCTTTCCATTTTCTAACCCTCCTTTTTTGTTTAGTCAGGTAAACCAAGTCTAGCTTAATTTATCAAGACCTTGTCTAATTTTTTCTTAACTAGTATATAAATTTTACTAATTTTATTTTACTTAATTTAATATTTTCCAAAAATAATTTTTTTACATCATCTATAAATTAAATTATTCTATTTGTATTTATATTTAATATAAAAATATTTTTATTATTAACTGATTTGTTGAATAATTCCTCTCAAATGAAGCGAAAAGCTTAAACTCTTTACAAACCCTAAATATTCATGCAAAGAGATGAGTCAAGTACAATGAACAGTTAGTGTAGAGGGGCGAATTTTACCTGTCCTTAGATTTTTTAAGCATGTGGAGGAAAGAGTTAGACCGAATGAACAGGGATAAGTGCACATATGGTGAGGGTGTAAACGCCAGGAGGTTTGACATGGCCAAAAAGAAAGCCATGCTAAAGTTTATCCTCTACAGCGTTGTCAAAAATTCTTGCTAAGAAGGCAAGAATTGCCGGGCAAGTATAAAATCAGAAAGCAAGAGATGCACATGCTTTCACTGAATCACAATTATTCAACCATGTATAATTATTGGAAAAAGTTAAATAGTGTTAAGTATATGGCCATTTGGTGAAAATATGAAAAATATTGTTGAAACAGCCATTGCAGCAGGAAATTTTAAAACGTTAGTTGAAGCTGTAAAAGTTGCGGGATTAGTAGACATATTAAGTGGCCCTGGACCGTTTACAGTTTTTGCACCACAAGATAGTGCATTTGCAGCACTACCCAAAGGTACAGTCGAAGATTTACTTAAAGATAAGACAAAGTTAACTGAAATATTGAAATATCATGTTGTATCCGGAAAACATGACCTTTCAGAATTAAGAAGACTTTCAGGGATGCACGGTGGACTGAATAAAGTAAAGACTTTACAAGGCAAAGAGCTAAAAATATCTTCGACTAAATCAACTGCAGGCTCAGACGAGATTGAAACGGTAATGCTTGAAAATGCAATTGCAATAAAGCCTGATATTTTATGTTCAAATGGAATATGTCACATGATCGATAAAGTCTTGATTCTAAAATAAGAAAATTAATTTTTTTTTTTAATACTAAAAAATTAAAAATAATTTATGCAATTTGAGAGCCTGCACTCATGTTTCTGTATGATTCAGATTTTGCAAGTTCTTTTCCAGCTAATACATCATCTATTCTAAGTATCATTACTACTGATTCGGATGCACTTTTCATTGCCTGCTCTTTTAACTTTAAGGGCTCAACTACACCTGCTTTTAACATGTCTTCCACCTTTCCATTTTTGACATTTATGCCCATTGTTTTACCATTGTCTTTATTATGAGCTGCCCTTAAATTTACCAGCATATCTATCGTATCAAGACCAGAATTCTCTGCAATTGCTTTGGGTATCCCTTCCAAAGCTTCAGCAAAAGCCTTTACTGCAAGCTGTTCTCTTCCTTTTACAGAATTTGAGAATATAGACAATCTTTTTGCAATCTCCATCTCTGTAGCTCCAGCTCCAGTACAAATAACCCCTTCCTTAACAACAGTAATTAATACGCCTATTGCATCATCTAAGGCTCTTTCGATAGTTTCAACAAATTGTTTTGTTCCACCTCTGATTAGTATGCTTGCAGCTTTTGGATCATCACAACCTTCGATAAAGGTCATATACTCATCGCCGACTTTTCTTTCTTCTACTAATTCTGCTTTTCCCAAATCGCTTGGTTCGAGGTCAAGAGCCATATTTACTATTCTCGCACCAGTGGCCTTTGATATCTTCTCTATCTCTTTTTCACTTACACTCTTTAGACCATAAATGCCCGCTTTAGAGAGGAAGGCTAATGCAGTGTCATCTATACTCTTTTGGCATATTACTACATTTGCACCCGTGTTGATGATTCTATCAATCATTCTTTTTAACATAAATTCTTCTTGATCTATAAACCCTTGTACATTTTCGGGGGAAGTTATCCTTATTTTTGCATCAATTCCTGTTTTTTTAATTTCTAGCGGGCTTGTCAACAAAGCTATTTTTGCATTTTTAATTTTTTGTGGCATTGAATCATAAGCCCTATTCTCATCCACAAGCAATCCTTTGACAATGGTAGAATCCTCTAAGCCACCCCCCTCCTTTATTGTTATCTTAATATCATTTTTAGAAACAGAATTTATTCCGTCTTCAGTATTTGTTACTATTTTCACTGCGTCTAATGCTATTTTGGCTAACTTCTCAATAGATTTCTCAGCGGCTTTTCCTGTCATCGATGTTTTTGCAATCTCTAGAAGGACTTTCTCATCATCAAATGGTATTTTTTCCCCTATCTCTTTCAGGATGCTAAGTGTTTTTTCTGCAGCTATGTTATATCCAGTTGTTATTGATGTTACATGAACATCTTGGTCAATTAAAAATTCTGCTTTTTTTAGTAGTTCTCCTGCCAATACAACTGCTGTTGTAGTTCCATCTCCTACTTCTTGGTCTTGAGTTCTTGCAATCTCAACAATCATTTTAGCAGCTGGGTGTGATATGTCTATTCTATTTAGAATAGTCGCACCATTATTAGTTATCATTACATCCCCAGAGTACTCCACGAGCATTTTGTCCATTCCCCTGGGTCCTAAAGTAGTTTTTATTATTTCAGCAACGATTCTGCCGGCCATAATATTCATTCTAAGAGCTTCTTTTCCCTTAAATCTTTGGGACCCTTCAGGCTGGATCCCCATAGGTTGTTTCATATTTGTCATATTCTCACCTTTTATTTTTAAGTGAATAATTAATTGTTCTTAATAACGCACTATCCAAATGAAAATACTATTGTTCTATGTAACTAAAAACTATTTAAAAAATTAACGGCGTATCTCTTTATCGAATATATTTGAAAATGCAAAATACTTTAGTTATTTTTGTTTCTATAATCAATCTAGTGATAGTTATTTCCCTTTTGATCTTCATTTTAATATTAATAACTTTTTTTCACATAAAAGAATTATTTAGTAAAACCTTATTTTTTATTCTTAACTACATCTAAAAATATATACTCTCAAATATGGCTTAATTTGGGGATAAATTTGGAATTTCTTTTTAATAAAATTAGATGCGATTCGATTATCGATTTTATGAGAAAAAATCAATTTTTTTTATTAACTTTATTTATATTTAGTAATCTTAATTTTGTCTATTCGTTGGACGACTGCCCATTTGGGGAAACAGATTCTAATTGTGTTTATCTTGGCGATTGTAGAAAATATATCGATACTAATAATAATATGGTATGTGATAGATCAGAGCCGATACCCGGTACGGTTCAAAATCAATCTTTAGTAAGATCCAAGATGTAGCTCTTCCTGAGATAAAAGGCAGTGTAACTAAAACTATGAGTATTGAAGAGATTGCTAAAGCTTATTCTATTGATATCAAAGAACTGATTGATAGCTTAAGAATTAATGTTTCACCTAAAACAAGAATAGAGAGCCTAAGGCTGTACGGCATTACAAATAGCATGGCAAAGGAACAGATTAAGACCTTATTTATAGGATCCAATAAAAAGATATATGACGATAGTGTTATAATAAATCCAGGCCATTCCCATGACAATTAGAGCCAATAAACGATTTAGAAAAAATATTGAAAGAAGATCTCTTAGTAACATTTGGATTAATGATATTAGGCAATCTCTATTTTTTCAAATTAAGAAGAAAAGAAATAAGATATTAGGCATTGGTTATATCTCTAATCTATCTTGGATTTATTCGTGACGGATGTCTTTGTGTCGTGGGATCATTGCAGCAACTTGCTTTGTATCCAAGAGGGGCTATGAGAGGTAATTATCTTTACTGGTCATATATTCATATTACCAATAGGATTCTCTGTTGTATTCGGTAGAGTATTTTGTGGGTATGTTGCCCTATCAGTGCTTGGTAACAGTTTTTGGCCGAAATAGGTAACAAATTAACAAAATTTAGAATGCCACGAAAATTAGACAAAGCTCTAAAATATTTTAAATACATTTTTGCTTTTAAAATCTTGGTAATGGTCGTTTCCACTAGGTATCCATTTTCTTATTTGTTTTCATTTAATTTTACATTATATGGTATAATCTCTATAGCTATTGTCTCTGGATCATCACTAATAATCTCAAGGCCATTTTGTAGATATATTTGTCCATATGGAGCCGTATTAACTATATTTTCTAAATTTTCAATATATAAAATAAAAGCGAAAGAAGGATGCAAAAACTGCACACATTGTGACAGAGAGTGCGAAACAGATGCAATTACAAAAAGGATTGTTGTTCAATCTGAATGTATACGATGCAAAAAATGTATCGATGCTTGTAAATTTGGCAGTCTTAAATAAATTTACCTTATTACTAGATTCAAATTGTATTATTTTCATGTTAAATATACCTTATTTTTTTTAATTTAATTCAAGGAAAACTTTAAATATCATAAGTTCAACTAGGAATTGAATTTAAATTACTAAATTCTCAAAGGTGAATTTTATGGATATCGATGTTAAATTGAAATATACAAACACCATTATGAACGCTTGGCTTTACGGAGTTGAAAATACTGCAAATATATTCTTTGATAAACCAAAGCTTTTTTACAGAAGATGGGGAACTATAGCTATTAGGCCATTTATTGAATCTTGGAAAGGCCTCGGCATGGAATTCCAAAAAGGGCTTAGCCCATACAATACTGCAAAAATGTTTATTGACGCACTTGTCAAAGCAGAATTTTTTAATAGTGCTGATTTTGAAATGGCAGGGGACGATAATAATTTTACTTTTAAAGCAATTAATTGCCCCTACAAATCTCACTGCTCAAGACTCATAGATGAGGGAAAAGAAATAGCATGTCTTAGAGCCATAACATTACTAGGGGCAATGGAATTTAACAAAGAAGGCGAATCTCTAAAATATATGTATAAATTTGAATTTAACAAAGAAACTCCGTGTTTAGTTTCATTTGAAAAATTTAAAGATTAATCTGAAGGTGTAATCTAATGGCCAGTCGAATAGAAAAATTAACTGAAATGTTAAAAGATCTAAGTGGGGCATCTCCCGATATAGAAGCTTCAGCCATAGTTTCAACAGATGGATTGGTAATAGCTAGCGCTCTGCCACAAGATGTTGAAGAAGACCGTGTCGCTGCAATGTCTGCAGCTATGCTTTCTTTAGGTGAAAGAACTTCTAAAGAGCTTATGAAAGGAAGCCTTGAAGAAGTCTTTGTCAAAGGGCAGAATGGGTATATTCTTCTCATGGGCGCAGGTGAAGAAGCAGTTCTCACTGCTTTAGCTAGAAAAGATGCGAAATTGGGATTAGTTTTCTTAGACATGAAAAGAGCCGCTGAAGAGATAGGGAAAGTAATCTGATGGACTTATATGATCTAAGGAAAATGTTCAATTAACTTTTTATAGATTGTATTTATCTCTTTTAGTTTTTCTTCTGCCTTTTTGATTGTTGCATCGCTTTTATTTAGATTTTTGTCTGGGTGTAGAAGATCCACCCAATACCTATACTGTTCTTTAATCAATTCTTTAGTTATAGTTCCATTATCATGCAGTTCAAATTTAATAACTAATTCTTTAATTGATATTTCATCAACTACGCTTTTTTTCTTTTCCTGTTTTTCTTTCTTGTCTTCTCTTGTATATTCTTGATGTTTTTCATAAGACTTTTTGTGGCCTTCTCCTGTTCGCTGATTTTTTATCCTTTCAAAGTATATTCTTATAGTATTTTCATCAAAATTAATAGAGTTATAACCACTCCTTATAAGATTCAAAGCGATATCAAGTATCTCCTTCATTTTTTGAGAATTATAATTTTTAGAAGCTGTTTCATATTGAGTTTTTAATATTAAAAACAATTTATCTGTGACATAACTAATTCTTATTTTGTTAACTTGATGTTTTGATGCTATATTCAATGCTTTTTCTAAATTTAGAATAGCGTCTTCATATTTGTCATATTCTTCGTATGCGCATGATTTTTGGTAGTATGAGTTAATTATTCCGTCAATAGAATCATTGATATATCTACTAGAATGACCCTTATCCTTTTTTATCAGTTCAAGAGATTTTTCAAATGCCGAAATCGCATCATCATATCTACTCTTCTCGAGAAAATTCTTACCTTTTGCATTGTATCCTTTAATCAGATTATTTTTTGATTCAATGTAGTCATCTGAATCATTTCCATATAGTTGTAGTGACATGTCCAAAATTTTTTTTAGATTTGATATAGCTAAGTCATAAAGTCCTTTATCAATTTGATTAAAAGCAAATAAAGTCTGTATTTTTGCTATATTTTTTTTCGCAGATTTTGCAGTTTCTGTTTCAATACCCATATCATTAGTTATTTCTATAGCTTTATCTATGACATGGATAGCATCTTCAAATCTATCCCGCTTAGCGAAATATTCTCCCTTTTGATTGTAGCACATTATTAAATTGTTTAGGGCTTCTTTAGTTTCTTCAGATTTTTTGCCGCTATTTTCTACACAAAAATCCAAAATTTTTTTAAAAGAAGCTATTGCGTCATCGAATTTATTCTGATTTAAATTTGAGAATCCCTTTTCAAGGTAGGATTTTTTCAAACTTTCTTTGATATTTTTAATTTCTTCAGGTTTAATCGTGGGAATATTTAGTGATTTTTCTAATGCTATTTTGAAATATGAAATTGCTTCATCATAAGAAGATTTCTGTAAATAATCAAGGGCCTTTTTTTCAAATAGCCAAACTACTTCTTCTTTTGAACTTACATCAATTTCTTTTTTTAATTCATGAATCTTATCGTTAATCTCGTTTGTTTTTTTATAATTTCCTTTACCTAAATATTTCTCATAAAGGGATGTATATTCAGAAATAAGTACATTTCTTATAAATTTTACTTTTTCCGGATCTTTATTTTCTTGTTTCTCCTTTGAAAGTTGTTCTTCCCAAAATGATATAGGAACTTTTTTTTTCTTTGCCACTCCTTAGCCTCCAAATGTATAATTGTAATGGTCTACTCTATATATAATGAAGATTAATAAATCATGTTTTAAATCTTATTGAATAATCCTTTTTTCTCTTTTGTTGTGCTTTCCCACATAATTATTCATTACTTATTCTTCAGTAATTAGCCTCTTAGATAATAGTGTCTAGTTTGAATTTTATTATTAATTATCATTAAAGTTTAGGATACTATATCTCAGTGCAAGATTTTTTATTGCTTTAGAAGGGCATTTTGATATATATCTATTAAATAAATAATAGCCATAAGCCCATAAGCATTATAGCAACACCTAGCAATCTCTCTTTTATATCCTCTTTTAGTATTTTTCCTGCCAAAATAACTGTTAGTATCATAGCAGTCATCGAAGCAGGCTCAGCAATACTAACTTCTATTCCCGTAAATGCAATTAATAAAAATAGATAAGAGTAAGCATTTAATCCTCCACTAAAAGTTGCAATTTTTGTTTTTTCTTTGAACAACTTAATTGTTGTCGAGATATTTCTTTTAATCATAATATAGGTAAGTAAGAAAAGAGATATACCTACATTAAGATAAAATGCATAAAGTATAGGGGGCGTAATTTTTATTGCATTGCCATCAATAGTTCTACCAACTGCTATTAAAAGTGATGCAACAATCATATATTGGCATGATTTATCCAAAAGAATTGCTTTAAAAGATTCAATAATATTTCTTTTTCTGTTTAGAAATGAAACGCCATAAAATAAGAATAGTAATCCAAGTAGCTTGAAAAGCGATATTTTTTCACCTAAAAAAATCACCGCCAATATTAATAGAAAGAATACATTGAAATTATATAATGGGCTTACTAAAGAGGCTTCACCATCTGATAATGATTTCACATATAGCCAAAATGCAATCGAATAGACAAAACTGCTCAATGTAACATAAAATAAGATTGAAGCATTAATCACAACATCTACAAAAAAAAGTGTAGGAAGTAAGAATATTGTTCCAAGAGCAAAGAATAAGAAAGTTCCGCTGATACTATCTGATTTTTCTCCAAGTTTTTTTACTAAAATTCTTTCCCAACCTAATAAAATAATTCTTCCACAAAGCGCTAGGTAGGGTATTAGCATGAGATGAGGTATGATAACGAGTATATAAATCTTTAATAAATTATGCGCAAAATTTATATATATCTAAGTGCTTACTATAATTATGTTTGAAGATTATTTGATGGAACTAGAGCTTCGAGGGCAATCTAAAAATACAATAAGAAATTATGGTTATACTTTGTCTAATTTTTTTGATTTCACAGATAAACTGCCTGAAAACGTCACAGAATCAGATATTAAACGTTATATGATCCATCTGAAAAATGAAAATAATGCAACTAATAGAACGATACATAGACATCTCAATGCATTGCGCTCCTATTTTAGATATCAAAATATTGATATTGCAGACAAGGTAATGTTGCCAAAATTGTCCAAACCTTTGCCCAAATTTTTAACTAAAGATGAAATTAAAATTCTTCTTGAAGAGCCTGAAAAATTACGTGATAAATGCTTAATTCGATTATTGTATTCAACTGGTTTAAGAGTGTCAGAATTAGTTAAACTTAATAAAAAGGATATAAAAACTGAATCTATCCACGTTGTATCTGGGAAAGGATCTAAGGATAGGATTGTATTCGTGGATTCTAAAACTAGAGAGATGCTAGGTATGTACATATTAGAGAGAAACGATACCAGCGAAGCTCTTTTTTTAAGTAGTCATAACGAAAGAATCTCTGCAAGGACTATTCAATGGCTGATAAGGAAATACTCTAAAGAGGCAGGGATTGAAAAAAAAGTCACGCCACATGTATTGAGACATTCATTTGCAACTCACATGCTTGAAGGGGATGCAGACATAGTTGTGATAAAGGAACTCCTTGGCCATTCCAATTTATCTACTACCCAAATTTATACCCACATAACCGATGAAAGAAGAAAGAAAGTTTATGATAAAGCACATCCTCTATCAAAAGAATAAATTTAAAAACATTTATTAGAGTCTTTAAATTGGTGTTTTTATGAGAATAATTCTTTTAGGTCCGCCAGGTTGCGGAAAAGGAACTCAGGCCGACATTATTTCTAAGAATTTTAGCATACCTCATATCTCTACAGGGGATATACTTAGAGATAACGTCAAAAGAAGAACAGACGTAGGTAGAAATGCAAAAGAATATATGGATTCCGGGCGTCTTGTTCCAGATGAAATCATCATCCGCATGATGAAAGAAAGATTTTTAGAAAATGACTGCACAAAAGGATTTTTGCTTGATGGATTTCCAAGAACTATAGCCCAAGCCGAGGCTTTAGATGAGTTATTGGATCAGATGGATATGTCCTTAGACTATATTGTAAATATTGATGTGAATGATGAAGATATAATCAATAGAATCTCAAAAAGATTATCTTGCCCAAACTGTGGAGAAGTCTATAATTTACTTTACAAGAAGCCTAAGAAAGAAATGTCATGCAACACGTGTGGAGGAAAGCTTCATCAAAGAGATGACGATAAAGAAGAAGTTATAAGAAATAGACTTGAAGTTTATAGAAAGCAAACTGCACCTCTGATATCCTATTACAAAGAAAAAATAAAAAATGTCGATGGCGGCAATAATATTAGTGAAGTCACGAAAGAGATACTTAAGATTCTAAAATCTTAATTTTAATTTTCTATCAATCAGAGTGTATATAATCATCTAAAGTCTTAGTGTTTAACTTTAGTTCTATGCTGTTTCCTGTTGATTTAAGATGTTTTTTTGGCATGTTTTTATAGAAGAGTTTATGATTTTCTCTTTCTTTTATATATTGAGAATCATAGTATACTTTCCATATTTTTTCTATGTCGACTTCATTGTCTAAGTCAATTAATAGCTTAACTTTCTCTATTATTTCGTTTAGGCTTCTTGAATCTTCATATCTTTTGTAAGAATTAGCACAATAATAAGATATCCAAACTCTATGTTCATTGCCTAGAATAATCATATTTTTTTGAAATCTTCTAGCAAAAATATCTGTAACTAATCTTCCTATTCTATGTTCGGGCTTCATATAACCAAAAAGTATCTTATCATTTATCAAATTGAATCTAACAAATCCCATCATTCGATGTATCTCTGACCTAACTTCTCCAACTTTCCTTCTAATCTTTAATATTTCAGAATCTGTTGAAGTATTCAATTCATGCCAAGATATTTTTGTTGATATTTTTAAAAGAATTAGAGGGACATTCCTATTCATTAAAAGATATTCCGATACGCTTATTGAGTCTGACATCCAATCCACTGGTCTAATCTAGAATATTCTCCGCCATTTATTTTCAAAAATGGTGTAGCATTTTTTACTCGTACTCCTAAGTTTAGAAGTTGCTCTTTTTTGTAAATTTTGTTCTTTTTTCTATAATTCACAATTCTATGTGCACTTTTTGGCCCTATTCCTGGAACTCTCAAGAGTTCATCATATGATGCATCATTTGGATCTGTAGAGGAATCGAGAGTATTCAATGCAATGTAAAGTTTTGGATCTTTATTATTCAGGAAACCCTCTTCATCAAATGCTATTTCAATTTCACTTTCAGAAAATTTATACACTCTGTATAACCAATCCATCTGGTAAAGTCTGTGTTCCCTCCAAGTAGGCTGTGCAGATAGTCCTTCTAAAGAGGTCGCGGCGATGGGATTAAAAGCGGAATAATATACTCTTTTTAACATCATTTCTTTGTATTCTTTAAGAGTTCTTTTGAATATATCAAAATCACTTTCCCCACAAGCCCCCACAACTAGTTGAGTTGTCTGGCCAGCAGGTAAATCTTTTTTTATTTCTAATTTTTTGATATAATGCTGCCTCTTTAAGATATCACTCGCATAATTTTTGGTACTACTTAATTCAGAAAGGTAATTTTTAGAAGGAGTTTCAATATTTACACTTAGCCTGTCAGCAATCTCCGATGCCTGCTTGATATATTCGTAAGATACCCCAGGCAAGATCTTAAAGTGGACG
>ERZ795056.6745-NODE-6745-length-11136-cov-6.926631_pt1 | contig 11136 bp, 7 predicted proteins | sample MGYA00375140_ERZ795056 | MGnify/ENA primary metagenome ERZ795056 (study PRJEB30185, sample SAMN05720227) | activated sludge metagenome | isolation source: Anaerobic digester | place: USA | collected 2015-03-09 ...
CGCGTATGACCCACGCGGAGAAGAAGCAATTTCTTACCCTTGCAAGGGGTAATATTAATGCCTGTGTTGCGCTGATGGAGCTTGCAAAAGAACTGGGGTGGCTTGAACAACCTGTTTTCGAACAGTTTTATAGCCGTTACGAACAAATGAGTAAAATGATGCTGGGAATGATCCGGAGTTTCAGCATTGAGAATAAGATTTAATTTTCCCAAAAGATAATCGGGAAGTAGCGCAGGCCGGTAGCGCATCCCGACGTTAGCAGTCGGGAGGGTCGCAGGAGTTGATATTTGAGAGAAAAATTTGGTAAATAACCGGAAGAAGAAATTCGGGAAGTAGCGCAGGCCGGTAGCGCACCTGGTTTGGGACCAGGGGGTCGCAGGTTCGAATCCTGTCTTCCCGACAAAACAATCAAGCCACGCCTTCGGGCGGGCTTTTTTGTTTTATACCCCCCCCCTTTTAGGAACAATGCAGTTAATCCTGTCCTGCCATTTCATAACGGAAATTTTATCCTTTTCAATCCCACCTATTGGATCCATGAAGTTCATCCGGTATTTCCTAACTCCATCCCGTTTACGCTTCCCGGAAATTTTTTATCCATCTTCCTCCTTCAGTTTTTTCCTGTAAATGGGCAATAAAACCAATACCAAAGCTCATATAATAAATTATATTATGTAATTTATTATGTGGCTTATCTGCCAATTTCTTTGTTTATGTAAAAAATACACATTACCGGTTATAAAAATTTTCCTTTTCATAGATTCTTTTTCAATTTCTTCGCGTCAAAGCAAAGGAAACTCAGTCTTTCCTATTTTTTTAACCAAACAAATCTGTGTATGAGAAAAATTTTTACGCTCATGCTCACTCTATTGCTATGCGGGCAATTGTGGGCACAGGAAAAAGCAGTTACCGGAAAAGTTACCGACAGTAATGGAAAGCCGGTTGAATCGGCAAGTGTTTTGGTCAAGGGAACTACCGTTGGTACTTCCACTGATGCCGATGGAAAATTTCAATTAAAAATACCGGCCAATGCAAAAACCCTTACCATTTCGGCCGTTGGATTTGCCGATTTTGATGTTGCCGTAGGCAGCCGGGATGTTTTTGAAGTTTCTCTTGTAACATCTGAGAAGGACCTTGAAGAGGTTGTGGTAGTGGCTTATGGTACTGCACGTAAGGAATCAATGACAGGTTCTGTAGGTACCATTAATGCCAAACAAATTGAAAGCAGGCCAATTACCAATGCCACTAGTGCGCTTGAAGGTAATGTGCCCGGATTGATTACTACCTCGGCAAATGGTCAGCCGGGTTCGGGTGTTGCCATTCGGGTTCGCGGCTTTGGGTCACTTTCTGCTACTTCTGAACCTTTGTATGTAATTGACGGTGTGCCCTATATTGGCGGTACAAGTAACCTTAACCCGGATGATATTGAAAGCATTTCGGTACTTAAAGATGCCTCCTCTACCGCTTTATATGGTTCACGTGCTGCCAATGGGGTGGTGATAATTACCACCAAAAAGGGTAAAAAAGGTAAGGCCACTATTACAGTAAAGGCTATGGAAGGGATAGCTACCCGCGGATTAAAGGAATATGAAAGGCTTGATCCTTTTCAATATTACCCAACTTATTGGGAATCTTACCGCAACTCGCTGGTTTATCCAACATCAGGTACCGGTATTTCGATGGACTCCGCTAACCGGGTAGCTTCTGGTCTTACCAACAGAACAGGTATCACCAACCTGCTTGCATACAATCCGTTTAGTGTACCTGCCAATTCAATTGTAGGTACCGATGGATTGATTAATCCAAATGCCCAATTGATTTACCCTGACGATCTGGATTGGACCAAAGACCTGATGCGTAATGGTACCCGCCGTAATTATAATCTTAACATTAATGGTGGGGCAGATAAGATGGACTACCTAATTTCTATGGGTTATTTGCGTGAAGATGGTTACACCCTTCGTTCGGATTTTGAAAGATATAATGCCAGGATAAATGTGAATGTTCAACCACTAAACTGGTTCAAAACCGGGTTGAATATTGCCGGAAACTACACTTATAGTAATACTGCAAGTGACGACGGGTCAACCAGTTTTGTGAATCCCTTCTTTTTCTCGCGCAATATTGGCCCCATTTATCCTGTGTATGCACATAATATGACCACAGGAGCATACCTTTTGGATGATGTAGGCGGAAAAATCTGGGATCTTGGAAATTTTGGCAATTCAGGTCTTGGAATTCCTAACCGTCCAAGCGGCGGTTTTCCGGGACGACATGCATTAGCCGAAACGCAGTTAAACGAATCGTATTTTAGGAGAACAGCGGCAAGTTTAAGGAATTATGCAGATATCATTTTCTCCAAGAATTTTAAATTTACCAATAACATTGCAATTGATATTCAGGATGGTTTTGATCAGTCATCTGAAAATACTTTGGTGGGAGATGGTGCCCCGGCCGGAAGAAGCCGCCGGGTAGCAAGCACCAACCTTGGTGTTACCCTCAGCCAGATATTAAGTTATAATAAAGTATTTGGTGAGCACAGAATTGATGTAATAGGAGGTCATGAAACGTACAATCAGCAATTAACCGAGGTAAACGGTTTTAAACAGGGCCAAAGCCTTTCCGGAAACACCGAGTTAGGTAACTATACTACCATCAACTCGTTGAATTCTTCGCTTGACCGTTACCGTATCGAGAGTTATTTTTCAAGGATAAATTACGATTTGAAGAATAAATATTTGATAACAGGCAGCATTCGTACAGATGGAAATTCCCGTTTTGCCAGCGAATCAAGGTGGGGCACTTTCTGGGCTGTAGGCGCAGGTTGGAATATTGGCAAGGAAAATTTTATGGCCAATATAAAATGGTTGGATAATTTAAAATTAAGAGGATCATATGGTAATTCGGGTAATGCCGATGGTATTGGATATTATGCATACCAGGGCTTATATGGTTTTGCCAATAATGCAAATGAAGCTGGGATTGTACAGAGTCAAACTGCTTTTCTGAATCCAAACCTTACCTGGGAAGTAAATACACAGTCTGATGTTGCCGTAGAGTTTTCTTTATTTAAAGGAAGACTTTCTGGTTCGGTGGAATACTATAACAGGATTGCAGAAGATTTACTTTATGCAGTACCTCAGCCTTTATCAAGTGGAGCGCTTTCTACCAATCAAAATACCGCTACCATGAAGAACAGTGGTATTGAACTTCAGTTAATTGGCGAGATTATTCGTAAGCGTGATTTTAGCTGGAGTATTACTGCAAATGTTACCACCATTAAAAATGAAATCACTAAAATGCCTGCAGGTCAGGAAGAAATTATTGATGGTACCAAGAAGTTTTCTGTGGGTCATTCAAGGTATGAGTACTGGCTTCGCCAATATTATGGTGTTGATCCCACAGATGGCGCTGCACTTTACCTGCCAATTTCAACAACAGGAGCAGCTAACATTATGCGCTATATTACCAACAAAAGCGGTGGTATTGATACAGTCACCACATCAGTAAACAATGCACGATTTGAGTATAATGGTACGGTTATTCCCGACTTTTACGGAAGTTTTGCTACCACTTTAACTTATAAGGCCTTTACCCTGAATGCATTATTCAGCTATCAGGTGGGTGGTAAAACTTACGATGGTTTGTATGCAAGTTTAATGTCGGTAAGTAATTATGGCGGTGCTTCGCATGTTGATGTGCTTAATCGCTGGAAAAAGCCCGGCGATATTACCAATGTTCCGAGAATGGATGCCGGTCGTTCCGTTGATTTTAACGCAGCCTCAAACAGGTGGCTCACCGATGGCTCCTTTTTAAATCTTCGTAACATCAACCTGAGCTATTCTTTGCCAAAATCATTAGTTTCAAAAGCAAGCATGGCCGGTGCAACCCTTTTTGTTACAGCAGAAAATGTATTCTTCATGTCAAAAAGGGTAGGTATGAACAATCAGCAGGCGTTTTCGGGGGTAACCTCAAATGCATATCCGCCTGCAAGAATTATATCTTTTGGACTTACTGCCACTTTATAATCTGATTTTATCAGCAGTTTTAGAATGATTAAATCATGCCGAATAAATCAAATTTTGAATTTTAAAAATAATTAGAAATGAAAATACTAAAATATCTTCCTGTATTATTAACCGGGATGGTAGTAATGCTCAGCGCTTGTAAGAAGGAATGGCTCGATACCTACCCAACTACCTCAGTTGCTGCAGCCGATGCGGTAAAATCAACCAAAAATGCGTGGGCCGCACTGAATGGTATTCACAGGGTAATGTACACGCAATATGATGCACAGGGGCAGGCAGGCGAAGGTTCTCAGAATATATTTCGGGACCTGATGGGCGAGGATATTGTTTACCCGCTTGCTAATGGCAGCACCGGTCTTATTGGTTTCCTTCGCTGGCAAACCCACCGGAATGTGAATGATGGCTTTTTACGGTATGTTTACCGCTTTTATTACAGGCTTATATCCAATGCCAATGTATTAATTGCAGGTATTGATGCTGCAGAAGGACCCGATGTGGATAAAAAGTATATCAAAGGGCAGGCGCTTGCTTACCGTGCATGGTGCCATTTCCAGTTGGTACAGCTTTGGGGCGAACGTTACAAGGCAGGTGAAAACAATGCCCAATTAGGCGTTCCCTTGTTATTGGAAAATACATTGGAGGGAAAACCCCGTGCAACTGTTGAGGAAATTTATACCCAAATAAATAAGGACCTTGACGAAGCGGCTGTTCTGCTTGTTGGTTACACAAGAGGTGGATCAGCGGCTAAAAGCAATTTCAACGTAAATGTAGTAAGGGGTATTAAAGCCCGGGTTGCGCTTACACAGGGTAAATGGGATGAAGCAGCCACCAATGCTATTGCAGCCCGGCAGGGTTTCACTCTCATGACAAATGCAGAATATCTTTCAGGGTTTAACAAAACCTCTAACCAGGAGTGGATGTGGGGAAGTACACAAATTTCTGACCACAACACATTCTTCTACAGCTATTTTGCCTACATGTCTGCCAATTTCAATTCTACCGTTTTACGTACTCAACCTCGTGCCATTAACGCCAATCTGTGGAATTCAATTCCTGATACCGATAACCGCAAAAAATGCTGGGACCGCACAGGCGCAAATGTGCCTATCCCTCCGGGTGGTGCGCGGGTTCCTTACCAGAATATGAAATACCTCGCTGCCGGCGATGCATTGAGTATAGGGGATGTGGTGTATATGCGTGCTGCCGAAATGTACCTGATTGAAGCCGAAGCCCGCGCAAGGCAGGGTCAGTTTACAGCAGCACAGGATGCCTTGTTTACCCTGGTAAAAAACAGGGACGCTTCCTATATAAAATCAACAAGCACCGGGCAAACCCTTATTGATGAAGTTATGTGGAACCGCCGGGTTGAATTCTGGGGCGAAGGGTTCCGTTTTACTGATCTCAAGCGTTTGAACCTTCCGATGGACAGAACCGGAATTCCCAACCATTTGATAGCCCTTATACAGGTACAAACTGTACCGGCAGGTGATAAGCAGTGGCAGTGGTTGTTTCCTCAGGATGAACTGAACCAGAATAAGGAAATTGTTCAGAATCCGCTTTAATAAATAATTATTGTAAAAAAACGGAAGGTTGGTGGTGACACCAACCTTCCGTTTTTTTGCTGACAGTGAGTCAGGTTTACTGTTTATGTCTTCACAAAATTGTAATCCTTATCTATTTATTCGCCAACTGCCCGCAAGCCGCATCAATATCCTTGCCCCGGCTGCGCCTAAGCCTTGCATTTACCCGGTGTTTTTCGAGGTAAGCCATAAAGGCCATGGTTTTTTCTTCGGTGGGCTTTTTAAACTGGGCAAAATCAATCGGGTTATATTCTATAATATTAATAAGATCGGCCGGTACCTGCCGGTAAATTTTAATCAGGTCGTCGGCATCTTTCAGGCTGTCGTTAAAGTTGTCGAACAGTATATACTCAAAAGTGATTTCGTTTTTGGTTTTCAAGTAAAAATAGTTCAGGGCATCAACCAGGCTTTTTATATCATTGGTATCATTAATGGGCATTATTTCGTGCCGCTTGGCATCGGTAGCAGCATGCAGGCTAAGGGCAAGCTTAAATTTCACCTGATCATCGCCCAGTTTTTTAATCATTTTGGCTACTCCCGCCGTACTTACTGTAATTCGGCGCGGACTCATTCCTAATCCGTCGGCAGCGCTGATGCGTTCTACGGCTTTCAGCACATTCTGGTAATTAAGCAGGGGCTCGCCCATGCCCATAAATACAATATTGGATAGCTTTTTTCCGTAAGTCTCCTCACTTTGCCGGTTCAGCAGTACCACTTCATCATAAATCTCATCGTAATGCAGGTTTCGTTTACGGTCAATATACCCGGTGGCGCAAAATTTGCAACTCAGCGAACACCCAATCTGGCTTGATACACAGGCGGTTTTGCGTTCATCGGTGGGTATCAGCACGCCTTCTACAGCATGGCCGTCCCAGGTGCGGAACCTTGATTTTAAAGTGCCGTCACTGCTGTGCTGCGTTTCGTTAACCGTAAGGGCTGGCAGTGTAAAATGATTTCCAAGTTCCTGCCGCAGTTCCTTACTCAGGTTGGTCATTTCGGCAAAACTGTGGGCCTGTTTGGTCCACAGCCAGTCCCATACCTGCCGGGCACGAAAAGGCTGCAACCCTTTGGTGGTAAACCAGGCTTTTAACTCATCGGCGGTTAGGTGGCGTATATTTTGCATAGATGCAAAGGTAGGCTGCCGGCAACTTTTTACCTATTCCTATCTCTCTTTCAACATTATTCATCGTAATGGGCATTCTGTTTACCATTTTCGGAATTTTCGGGTGATTTTAAGATATTCAAAGAAAAAAATTATGCTTTTTGTTATTTGAATATAATATTCCATTTATCTTTACAATGTTTAAGGGTTTAGGGTTTTGAATTCCCTGCGGTTTCTACCGCGGGGAATCTTTTTTTAGGGAAGTATCCATCTCATTTTCTATTAAAAAAATAATACTTCCCGGTTTTTGTGATTGAAATTTACAGGATTTTTTGCCTGTGAATCAGGGATGAAATGCTGAATCTTAGCCAATTCATAGTCAAACATGTTATGAAACCCTTCCTGCACTTACGCAATTGGTACCTTTCTCACATTATAATTGGTTTTTAATTGATTATAATTGCCAGATGAATACAACCAATAGCCCCCAAAAAGCCGGTTTGCCACTCGGTTTTTTAATTATTTCTCTTTTATTGTACAACTGTTCAATGGCTTTTTATGAGAAAAAGCAATCTGTTGATAATCATACGATACTCCCGGGCAAACTCCACGAAGAAAGGTTTATCCTGATAAATGGAATTGAAATGTGGGTGACCATTAAAGGGGAAAGCTCAAAGCCAGCTGTGTTGTTTTTACACGGTGGTCCCGGCAGCCCAATCAGCCCATATTCGGATAACCTCTACAAGGAATTCGAAAAAGAATTCATTATTGTTCAATGGGATCAAAGGGGGGCAGGGAAAACTTACGGGCGTGAAGCTCCGGAGGAATTAACACCGGATTACCTGAAGGCGAATCCATTAACAACTGAACAAATGGTAGCGGATGGAATTGTTTTAACCGAGTACTTGTTAAAACACCTTGGCAAACAAAAAGTAATCCTTTTCGGTACTTCCTGGGGGTCTGTTCTTGGGGTAAAAATGGCAGCAAAACGGCCAGACCTGTTTTTTGCCTATGTTGCACATGCTCAAATTGTAAACCCTGCCGATGACACAAGTCTTTATAATAAGGTTTATAAAATGGCGGTTGAAAGTGAGGATTCTGCCTCAATAGCCATATTAAACACCATTGGAAAACCACCCTATAAAAAAGCTGGAAATGTGGGCAGGTTATTCCGGGTGGTAAAAAAGTACGAAAGGATGCATGCCGAACCTCCGCCCGAAGCCTGGTTTACCGAAGCGCCTGAATATAATAATGATAAAGACAAGCAAAACAGGAGCGATGGTGATGATTATTCTTTTGTAAATTATGTGGGGGATAGCGGGTTGGCGGTACAATCTATGCGATCAGGAATAAACCTGCTAAAGGATAACCTGGTATTCGCAGTTCCGGTGTTTTTTATACAAGGCAGCGAGGACCTGCTTACGCCTGCAGCGGTCACCAGGTCGTATTTCGATAAAATAATTGCACCCAAAAAGGAATATTTTTTATTGCCCAACACCGCTCATGGGTTTAATCTGAAGGTAATGGAAACCCAATTAACCATATTCAGGTATTATAAAGACTAAAAAAATTGCCGGACTTCAATGCCATATTCTGGAATTTAAGTCCGGCAATTCAAAAAATTGTCAGATAATATTTTTTAACCCTGTAGCTGCTAATTATTTGCAGGTCCGCCCGGCTGTGTATTACCCGGCTTAATGGCCAGCAATTCCACTTCAAAAACAAGCACTTCATTTGGTCCGATGCCTCCCTGTGGATTGCCCTGTGGGCCGTAGCCAAGCTCGCCGGGAACGTAGAATTTGTATTTGGAACCTACAGTCATCAAAGGAATACCTTCAATCCAACCTGGAATAACCTGCCCAACCGGAAATTCCACGGGAGAGTTAGGCTGAGATTCATCAAATACTTTACCACTCAATAAACTGCCTTTATAGTTAACAGAAACAACGCTTTCAACGGTAGGTTTTGCACCGCTTCCTTCTTTAATTACTTCGTACTGCAAACCGCTTGGGGTGGTAATTACGCCTGGTTTTTTACCATTTTCAGCCAGAAATTTGTCGCCGGTTGCTTTAAGCCCTGCGTTTTTCTTCTCCATTTCTTTTTGAAAGAAAGTTTGAACAAGGGTTTGAATTTGCTGATCGTCAAGTCCCGAAGTATCGAGAATACCATTCTGAATTCCCTGCATCAGGGAGGCAATATTAAGAATGGTATCAAGTCCGTCCCTTTTTATTGAATTACCCAACTGTGCGCCAAGTGCATAGCTTGCAGAGTCGGTATTATTTTTAAGGGAGGCCTTAATTGGCTTGTTGTACGACTGATTTGTGCAACCGGTAAAGGTGCCTAAAAAGAGGGTGAAGGCTATGCCTGCAGCAGCTCCGGTAAGAATGGTTTGCTTTTTCATGAATTTTTAATAAAGGCGCAAAAGTAAGGGTGTATGCCCAAAGCAAGTATAATTCTATGGCAATGGGGCCTTTTCGCGGTAAAACTGCACATTTGCAGGGCATAAATTGAATTTGTCATGCTTGAAAATGTGTTTGTTGCCGATGCCATCCGCACGCCCATAGGCCGCTATGGCGGGGTACTTGCCGGGGTACGCCCCGACGATTTGCTTACCGGGGTACTGCGCGCCCTTGTTGACCGAAACCCCGGAATGGACCCTGCTGCTATTGAGGATGTTATTGCCGGAGCAGCCAACCAAAGCGGTGAAGACAACCGCAATGTAGCCCGCATGAGCGCCCTGCTTGCCGGTCTCCCTGAAACAGTTGCCGGGGTTACGGTAAACAGGCTTTGCGCCTCGGGCCTGCAGGCCATTATGGATGCCTCGCGTGCCATTGCCTGCGGCGAAGGGGAAATTTACCTCGCCGGCGGGGTGGAAAGCATGAGCCGCGCCCCATATGTAGTGTCAAAAGCCGATCAGGCATTTGGCAGGGGGCAGCAAATGTTTGATACAACCATGGGCTGGCGGTTCATTAATCCGGCACTTGCCGGGATGTACCACCCATTTACCATGGGCGAAACAGCAGAAAATGTGGCCAAACGCTGGGGTATTACCCGCGAAGAACAGGATGCCTTTGCCCTGCAATCGCAGGAACGTTATTTTGAAGCGAAGGCAGCCGGCAAATGGGAGGAAGAAATGAATGCAGTTGAATTAACCAACCAACGCCGCGAAGTAAACTGGATAATGGAAGATGAACACCCGCGGCAAACTACCCTTGAAGCGCTGGCAAGGCTTAAACCCGCATTTATAAAGGATGGAACGGTAACAGCAGGTAATTCATCGGGCATTAATGACGGTGCGGCGGCTTTGTTGCTAGCATCAGAGCAGTCGCTTTCACGTTACGGTCTTCAGCCCATGGCAAAGGTGGTGGCCATGGCCGTGGCAGGGGTTGATCCGGCCATTATGGGCATTGGGCCTGTGCCCGCTGTTCGCAAAGCATTGAAAAGAGCGGGACTTACCCTGAATGATATTGGCCTTGTGGAACTGAATGAAGCTTTTGCTGCGCAATCCATTGCCTGTATCCGCGATCTTGGTCTTGATACGGCCATGGTGAATGTAAATGGTGGCGCAATCGCGCTAGGGCATCCCTTAGGCTGCAGCGGGGCACGCATCAGTACTACTTTATTATATGAAATGAAACGCCGCGGTGTTCGGTTTGGCATTGCCACCATGTGCATTGGAGTAGGGCAGGGCGCTGCCATTATTTATGAAATGCTCACGTCCGAAAATGGGCATAAATAAACGAAATGATTATTTAGTGAGCATTCTTGGTGGCCTTTTAAAAAAAATAAAAATAGCCACAAAAAAAATATAGGTAATTTTTTTTTAGATTGCACCAAATTTCACACCAAAAATGAATAAGATTTTATTCCTGCTTGCTTTCTCCGTTGCCATGTCTATTCCAGGTATAAGCCAGGATTCAACCTATGACGCCTATATTGGAAAATTCAATTTTCCTGAGGGCAGCGCTGTTCCCTATGTAGAGGTAAAACTGAGTAATGGGGTTCTTACTTCCGAATCTCCCGCCGGCACAGCTACCCTTCAGCGGGTAGAGGGTGATATTTTCTCCATTGTGGAGTATAACGGTATTGCCGAATTTAAAAGGAACGCTGACGGAAAAATAAATGCGGTGAAAGTGAGTGTTATGGGCCTCGAAATGGAAGGTACCAAGGAAAGCGCAAAATTCAAATACCTGAAATGGCTTCCCGTAAGCCCGGTCAGGATGTTACAATAAGTAATATTTTCAGGACAGCACTTCTGATAAGTAATCGGTTAGTGATTGGATGGGTACGCTTTGCTGCGTACCCTTTTTTAAGTCTTTTACATTGCAGCTTCCCGACAACAGTTCGTTGGCCCCGAGTATCACTACCTGCGCACAGTTTTTCTTTTCGGCATATTTAAACTGTTTATCCATTTTTGCTGCTTCAGGGT
>ERZ795056.6746-NODE-6746-length-11136-cov-5.516289_pt1 | contig 11136 bp, 7 predicted proteins | sample MGYA00375140_ERZ795056 | MGnify/ENA primary metagenome ERZ795056 (study PRJEB30185, sample SAMN05720227) | activated sludge metagenome | isolation source: Anaerobic digester | place: USA | collected 2015-03-09 ...
GCTTTGATCGAAGATCACATCGCCGCAGAACAGCGCTTTCTGGTCGGGCCAGTACAGACCGATGGAGCCGGGAGAATGACCGGGGGAAAGAATAACCTTGAAAATCTGATCGCCCAGCGCCAGATCGCCTTCCTCCAGCGGTAAATTGACGTGCATCCGGGGAGCGTTGATCCCGAAGAGGCTGTAGAGTTCTCCTCCGTCCCCTTTTAAAAATTCAATTTCCCTGGTGTGCAAACCGACCTTGACTTTTTCCTGATCGAACAGTTCCGATCCCTGAAAATGGTCGGGATGCGAATGGGTATTGATGACGTAACGGATTTCTTCTTTTTGAATCCCGTCAGCGGACATCCGGTCGAGCAAATCGGGGACATAACCGGTCAGCCCAGGGTCGATCAGCGCATTGACGCCGCCGCCGATGTAAAAACTGTTGCAGTTGTTTTCATAAGGATTGGTCCACTCGTAAAGATAAATATCGTTTTTTAATCTCATGCTTACCCCTGTATCGTTGATTTGTCGGGAACAAAAATCCACAGCAGGATATACAATAGAACCCCTGTGCCGAAGCATAACACAAGCGTCACAAACAACAGACGCCACGCCCACGCCGGAACAGGAGAACTTTCCCCCAGACCGCCGCACACCCCGCCGATCCATTTATCGGTGTTTGATCTTGTGAGATTCTGCAGCCAGTTGCCCTCGTTCATTTTTATTCCCCCCGGAATTCTGTTTATTTTTTTACCGGAAAAAGCCTGTCCACCGGCAAGTCAGATATTCGGTGACCGACATCGACGATATTGCCCTCTCTGTCCAGAAGAATCAGGGTCGGAACGCCGATAATATTATAATCGCCGGCTACACTGCCGTCTCCGTCCACCAGCACGTGGTACGGAAAAGCATTTTGTCCGGCAAACCGTGCCACCCGTTCGGCGGATTCGTTGATATCAATATACAGGAACTTTAATCCGCGTCCGGCATATTTATTGTAAAGGTTCCTGTAAAGCGGCATTTCCTCGCGGCAGGCGGGACACCAAGTCGTGCCGAAAAACATAATGACCGGATTTCCCCGCTGGGCGCTCAACCGGAATGTTTTCCCATGGATGTCTTTCAATGAAAAATCAGGAGCCGAAACTTTGTCGCGTCTTGTAAAAACACTCGGCTTAAACTGTTCAAAAGAGAAAGCAACCAACGCAAAAACAAACACCAGAGCGATTGCCAGTAAAATTTTTTTGTTCATCATCACCTCTTTTTATATAGACAGTCTTCCGGCAATATACAGGAAATATTCCGCAGCGCCAATTAATATCAGCCCGGATATGAATTTAATTTTTTCCATCCATGCTCCCGATCGCGGCAAAGCGGCAATCATCCCGGCAAACGTGCCGGCGATAATCAGCAGCGTTCCCATCCCGAAAGCGAAAATAAACAGCAGGCTCATCCCCAGAACCACATTTGTTTTGACCGCTACGTAACCGAGTAAAACCCCGAGGGCCGGGGCGGTGCAGGGTCCGATGACCACGCCGGAAACGGCGCCGATTAAAAAACTGTTCAGAAATCCTTTTTTGCCGTTTGCACCGGTCCATTGCATCAGCTTTTGCGGAACAGGGATGGAGAGGTTGAACACGTCCAGCATGGACAATCCCATGACCAGACATAAATTGGCCATGATAAAATACGTCCAGGGCGTCGTCTGCATCTGACCGAATATCTTTCCCGACAGCGCCGCCGCAGCACCGAGAACCGCATAGGTAACCGCCATTCCGGCCACATAAAACAACGAGAGGAAAAAACCGCGGATTTTGGATGACGGTCCCTGGATGCCGATCAACCCCACGGTTACCGGAATCAGCGGATACGTGCAGGGCGTAAAACTGATAATCACGCCCCCCAGATAAGCGGCAAGGACAGATAACATCAGCGAGCTTTCAAGATAAAATGACAGATTATTAACAAGGGGTTCAATCATCAAATACTGCCTGTGTCTGGTTGTTCGTTACCGGATAAAAAAGTTTAAAAAATCAACAGAAAAAGATCGTTTTCGGCTGTGACAAGTTATGATTATGCAAATCAATAATGATAAAAAATGGTGCCGAAGACTGGATTTGAACCAGCACAGGCGCACGCCTACTAGACCCTGAACCTAGCGCGTCTACCAATTCCGCCACTTCGGCACACAAAAAGTGCACTATACCGATCGGCACGTTCTTGTCAAGATAAAATGAGCTTGAATTTAATGTCCAACATGTTATGTTATCAAGCTACTGGTTGACGTTTATAGTATGAAACAATGATTATATTCAGGAGTACGGAAAACATAACCGGAGATTTTCGCGGATCATTTGTCTCCATAGGCAATTTCGACGGCGTGCATTTAAGCCATCAGTTTATCTGCCGGAAACTCGCCTCCGAAGCGAAACAGGCCGGGACCAAATCACTGGTTATTACGTTTGATCCGCATCCCAAGATGATTCTTCATCCGAATATCAGGCCGTTTTTTCTGATCACGACGCTTGACGAAAAACTGGAGCGGCTTGCGGCTTGCGGAATCGACGGCGTTCTGGTCATTCCTTTTACCATGGAGTATTCCAAAACGACGGCGGAAGAATTCGTTCATAATTTTCTGGGGCGGAAACTGGCCATCGGAAAAATTATTATCGGACATGATTACACCTTCGGTCAGGGGAAAAAAGGCAACAGTGATTATCTGATTGCTGCGGGACGGGACATGGGGTTTGCGGTTGAAGTCGTTGACGCCGTTAAATCGGGAAACGATATCATCAGCAGCACGCTGATCAGGAAATCCATTATCGAAGGCAATCTGAAAAAAGCCGCCGTCTTGCTGGGACGATACTACAATGTCGCAGGAAAGGTGGTCACCGGTTTCGGACGGGGCGTCACGCTCGGATTTCCGACGGCCAACATCGAACCGGAAAAAGAATTGCTGCCGCCGCCGGGCATTTATGCGGCGTTTGTTGATGCGGAAGAAAAACGGTACCAAGCCGTTTTAAATATCGGAGCGAAACCGACGTTTGAAGATTATACCTTTTCCTTTGAAGTACACCTGCTTGATTTTTCGGGTGATCTGAGGGGAAAAAGGATCAATACCGATTTTGTGGAGAAGCTGAGGGACATTGTCAAATTTGACTCTCCCGAAACGTTGAAGAAACAGATTGCCGCGGATGTGGAAAAAGCGAAAACGATTTTGCTTGAAAATATAAGCAACCGTCAAGGAACTTAGAGGAGGTTTTTGAATTATGTTAAAAATTGCTATTGTCGGCGCAACCGGAATCGTCGGCCAGCAGGCGATTGTCAGTCTGCTCGGACATCCCTGGTTTAAAATCGCCAAACTGGTGGCTTCGGAGCGATCGGCCGGCAAGAAATATATTGATGCGTTACGGGACGCCAACGGTTCGATCCGCTGGTGGTGCCCGGAGGAATTGCCGGGGCATATTGCCAATATGGTGGTGGAAGAAGCAGCCCGTTTCGATCCGAAATCCGTGGATATTATTTTCTCAACCATGGACGCGGGACCGGCCAGGGATCTGGAACCCAAGTACGCCAAAACCACTCCGGTGATCAGCACCGCGTCGGCATTCCGGTATGAACCGGATACCCCCATTCTGGTGGGCGGTGTGAATATGGATCACGCGGCCCTGCTGGCCGTTCAGCAGAAAAACCGCGGCTGGAAAGGTTTCATTTCACCCAAATCCAATTGCACCATTGTCGGACTGGTTGTTTCGTTGAAGCCGATTCTGGATAACTTCGGCGTAAAACAAGTGGTGGCGACTTCGCTGCAGGCCATGTCCGGCGCGGGACGAACACCCGGCCTGTCGGCGATGGATATGACCGAAAACGTCGTGCCTTATATTCCCGGCGAGGAACCCAAGGTGGAAACCGAACCGCTAAAAATTCTGGGCAAGCTGACCGGAAAAATCATCGTCAACGCCGCGTTCGGCATTACCGCAACCTGTACCCGCGTACCGGTACTGGACGGCCATATGGTTTGCGCGTTTGTTCAAACCAAGAAAAAATGCTCGCCGGAAGACGTCAAGAAGGCCATGATGAATTACGGCAAGGACTTTGCCGAACTGCATCTGCCCAGTTCACCGGCGCATCTGATCGATGTGACCGATGATCCGTTCCGTCCGCAACCGCGGATGGATAGAGACAAGGGCGGCGGCATGACCGTAACCGTCGGACGCATCCGCAAGGATCCGGTTATTGAAAACGGCATCAAATACGTCTGTCTGGCGCACAATACCAAAATCGGCGCGGCCAAAGGCGCCCTGCAGACAGCGGAATACCTGGTCAAGAATTATCTGAAATGGGTCAAATAAAATTTAATGAGACCCAAATTTCAGAAACGTAGTGAGACTTGCTAAAATCGAGCGAAGCGAAGATTGAAGCATAAGTCGAATTATCCCGCAAAGCGGTGGAAGTGCACTGAAATTTGATGGTCGAATTAATGAAACTCAAGTTTAAGTTTGCTACGCTTCTGAAACTTGTAAGTTGAATTATCCCGCCGTAGGCGGAGGATATCGCAGATATCCTTGATATCCCCGAGGCGAATAACCTAAAGGTCACTATAGGCCGAGCGGGATAAATGCGGGTCTAATGCCCCGCCCCTTGGGGCGGGGTTGTTCATTGGACTGCGGCATGATTTAAAAATGCCGCGGTCCGTTGTTTAAAAATGCATCCGTCAAAGCACGTTGCATGCAGCCGCGGAAAAATCAGTTTTTCAAACACGCTTCGTAAATCTCAAGATCTTTCCCGGAAAAACAGCAGAAAATCACTTCTTCTATCGTTGATAATTTCTGAACCGTATCGCGCACGGTTTTTACCGCCACCTGCGCCGCAGGCTCAACCGGATATCCGTAAACACCGGTGCTGATACTCGGGAAGGCGACGGTTTTGATGCCGTTTTCGGCGGCCACAATCAGAGAACTGCGGTAACAGGACGCCAGCAGTTGGGATTCACCGCTTTTACCGCCGTGCCAGACCGGTCCTACGGTATGGATGACAAAATTTGCTGGAAGATTGTATCCTTTGGTAAGTTTGGCCTCGCCGGTTTTACAACCGCCGAGTGTCCGGCATTCCGCCAGAAGCTCCGGACCCGCGGCCCGGTGAATTGCTCCGTCCACACCTCCGCCGCCCAGAAGCGATTGATTGGCCGCATTGACGATGGCATCGACCTTAAGGGTTACGATGTTTGCCTGAACCGCTTTCAATTGAGTCATCGAACCGCCTCCAAGGCATGGAGATAGCACCGCTGCCCGAATCAGCGGGCAGTGGTGCTCGATTTAGAAGTTTTACTTCATGGCCTGTTCTACCGCCACCGCCACGGCGACGGATGCGCCCACCATCGGGTTGTTGCCCATGCCGATCAGGCCCATCATTTCCACATGCGCAGGAACGGACGACGATCCGGCAAACTGCGCATCCGAATGCATTCTGCCCATGGTGTCGGTCATGCCGTAGGAGGCGGGACCGGCCGCCATGTTGTCCGGATGCAGCGTTCTGCCTGTGCCGCCGCCGGAGGCCACAGAGAAGAATTTCTTTCCGGCCAGAATGCATTCTGGCCGGAAAGAAATTCTTCTCTGTGGCCTCCGGCGGCGGCACAGGCAGAACGCTGCATCCGGACAACATGGCGGCCGGTCCCGCCTCCTACGGCATGACCGACACCATGGGCAGAATGCATTCGGATGCGCAGTTTGCCGGATCGTCGTCCGTTCCTGCGCATGTGGAAATGATGGGCCTGATCGGCATGGGCAACAACCCGATGGTGGGCGCATCCGTCGCCGTGGCGGTGGCGGTAGAACAGGCCATGAAGTAAAACTTCTAAATCGAGCACCACTGCCCGCTGATTCGGGCAGCGGTGCTATCTCCATGCCTTGGAGGCGGTTCGATGACTCAATTGAAAGCGGTTCAGGCAAACATCGTAACCCTTAAGGTCGATGCCATCGTCAATGCGGCCAATCAATCGCTTCTGGGCGGCGGAGGTGTGGACGGAGCAATTCACCGGGCCGCGGGTCCGGAGCTTCTGGCGGAATGCCGGACACTCGGCGGTTGTAAAACCGGCGAGGCCAAACTTACCAAAGGATACAATCTTCCAGCAAATTTTGTCATCCATACCGTAGGACCGGTCTGGCACGGCGGTAAAAGCGGTGAATCCCAACTGCTGGCGTCCTGTTACCGCAGTTCTCTGATTGTGGCCGCCGAAAACGGCATCAAAACCGTCGCCTTCCCGAGTATCAGCACCGGTGTTTACGGATATCCGGTTGAGCCTGCGGCGCAGGTGGCGGTAAAAACCGTGCGCGATACGGTTCAGAAATTATCAACGATAGAAGAAGTGATTTTCTGCTGTTTTTCCGGGAAAGATCTTGAGATTTACGAAGCGTGTTTGAAAAACTGATTTTTCCGCGGCTGCATGCAACGTGCTTTGACGGATGCATTTTTAAACAACGGACCGCGGCATTTTTAAATCATGCCGCAGTCCAATGAACAACCCCGCCCCAAGGGGCGGGGCATTAGACCCGCATTTATCCCGCTCGGCCTATAGTGACCTTTAGGTTATTCGCCTCGGGGATATCAAGGATATCTGCGATATCCTCCGCCTACGGCGGGATAATTCAACTTACAAGTTTCAGAAGCGTAGCAAACTTAAACTTGAGTTTCATTAATTCGACCATCAAATTTCAGTGCACTTCCACCGCTTTGCGGGATAATTCGACTTATGCTTCAATCTTCGCTTCGCTCGATTTTAGCAAGTCTCACTACGTTTCTGAAATTTGGGTCTCATTAAATTTTATTTGACCCATTTCAGATAATTCTTGACCAGGTATTCCGCTGTCTGCAGGGCGCCTTTGGCCGCGCCGATTTTGGTATTGTGCGCCAGACAGACGTATTTGATGCCGTTTTCAATAACCGGATCCTTGCGGATGCGTCCGACGGTTACGGTCATGCCGCCGCCCTTGTCTCTATCCATCCGCGGTTGCGGACGGAACGGATCATCGGTCACATCGATCAGATGCGCCGGTGAACTGGGCAGATGCAGTTCGGCAAAGTCCTTGCCGTAATTCATCATGGCCTTCTTGACGTCTTCCGGCGAGCATTTTTTCTTGGTTTGAACAAACGCGCAAACCATATGGCCGTCCAGTACCGGTACGCGGGTACAGGTTGCGGTAATGCCGAACGCGGCGTTGACGATGATTTTTCCGGTCAGCTTGCCCAGAATTTTTAGCGGTTCGGTTTCCACCTTGGGTTCCTCGCCGGGAATATAAGGCACGACGTTTTCGGTCATATCCATCGCCGACAGGCCGGGTGTTCGTCCCGCGCCGGACATGGCCTGCAGCGAAGTCGCCACCACTTGTTTTACGCCGAAGTTATCCAGAATCGGCTTCAACGAAACAACCAGTCCGACAATGGTGCAATTGGATTTGGGTGAAATGAAACCTTTCCAGCCGCGGTTTTTCTGCTGAACGGCCAGCAGGGCCGCGTGATCCATATTCACACCGCCCACCAGAATGGGGGTATCCGGTTCATACCGGAATGCCGACGCGGTGCTGATCACCGGAGTGGTTTTGGCGTACTTGGGTTCCAGATCCCTGGCCGGTCCCGCGTCCATGGTTGAGAAAATAATATCCACGGATTTCGGATCGAAACGGGCTGCTTCTTCCACCACCATATTGGCAATATGCCCCGGCAATTCCTCCGGGCACCACCAGCGGATCGAACCGTTGGCGTCCCGTAACGCATCAATATATTTCTTGCCGGCCGATCGCTCCGAAGCCACCAGTTTGGCGATTTTAAACCAGGGATGTCCGAGCAGACTGACAATCGCCTGCTGGCCGACGATTCCGGTTGCGCCGACAATAGCAATTTTTAACATAATTCAAAAACCTCCTCTAAGTTCCTTGACGGTTGCTTATATTTTCAAGCAAAATCGTTTTCGCTTTTTCCACATCCGCGGCAATCTGTTTCTTCAACGTTTCGGGAGAGTCAAATTTGACAATGTCCCTCAGCTTCTCCACAAAATCGGTATTGATCCTTTTTCCCCTCAGATCACCCGAAAAATCAAGCAGGTGTACTTCAAAGGAAAAGGTATAATCTTCAAACGTCGGTTTCGCTCCGATATTTAAAACGGCTTGGTACCGTTTTTCTTCCGCATCAACAAACGCCGCATAAATGCCCGGCGGCGGCAGCAATTCTTTTTCCGGTTCGATGTTGGCCGTCGGAAATCCGAGCGTGACGCCCCGTCCGAAACCGGTGACCACCTTTCCTGCGACATTGTAGTATCGTCCCAGCAAGACGGCGGCTTTTTTCAGATTGCCTTCGATAATGGATTTCCTGATCAGCGTGCTGCTGATGATATCGTTTCCCGATTTAACGGCGTCAACGACTTCAACCGCAAACCCCATGTCCCGTCCCGCAGCAATCAGATAATCACTGTTGCCTTTTTTCCCCTGACCGAAGGTGTAATCATGTCCGATAATAATTTTTCCGATGGCCAGTTTCCGCCCCAGAAAATTATGAACGAATTCTTCCGCCGTCGTTTTGGAATACTCCATGGTAAAAGGAATGACCAGAACGCCGTCGATTCCGCAAGCCGCAAGCCGCTCCAGTTTTTCGTCAAGCGTCGTGATCAGAAAAAACGGCCTGATATTCGGATGAAGAATCATCTTGGGATGCGGATCAAACGTAATAACCAGTGATTTGGTCCCGGCCTGTTTCGCTTCGGAGGCGAGTTTCCGGCAGATAAACTGATGGCTTAAATGCACGCCGTCGAAATTGCCTATGGAGACAAATGATCCGCGAAAATCTCCGGTTATGTTTTCCGTACTCCTGAATATAATCATTGTTTCATACTATAAACGTCAACCAGTAGCTTGATAACATAACATGTTGGACATTAAATTCAAGCTCATTTTATCTTGACAAGAACGTGCCGATCGGTATAGTGCACTTTTTGTGTGCCGAAGTGGCGGAATTGGTAGACGCGCTAGGTTCAGGGTCTAGTAGGCGTGCGCCTGTGCTGGTTCAAATCCAGTCTTCGGCACCATTTTTTATCATTATTGATTTGCATAATCATAACTTGTCACAGCCGAAAACGATCTTTTTCTGTTGATTTTTTAAACTTTTTTATCCGGTAACGAACAACCAGACACAGGCAGTATTTGATGATTGAACCCCTTGTTAATAATCTGTCATTTTATCTTGAAAGCTCGCTGATGTTATCTGTCCTTGCCGCTTATCTGGGGGGCGTGATTATCAGTTTTACGCCCTGCACGTATCCGCTGATTCCGGTAACCGTGGGGTTGATCGGCATCCAGGGACCGTCATCCAAAATCCGCGGTTTTTTCCTCTCGTTGTTTTATGTGGCCGGAATGGCGGTTACCTATGCGGTTCTCGGTGCTGCGGCGGCGCTGTCGGGAAAGATATTCGGTCAGATGCAGACGACGCCCTGGACGTATTTTATCATGGCCAATTTATGTCTGGTCATGGGATTGTCCATGCTGGACGTGTTCAACCTCTCCATCCCTGTTCCGCAAAAGCTGATGCAATGGACCGGTGCAAACGGCAAAAAAGGATTTCTGAACAGTTTTTTAATCGGCGCCGTTTCCGGCGTGGTCATCGGACCCTGCACCGCCCCGGCCCTCGGGGTTTTACTCGGTTACGTAGCGGTCAAAACAAATGTGGTTCTGGGGATGAGCCTGCTGTTTATTTTCGCTTTCGGGATGGGAACGCTGCTGATTATCGCCGGCACGTTTGCCGGGATGATTGCCGCTTTGCCGCGATCGGGAGCATGGATGGAAAAAATTAAATTCATATCCGGGCTGATATTAATTGGCGCTGCGGAATATTTCCTGTATATTGCCGGAAGACTGTCTATATAAAAAGAGGTGATGATGAACAAAAAAATTTTACTGGCAATCGCTCTGGTGTTTGTTTTTGCGTTGGTTGCTTTCTCTTTTGAACAGTTTAAGCCGAGTGTTTTTACAAGACGCGACAAAGTTTCGGCTCCTGATTTTTCATTGAAAGACATCCATGGGAAAACATTCCGGTTGAGCGCCCAGCGGGGAAATCCGGTCATTATGTTTTTCGGCACGACTTGGTGTCCCGCCTGCCGCGAGGAAATGCCGCTTTACAGGAACCTTTACAATAAATATGCCGGACGCGGATTAAAGTTCCTGTATATTGATATCAACGAATCCGCCGAACGGGTGGCACGGTTTGCCGGACAAAATGCTTTTCCGTACCACGTGCTGGTGGACGGAGACGGCAGTGTAGCCGGCGATTATAATATTATCGGCGTTCCGACCCTGATTCTTCTGGACAGAGAGGGCAATATCGTCGATGTCGGTCACCGAATATCTGACTTGCCGGTGGACAGGCTTTTTCCGGTAAAAAAATAAACAGAATTCCGGGGGGAATAAAAATGAACGAGGGCAACTGGCTGCAGAATCTCACAAGATCAAACACCGATAAATGGATCGGCGGGGTGTGCGGCGGTCTGGGGGAAAGTTCTCCTGTTCCGGCGTGGGCGTGGCGTCTGTTGTTTGTGACGCTTGTGTTATGCTTCGGCACAGGGGTTCTATTGTATATCCTGCTGTGGATTTTTGTTCCCGACAAATCAACGATACAGGGGTAAGCATGAGATTAAAAAACGATATTTATCTTTACGAGTGGACCAATCCTTATGAAAACAACTGCAACAGTTTTTACATCGGCGGCGGCGTCAATGCGCTGATCGACCCTGGGCTGACCGGTTATGTCCCCGATTTGCTCGACCGGATGTCCGCTGACGGGATTCAAAAAGAAGAAATCCGTTACGTCATCAATACCCATTCGCATCCCGACCATTTTCAGGGATCGGAACTGTTCGATCAGGAAAAAGTCAAGGTCGGTTTGCACACCAGGGAAATTGAATTTTTAAAAGGGGACGGAGGAGAACTCTACAGCCTCTTCGGGATCAACGCTCCCCGGATGCACGTCAATTTACCGCTGGAGGAAGGCGATCTGGCGCTGGGCGATCAGATTTTCAAGGTTATTCTTTCCCCCGGTCATTCTCCCGGCTCCATCGGTCTGTACTGGCCCGACCAGAAAGCGCTGTTCTGCGGCGATGTGATCTTCGATCAAAGC
>ERZ795056.6752-NODE-6752-length-11132-cov-5.324005_pt1 | contig 11132 bp, 8 predicted proteins | sample MGYA00375140_ERZ795056 | MGnify/ENA primary metagenome ERZ795056 (study PRJEB30185, sample SAMN05720227) | activated sludge metagenome | isolation source: Anaerobic digester | place: USA | collected 2015-03-09 ...
TCCTTCCGGAGTCGCTGCGCGACAGCAATGCGCACTTATCCTTGAGCCCGCGACTACCGCCACACCAAGGAGCAAAGATTGGCGACACATGACGTTTCCTTCGAAATTCCGCAGAAGTTCGTCCTTGCGAAGGATGTCGTCTTCGACATCAAGTCAGACGGTTCGAAGCTTGGCTCCCTGCTCATCAGCAAAGGGAACATCGAGTGGGTGCCAGCGAACAACAGCGTGAAGAAGCGTAGGCTCAGTTGGGAGAAGTTTGCCCAATTGATGGAGAGCGAGGGCAAGGTCGCCCGCATGAAGTAAGGCCGACCGACGACCCGCTGGCTGCACCGTTCATGGCCCAAGCCTCGATGAAGGACGCAGTGAGTCTCGATGCGCAGGCTAGCTTGGCGATCGCCACCACTGGCACGCCCAGGCTAGATCGTGACGACGTCTGAAATGCCGGCACTGCTACTCATCGACACCAACGTGTTGGGCATTGGTTCGATGCGCCAATATCGGTATCGGGACCTGAGCCATGGTGGCATGGCGACCGGAGCGATTTTGGGGATTGTCGAAAAGCTGGCTGAACTCGTTGCCAGCCATCCGGGCCACGTTCCCATCGCACTTTGGGACGACCGGTGCAGGTGGCGGGAGGCGCTCCTTCCCCGATACAAGCGGCACCGTTGGGAAACCCCGGAGCAAGTGGCGTTTCTTGAAAGCTACCTGCGGCAAGTCGAAATCGCGCGCGCGCTTCTTCGACACCTTGGGTTCCCGCAGATCTTCTGCCCGGGTTTCGAGGCCGACGACATCGTGGGTGTCATTTGCAGGCGCGCTGACCCCTCCTGGCTGATCATGCTGGCGACGACCGACAGCGACTGGCTACAAGCCGTGCGAACAAATGTCGAGTGGTACTCAGTTGCCACGGGCAGGATCGTCACGCACACGGATCTCGGCGATCCGGACCTGGTTGCCGGCGGACCGTTCACATCAGTCGATCACTTCGTCCACGCGAAAGCGCTGGCCGGCGATCCGAGCGACGGCATCCCGGGTGTCGTTGGTGTTGGTATCAAGACAGCGGCCAGGATCATTCGCGAACACGGCTCAGTGGAAGCGCTGTGGGCCAAGCACGATGCCGGCGACCCGATCAAGGGCGTCATTCTGCAGAGGGCCGCCGGTCACGAGTACAGGGCAGCCTACCAGCGCAATCTGCAGATGATCGACTGGCGGTTGGCGCCCCCTGTTGGGACGGACGTCGAAGTAGACGCCGGGAAGACCGACGGGGCTGCGGCTTCGCGTGTCTGCGATCTCTGGGGAATCCCGGCCGCTGCGGTCCGCGGTCTGCAGCTGTCGCCGGAGGTGGGCCAGCCGCTGGTCGACAGCGTCCGAGAGATGTTGTCCGACTGCGGGTCGGATTCGGACCCGAAACCATAGATTTCGGAGGCGAGGTCCGACGCCGACGCCCGCAGTGCGACAACACGGTCCGCCGAGGGTGTAGGCCTTTGGCCGCAAGCCGATACGTTTCGTATGGCGCCCTCAGTAACGAAGCGCTCAAGTTCCTGCTTCGAAGGCAGCAATCCGCCGTTTTGCTCCGAGATTGGAGGGCGGCTCCGTCAACTTGAGGCAGATGCGCGAGTGCGTGTTCAGTCCTCCGGCAGAGACATCTGCACCGCCTTTGCGGCAGTGAACTCCGAGAACGGCTTGTCCCAGTCCTCATAGGGGAAGGCGTCGCGCACCTTCTCCTGGAAGTCACCGCTGGCCAGCGTCTCGTACGTCACACCCTTGCGGATGCAGTCGAGCTTCATCTCCCCAACGAGCGTCTCGGCGCGCGGGAACACTTCCTCCAAGCGATGTGAAAGGTAGCGGGTCATGTGCTCCGTGGTCAGCTTGCTGCTGACCTGGTCGAGCAGATCCTGTGGCGGCTTCTTACGCAGGGCCGGAGTCAGTCCGGTGACCAGCTTCGCGCGCGACGCTTCGATCTCCCGGGTGAGTCGTTCCACGACGGTGTTGCGGAAGCGCTCGATGTCGACGCGGATCGCCTCGATCAAGGCGTCGACCTCCTTACGCTTGCTGCGCAACGTGATCGTTCCAAGGTCGCCGATGGGACGAACGAACCGATCCCGCAGGTTTCGCACCCGTGTTTCGATGGACTCGGCTTCGCGCCCGACCTTGCTGGCGCCGTCCACCAGATTGAAGCTCGTGCGCAGGCGGCGGCTGGTGGCCTCGTCGCGCAGCGCGAGGATCAGATCTTGCGGCAGCTTGACCGTGTGCCGAGTGATCTGCATGCCGGTCAATCGCAGTTCGATGAACTCGATGTACGCGTTGAAGACGTTCAATGTGCGGGCGAGGTCGAAGCGTTGAGGTGGGTTGTTCACCAGTTCGGCTTCCACCTTCTTGACCTGCTCCGCGCTGAGGGAAGAACGCCCGATCTGGGGCAACACCGAACCACCTGCGTCCTCGGCCTGCCCTGAGCTGAGGTCGGGAGCGACCGTTCTCAGGATGCCGTCCACCTGATCGGATGGAAGGATCAGCGCATTCGGGCCGCGCGGCAGGTTCGGGTCCTCGACCATCATCGCCGGCAGCATGAAGACGGCTGCCCTGTCGTCGACGACCAGCAGGCTGACGCGCAGTCCCGGCTCGACGCGAACCTCGACCCCGTGCTCCAAGAGCATCGACATGCTGTCCGCCTGTCCGTAGCCAAGCCGCAGGGCGTTGGCGCTGCCGTCCAGCACAACTCGCACCTTCGCCCTCCCTAGACGCCCGCGAGCTTCGATCAGCGCTGCAGCCACGGTGTCGGTCACGCCCGGCGTCGCGTAGACCGCGCGATTCCTTGCAGTCCGAATCGAGCGCGCAGCCGCTTCGTCGCTGATGCTCTTCAGTTCCATGGTCAAGGTGGGTGCCAATTCACTATGGCAACGACCGGGTCAACGCCTGCCGCAGTCGCCGAGTGCGGGAAAGCGTCCAGCCGTCGCTTTCATAGGCGCCGAGAATTCGATCGAACAGCTTCATGCAAAGGGCGAAAAGGCTCGCATCGATCCCGTCGAGGTGGGGTCGCAACGCAGCCGTGACTGCCGCGTCGGCCATACCTGCAGGCCGCCTGTTCGCCCAGTGGGCCAGCATCAGCCAGGCATCGCCGATGTTGAGCCCGAGTGCGACCGCCTGATCAAGCGCAAGCCGGGCGTCGGCATGCAGTTCCAGGGAGTCGCAGTGCGAGGCCAACCCCTGGACGCTGCCGCCGTGCGACAGATGCTCGAAGACAGCCGCCACCATGGCCTGGAGCGATGCCGGCTGACTCTCGTCGGCCTGCTTGCGAAGGAATGCGGGGATCTCGAAGTCGTCGGGAAGGGCGCGACTGAATCGGATCGAGTCGACCGCAGCCGGTGCGGCGCTACGTGCACTACGCCACACCGAGGGTGTGCTCAGTGCGGAATAGTCCATCGACGCCGACTCCATGACGGTCGCAGTTGCACCCCATCCGGCGGCGAGCATCGAGCTCACGCGGTGCAGCTCGGCCTCTTCAGTGGCCTTGTCGGCCTCGGCACGCTGGTGCACCAGGATGCAGTTCGTGTGCTTGCTCATCAGCTGGTAGGCAACGGCCAGCTCCAGCGCAGCGCCTTCGTCGGCCGTTGCGATGCGCCTGGCGGCGGCGATCCTGGGCAATGTGTCTCCGGGGCAGGGCGCATCGGCCTCGCCACGGGCGACCTCGGTTTGCGCACCTTGCGTGTCCACGGCAAGCAGGCGAACGGTCGGTGCTGCCGCTGGCGCAGACATTCCTGCAAACGCGATCACGGTGTCACCGCCGAACACGCTGGTTGGCAGCGCGGTTTGCCAGAGAGGCTCGCACCCCCAATCGATGCGGGCATCGCGCCAGGGCTGCTGACGGATGCGGACAAGCATGCGGCCTGCGGCGGCTTCGAGCGCCTCGCCAGGCGTGGCGAATTCGCACGCGCCACCGGTGGCTTCGGCCAAGGCTCTCAGCACACCTTCGGCGGGCGACGAGCCCACGCCGATCGCGAAAACGCGGTGCCCGCTGGCACGGGCGGCGGCAATCATCTCCTCCGCCTGCCAGATCTCCCCGTCGGTCACTAGAAGCACGTCCGCGCCTGCGCAATCCCTGGGCACCGGCAGGGCGAACACGGCCCTCAGCGCGGCCTCCATCTCGGTACCACCGAGGGTGGCGTCGATCGCGTCCACGGCGGGTTTCAGGCGCCGCAGCGTCTGCGGCGTGGAGGCCGAAGGTGCGAGCACATGTTCCACGGTGGAGCCGAAGCGGCTGATGCTGACGTGGTCGTGCTCGGTCAGCCCGCCGAGCGCACCGTGCAGCGCAATCCGTGCCGAAGCGATGCTGTCACCACCCATCGAGCCGGAGCAGTCCACCAGCAGTTTGAGCACGACGCGTTTGCGCGGCGTCGTCAGCGGCGGCTGCAATGCCGCCATAACCACAACTGGCGCCGCCTGCGGAACGGTGTCTCGAGCCTGAATTACGAGCGAAGGCAGGGCCTCACGGGGCTTCACCACGATCACCACGTCCCGGTCCAGCCATGCATCGGGAGCGAGGTCGAGTCGCAAGCCTTCATCGACCGCCTCCCGGGTGAACCGGTGCGTCGGGCATTCGACGATGCCGCCGGCCAGGGCGCCGGCGATGGTCACCGAGAGTGCCAGGGGGTACTCCGCCAGCAGCGACGCATGCGGCACCTGCTGCGGTTGCAGCCCCGCGGACTCGGCGTTCCCGTACCTTGGCGCGATCGTGGTCGGAATCGCCAGGCGCAGTCGCCCCTGCTCGAATGACAGCAACTGGGCGAACCGGACATCGAGCACCAACTCGTCGCCGGGCTTGAGGTTGCCGATGTTGGCCGTGTGCAGGCCGTTGTCGAGGGCCTCGACCATCACAGGTGCATCGCCGTCGGCCAGGGCTTCCTCATATTGGCGCTCGGCCGCTCGCTTGGCGACCACGGTCCCGACCTTGCGCTCGCCGTTGAGTTCGGACGCGAAACCCAGCAGCACGGCCTGCGTGGGCAGCGGAAAGGTGTAGACCACCTCCAGCACGCTGTCGCTGGTGTTGCGGTAGGTCTGGCGCAGCGTCAGATCGAACAGCACGCCGTCCAGGCGGCCGTTGGCCCGTACGCCGGTCAGGACTGGCGCGGCGGCGCCCGGTTCGCGGCTCGCCAGGCCAAATGCTTTCGTTTCATCGTTCATCTTCGTTCTCCCTGAGCAGGTGGTTGGGCGTCACACGTCATCGCGTGGTGTCCCGGTGTTCTGTTCGGACCTTGTCTGGCGGTAGAGCGCAGCCACGCCGCGGATGAAGGAACGCACCTGTTCGGGCGTCAGTCCGGCGCGCCCGGGCTCCAGGTGCACTTCCAGGCCGTCTGCGACCGTCACCCGGCTCCAGACCTCCACCGATCCCGGCGACGGGGGGCGGCGGGGCGGGTCTTCCGGCGCGCCCGCAATAAGTTCGCGCACCCGCTCGAGACTGATCCCGGCATCGGTCCAGCGGCGGATGAGCAGTAGTTGCTCCAGGTGGCGGCGCAGGTAGTGGGCGCCACGCTTCTCGCCTTCGGGCCGGTCCAGCAGGCCCTCGGCGATGTAGTAGCGCACCGTGCGCGGCGTGACGCCGGCCAGAGTGGCCAGCTCGTCGATCGAGTAGCGCTCGGTTGCACCGGGTTCGGCCGCCTGAGGGGTGTGAGTGGGCATGCGCCAGTATGCGACACATATAATGCACAGTCAAATGTCGCAAAACTCAGGCATGAGACCGATCAACCGCACGGGGCTGCGAGCTGTGCGCCAATGGCATTGCCGTGCGAACGGGCGCGCACGTCCGCGGCGGCCAGATCGCAGTAGCCGTCGACTGGGGCGCGGCAACGTCATAACCGCCAGATTCGAGTGCCCACCCCTCGGTCGCCGAGTCGGTAGGCAACCAACGAACGCCTGCGCCCGCCAGCCCCTTTCCCGCGGCCTGGCGGGCGATCCGATCACAGTCATCCGCCGTCAGGCGCAGTGCCAGCCGTTGCCAGCGCTGATTCACCAGCGGGTCTCGCCAGAGGTCTTCCACGGCGTGCCGCTCGGCAGTGTTGTCCGCGAACCGGCCGGCAGCCAGCCGGCGTGCGAGCAGGGTGTGCATGAACGCGTTGAACGCGTACCGGGCATCTGCCGAGGGCACTAACGCCGCCAACGCGGCGCAGCGCCTTGCATGTCCGGCGCGGGTGAACTGCAGGCTCAGCATCACCTGCAGCGCCTGAACCGGGTTCAGCACCCGCAGGCGGCTGGGCGGCAGCACGAGCAGCGGCAGCGTGGCGGCCTTGGCGTGTGGCATTGGCGTGCAGAAGGACGTCAGCACCGCGATCCGGGACCATTGCTCGGCGCTCATCCCGTCAATCTCGCCCAGCTGCCCAAGCTCGATCTGCCGGACGAACCGCATGGCATCCTCCGCACCGTAGGAGTTCTTGGCATGGTTTGCCCTGGTGCTCATCACGGCCAGGTTGCCTGCCGCATAGCCGGCGTCGTTGAACACCCGGTCTATCGACGCATCCGTCGGCTCGCCGGTGCCGTGCGTCAGCACTTCGCGAGTCACCGGGCAGAGCGCCACATCGATCTGGCGCAGGAACGCCGGATTGACCTGCGCTCCGTCGAAGGCGCGGCCGCGCAGCCAGGCATTCAGTCGCAACTGGAGCCACTTGCGGGCGAAGCGATGGGCCAGCAGGGTTCGCCGACCGAAGCACTCCCGCCCCGCTTCCCAGCCCTGGCGCACCGGGCTCAAGGGGTGGAGGTGCTCGGTGGGCGGCACAACGGCGTAGTGCGCGTAGTCCCAGCCGAGTTCGAAGCCGGTATCGGGCGGGTTGCCCTGGCTGGGCGAAGTGGAATCGATTGCATGGGTGGCGTTGAGGGTCATGGTGGTGGTCCGGTTGGCGGCGGGCACTGTGCCCATCCATGCATCCAGCATCGAACACGACAAGCTCAAGGAGCGAGCTACCGCCGATCCGCTCGGCGAGCTAGGGTTTCACCGGATAGCTCGCTTCTTGAGCTTCGCGACCTCGACGATTGCGCGATGAATCGGTCAGGAAGCCTCGAAATTCTGCGGACACATCCAGAAACGACTGTCTCTGCGACTACAGTCGGAGTCGCTCAGTCGGTGAGCGTCTCGCCCCGCCGCAAAATGACCAAGACCGCGCGCGTCTACAAGATCGAGATGCTCATCCGCAATCGCGGACACGTGAGTTTTCAGACGCTGCTCGACGAGCTTGAGGTGTCGCCCGCCACCCTGAAGCGGGATCTCGACTACCTGAAAGACCAGCTCGGGGCGCCGATCCTGTACGACCGCTTCCTGAACGGCTACCGCTTCGGCGAGGAATTCCGCGGCCAGAAGCACGAGCTGCCGGGCCTCTGGTTCAGCGAGCGCGAGCTGTACTCGCTGCTGATGGCCCATCAGCTGCTGAGCGAACTCGACTCCGATGGGGTGATCAGCCGGCACCTGCAACCCCTGCTCGACCGCATCCACCAGATGCTGGGCACCGGCGAGGCCGACGCCAAGGCCCTGCTCAAGCGCGTGAAGATCATCGGCTCGGCCAAGCGACCGGTCTCGAGCCAGTTCTTCGAGCTCGTGGGCGAGGCGCTGCTTAAGCGTAGAAGGCTTCACATGCGCTACCTAACCCGTGGGCGAGGGGAGGTCAGCGAACGCGAGGTGTCACCGCAGCGGCTGGTCCACTACCGCAACACTTGGTACGTCGACGCTTGGTGTCACTCCCGCGAGCGCTTGCTCCGCTTTGCGCTCGACGCCATCGAGCACGCGACCGCACTCGATACCAGGGCCAAGGATGTACCGCTGAAACAAGTCGAGGCGGAGATGGATGCTGGATACGGCATCTACGCCGGCGATCGGCCGATGTGGGCGACGCTGGTCTTCAGCCCTCAGGCGGCACAGTGGGTCAGCCGCGAAGAGTGGCATCCGAAACAGGTGACCCGCTGGCTGGATGACGGCAACTTCGAGATGAAGCTGCCCTACGTGAACGAGACCGAGCTGGTCATGGATGTGCTGAGGCACGGCGGTCAGGTCAACGTCGTTGCGCCGGCATCACTGTCGGCCACCGTGAACGATCAACTCCGGGCAGCACTCATCGCCAATGAGGGCGCTCGGTGACACAACCGCGCCGCACGGGCTGGGTCGGGTGGGGGCAACCTGAGAGAGCTTGGAGTGTCAAGCATCAGTCCCCCATCACGGCGGCGGAAAACAGCCTAAGCGTCGGTCCGCTGGGCGGTTCGGTCGCCCAACCCGAGCGCAGGCTCCCAAGACGGGACCGGACGGTCGACATGCCTCGACTCTCAGGTGCGGCAATGTGGCAGCTCCACGAGCAGCCCGACAATCCACTCATCAACAAGCAAGAACCTTGAACAGGGTAATACTGATGAAAACTCTCGAAGCGCTCAGCCCGCGCCAATCGGTTGTCGACGGCACAGCTGATTTCGTCGTCAATCTTGCTGATCTCCCGCGGCTCGGCGAGGCGGAGGCACGGGAGTTCCTCGACTCGAACGTCCTGACCGCTGGCATGGAACTGCTGCTTCAGCAGGCCTTTGCGCGCATGGCCGGTGAAAAGTCGGCGAGCGGCATCTACAAGCTCTCCGAGTCGATGGGTGGCGGCAAGACCCAAAGCATGATCGTCGCAGGCATCTTGGCGAGGTTCCCCGGGCTTGAATCGGTGGTGGGCTTCAAGAAGCCGCTGGCAAAGGCCAAGCCAGACGTAGTCGCCTCCTTTACAGGTAGAGCGACCGACAAGAAGGTGTGGGTGAGCATCGGTCAGCAACTAGGTCATGACTTCCCGGCCGATCGGGCACCTTCGGAGACCGAGTGGCGAGACGCACTGAAGAACCGCACGGGCCTAATACTTCTGGATGAACTCGCCTTCTACCTGGTCCACGCAGCCAGCCAAGGGTCCAAAGACGACGGAACTCGTGCGGCCACCCTAGCGGGTATCGCGATGACGAACCTGTTCGGCGCGGTGCGCGACTACAAGGAGTGCAGCCGATGCGTCATCGTCATCGCTGATCTTCAGAAGGACTGGGAACAGGGCGCGGACTCGCTGGCGAAGATCCTGCGGTCGAACGACGTGCTCGGCGGCACGATGCAGAGTGTCAACAACGAGATGTCGAAGGGGGCTCAGTCAATCGCGCCCGTTGACAACCAGAAGGATGAGTTGTACGCGATCTTGCGAAAGCGCCTGTTCAAGGGTGTGGCTGCTACGGACAAGGACGTTGCTGCTGTTGCTGATGCCTACATTGCGGAAGTGAACAAGGCCAGCGCACTGATAGAGCGCCCGACGATCAAGATTCGCGAAGAGATCCTTGCTTCATACCCATTCCACTTTTCCACCAAACACCTGATTGCCTCGTTCAACGACAACCCTGGCTTTCAAAAGACACGTGACGTCATTCGACTGATGGCCACGATCGTGCGCAGCCTGTGGGCCAAGGGGCCAGCGGAGTTGCAGCGTCACAGCCTGCTGTCGCTCGAGACGGCTGATCTCAATGATCCAACGGTCGCCAGTCGTTTCATTGAGATCAAGAAGTCGCTCCAAGACGCACTCCAGACCGACATCGCGGGCAACGGGGGCTCGCATGCAGAAAGCCTTGACGATGACACCTCAGGGTTGGCCACCCGTTGTGCGAAATGGATCTACGCCATGTCGCTTTCCGACGTGCACCCTCAGGGACTCAAGGAATCGGAATTGGCCGAATGGCTGGTGGCGCCCGGTCGCTCCATCAGCGGCATGCCTGATGCACTCAAGAAGCTTTACGACAACTGTTGGTATATCGAGCAGACGAAGTCTGGCCGTTATCTCTTTAATCGGCACAAGAATCTGAACGCACAGGTCAACAGCTACACCAAGAGCTGTGCGAATTCGGATCGCGATGCCGAGATTGAGGGCAAGCTCAAAGAGATGTTTGAGCCGAAGGACAAGCGTTGCTACCAGAGGCTGGCAGTGCTACCCGCGCTCGACAAGGTCCAGCTGGAACGCGACAAGACGACTCTGGTTGTCTTGAAGCCCGACACCGACGTGAGCAAGTTCTTCGCCGGCGAGAAGTACAAGAACAGAGTCGCGATCCTCACGGCAGATGACCAGACCGGGATATTCAACGTCAACAAGAAGGCGCAGCGCCTATGGGCCATCACTCAAGTTGTCAAGGATTTGAGCGCCGAGGATTCCCAGTACAAGAAGGCCAAGGACACGCTCTCCGAGTACCAGACGGAGCTCTTTCTCGCCGTCAAGGCAGTTTTCAACAAGATCTACTACCCACTCATCGATGAGGACGACGAGACCGCGCTGATCGTGGCTCCGCTGCTGGACAGCTACATCAACGACAAAACGGGGCAGCGCATCCAGTACCGCAACGAAGAGGCGTCCAAGGGCGAATTCGTCATCGAGGCGACCTTGCGTGATGCAAACAAGTACCAGGTCTTCACCCCCGCGTCAGGGCAGGACAAGCTGAAAACCTACCAGCCGCTGCGGAACCGCGTCGAGCAGTTCCTGTTTCCCTCCACCGGCCGCACCACATGGCAACAGATCCTGGATGGTGCTGCCTCAAAGGGTCAGATGTTGTGGACAGAGCCGGGTACGCTGGACCGCATGCGTGAGGCTTTGATTACGGCAGGTCAGTGGCGCGAAGAGGCCGGTCAGATTCAGAAGCCGCCGTTCGAAGAAGCGACGGGTGTTTCGATCGAGTACCACCGTGACAAGGACTCAGGCGTCATCACGACGACCGACATCAAGTTGTCGCACGCTGACACGCTGATGGTTCGCGAGGACACCGCTGAGTACAAGGTTGTACCCACGGACGCCCCGATAGTCAGCGAAGCGATGGTGCTCGAGTTTCGCGCGGTCGACTCTAGCGGCAAGAACAAGGAAGGCAAGCCCTACCGCATCGATAACTCGATTGACGTGGTGTACGAACTGATGCCATCGGCGACGCCTGGCCACCAGGTGGTCAAGGTCAAGGTCGTTCCACCCAGCGCCAAGTTACTGTTCACTGTGGATGGGACTGACCCCGCCAACAACGGCAAGCCCTACGTCAAGCCGGGCATCGACGCCGCGGAAGGGTGCACGGTCCGAATGTTTGCTGAGAAGGGCGCGGTCACGCGAGGGCTGTCCGTGCCAATCGCCAAAGTG
>ERZ795056.6756-NODE-6756-length-11130-cov-18.407223_pt1 | contig 11130 bp, 10 predicted proteins | sample MGYA00375140_ERZ795056 | MGnify/ENA primary metagenome ERZ795056 (study PRJEB30185, sample SAMN05720227) | activated sludge metagenome | isolation source: Anaerobic digester | place: USA | collected 2015-03-09 ...
GTACCAAGATCTCATCCACTGCCGGCGGCACCACCATTACTGCTTGCTGCTACGTTAAGGCGCGACGGTAGCTAGGACTTCTCCGAAGGTGGCGCCGCAGGTTTGGGAGGCGAGTCTGCTGCCGGGAGAGCCTGCGCATCAATTCGCGGAACCTGCTGTGCCAAGTGACCGACCGCAAGCAGCAGCTGCTGATAAAGCTCTTGCTTGCGCGCAAACGTAAAGGCAAATCCCGTCGCTGGTGGCACCAGTAAGTTGCGTGCGGGGTTGCCGCAGTCTAGGTACAGCGCGGACTCGGTTGGATCATGGAGGACGCGCTTTAGCTCGGACCAGCGGACGGTAAAGTCCAGGCGACCTGTCTTGACGCGATAGCCGTCGGGTAGCACATATACAAACGCGCGCTGGCGACCCCACAGCCAGGACAGCATCAGCATGAGTGCCACCGTGCCGCCGAGGACGCGCCACAGCGGCAAGTGACTGAGTACGGCTAGTAGTACGCCCACGCCGATGGCAACCCAGCGCACCCAGCGTGTGCTCGAGAGCAGCTCATAGCCGCGCTGGTGGTCAATCGGTGCAGCTGCAGGCGATGTGGCGACTGGGGCGGAAGCTGGTTCCATGGAATCTTTCGGCGAAGCGTTAGAACGGACTCGGCAGGCAGGTCGGTGGTACCCAGCGCAGCGTGCGAGAGGGCACCACCTGGCCATGGACTCTCAGCGAATTGCTGCACCGGGGGCGATGTCGCGGTCAGCGGTGAGCAGCCCCAGAATCTCGGCATCACCGATGGCCAAGATCATCCCCGCACTAACGATACCGCCAATCTTGGCTGGCTTGAGGTTAGACAAGAACACGACCGTGCGACCGACTAGCTGCTCCGGTGGGCAGAGCTGCGCCAGTCCGGCGACGACCTGACGCTTGCCAAGCGGCCCCAGATCCAGCTCGACTTGCAGCAGCCGATCCTTTTTGGGCACTTTTTGCGCGGCCAGCACTTTGGCGATGCGCAGATCCAAGCGCTTAAACTCGTCGATGGTGATCTCTGGCAGTGGCGCCGCCTCGGCAGGAGCTGTGGCAGGGGCAGGCGCTGGAGTTGCGGGGACTGCTGCGGTCGTAGCTGCGGACTGCTGGCTCTGCTTCTCGGCTGCGGCGCGGCGGGCGGCTCGCCACTTGTCCAGCAGCTCTTTGCTGCGATCTGGATCCAGGCGAGGAAACAGCGTGGCCCCTTTTTGAATCACGGTGCCATCGGGCAAGGCGCCCCACACTGTTGGCCACTCTGCAGACTCAGGCGCAGCATCGGTACCGATGGGGAGGCCGAGCTGACGACGCAGCTCGCGCGCCCGCTCGGGGATAAACGGCTCCAGCATCAGGCCCAGCCAGCGCAGAAGCTCCAGCACGTTGTACAGGATCGTATCCGCACCGCGCGGATCGGTCTTGATGCGCGTAAATGGAGCCTCGCGCTCCAGATAGGTATTGCCCTCGCGAACCAAGGCGAACAGCGACTCCAGCGCTTTGCTGGGCTGTAGCTGCGCCATCGCTTGCTCGACTTCGGTGCGGCGCTGCTCGGCGGCCAGCTGCAGCTTCTCGCCCTTGACCTGAGCCGGTGCATCGTCGGCCCAGCGTCGCGCTTTGCCATCACAGAACTTCTCGACCATCGCCAGCGTGCGGTTTAGGAGGTTGCCAAGGTCGTTGGCCAGCTCGCTGTTGTAGCGGGTCAGCAGCGCTTCGTACGCAAAGTCGCCATCTTCGCCGATGGGAATCTCGCGCAGCAAAAAGTAGCGCAGGGCGCAGGCTCCCAGGTCGGCGCTAAGGACGCGGGGATCGACGACGTTGCCAAGCGTCTTGCTCATCTTTTCGCCGTCGACGGTCCACCAGCCGTGGGCGACGATCTTGCGCGGCACCGGCAGACCCGCAGCCATCAGCATCGCTGGCCAGTACACCGCATGAAAGCGCGTGATTTCCTTGCCAACCAAGTGAATCGCTTGCGGCTGCTCCGCAGTGCCCCAGAACGCCTGACGTGCGGCTGGCTTTTGCAGTGCCGAAAAGTAGTTGGTCAGGGCGTCCATCCAAACATAGATGACATGCCCCGGCGCATCGGGGACCGGCACGCCCCACTTAAACGAGCTGCGCGACACCGACAGATCCTTAAGCCCGCTTTGCACGAACGTGCGGACCTCGTTCAGGCGCTTTGCGGGCTCGATAAAGTCGGGGCAGCGGGCATATAGATCAAGCAGCGGCTGCTCATACTTAGAGAGGCGGAAAAAGTAGCCCTCTTCGCTGACTTTCTCGACGGGGCGCTTGTGATCGGGGCACAGGTTACCGGGCAGCAGATCTTTTTCGAGGTAAAACGACTCGCAGGCGACGCAGTACAGCCCTTCATAGGGCGCGCTGTAGATGTCGCCTTGGTCGCGCAGTCGTCGCCACAGCTGGGCAACTACTTCCTCGTGCCGAGGCTCCGTGGTGCGGATAAAGTCGTCGTACGCGATGTCGAGCTGTGCCCAGGTGCGCTTGTATTCGCCCGCGATCTCGTCGACAAAGGCCTGTGGCGTCAGGTCGCGAGCGGCGGCGGCGCGCTCTAGTTTTTCGCCGTGCTCGTCGGTGCCGGTTAGGTAAAAGACGCGCTCGCGACCGCGCCGGATGCGCTCGTAGCGAGTGATGGCGTCGCCGACGATGGTGGTATAGGCATGGCCCAGATGGGGCACATCCGAGACGTAGTAGATGGGCGTGGTCAGGTAATAAAGCGGCGCAGGTTGCGATGACATGGGCCCCACGTTAACCCGCTGACGCTGGCCTGTTCAATCTTTGTAGGCGGATCGGCTACGGAAGGCCGCGACGCACGGCGCGCTCGGTCAGCCGCCACTTGTGCTCACTTGTAAACAGGACAAAGGTCAGCGTGACTTGATGGACCTCGGCAGAGCAGGGCTCAGCCAGATAGGTCAGCGTGACTTTGGGCGGATGATTGGGGCCGACTTCGCCCACTTTGCTGGGGTCCTGCAGCACCAGTAGGCCGCGCAGATCCAGCGCCGCTGGGCCTTGGCTAAAGTCGGGGATCTCGGGCGCCTTCGCATCGTCGCACTTCTGCTTGCCCAGGTGTAGCCGATCCAGGTCGGCTTGCGCGTACGAGGCTGGTACCAGCACATCCGGCCAGCGCAGCTGCTGTCGTACTTTTAGCAGCGCTCCCACCGTCGGCAGCGTCTTAGGCTGCACCTTGCTCTCCATGTCGTAGACCAGCTCGGCGTAGGGCAGGGGAAACGCGGTGTGCTCGGCGAGAAAGCGCTTATTTCCGGTGACCAGGGCGCGGTGATAGTCGCGCAGGAACGTGGTGATGCTGGCGCGCAGCGGATCGTTGACCTGCACCAGTGAGGCCGGTGGCGCCGCTAGCTTTTCCGTCGGTGGCACATCGGCCCAGATCGAAGCCACACCGAGCAGCGCCTGCCCGCCAATCATCACCGACATAATGGGGGGCCGAGAGGGCGACCGAGGTCGAGGCTTACGCGAGCTTGAGTCTTCGTCAGACACGAGGAGGTCTCCAAGAGGCAAGGGAAGGCCAGGCGGTTAGCACGAGTGTGCCCAGTACGCTACTTCACGTTCCAGTAGCCGTCACCATGTCCGTTTAGCTGCTTGCTGGTGATCGACTGCATATTGCGCGACTTGTTGCGTCCGCCGTCGAGCACGCTGAAGTTGGTGTCATCGTCGTTGACGCCGTTTAACACCATGAAGTGGCCTTTATACGCCTTGGACTTCTCGTACTCCTTGGCCGCTTTGGGGTCTTTGTTCGGAATCACGTTGCCGGTCTGGCCGACGATGTTGTGACCCAGGAACATGACCGGGATGCCGTTGTGCAACGACTCTGCCGCGGCGGCGCGGTCGTCCAGCTTGTTGCCGGTGACGTTTGGCATGCTGCCATGCAGGTCCGCCATCATCTTGTCACCGTCGGTGCCGTTGCCCTTGACGCGACCGTGATTGGTGGCGTAGTCGGCAACCATGCGCGGGGTAATCGGGTCTTTTTTGCCCTGCGCGTGAAGCCCCTCGGGGTCTTCCTGATCGTGAAAGTCCAGCAGCATTGCCAGCGAGGTCGGTCCGCAGCCAGCTTCGGTCATGCTGGTGTAGCTCTTGTCCTTGCCGTATACCGAGCTGCCCCAGCGCTCATCAAACTGCTGGTACAGGTGCGTGGTGCTCAGCAGCCCCGTCGCCAGCGTCTTCTTTTTGGCAAGCAGCTCGGTGCGGGTCTTGGCATCCAGCGCCGGGTCTTGCAGCTGGGTGTTGATGTCGTTGATGGAGTTGCGGTCATCCCAGCGCTGCAGCGCCGTCTGCTGGGGCGCGTACTTGTCCTTGCTGGCTTGCAGCTTGGCGCGCTCGGCTAACAGCTTGGCTTGCTCTGGCGTCGGGTTCTTCGGGATCTTGTCGCCCAGCTGCGCATTGATGGCGGCGATGTCGTGGTCAAACACGCCACTACGCTCTTTCAGCGAGTCGAGCAGCTGATGCCGACTGTCGTCCAGCGAGCCCTGCGTGGTATCGGCATCGGCAGACTTCTCGGCCTTTTGCGTGTCCAGCGTCTTGCGGGTGGCGCGGTTGGCCGCGATCGAAGCGTCCAGCTGCGCGTCCAGTCCACTGCCATACGCTGCAACGGTCGGCGGAACCTTCGGCGCCACACCTTGCGGGCCCAGAAGACCAAAGCCCGGTCCGTCGGTCATGTGCCCAAACAAGCCACTCAAGGAGCCCATCCAGCCCGGATTGCCCAAAAGTGAGGAGTTCTGCGGATTGGCCACAGGTCCCAGCCACGGTGGGGTCTGTTCCGCCACCGCTGGTTTGGCCGCAAGGCTCGGCAGCATGGGTGGATGCCAAGCGGTGGTGGGCTTCACTTCGTTCTGCAGAGGCAATTCCATAGGCGCTCCTGGTAGGGCCGTGGGCCCACGAACCGTTGTCAGCCTCTAAGTATTCGGAGCGGAAATGGCGAAGTTGTCTACGTGCGGAACAAGATACGCGCGAAGGGTGCAGCTGGACCCTCCGCGACGGCTTACATGACGGGAGTAGTAGTCAGCGGGATGACGGTGGGAGCCATGGTGGGTGAGCCAGACGACTCAATCACCGCGAGCACTGACAGCGGAGTCATGGTGTTACCAACTAGGCCTGAAGCGACCAGCGACACCACCTCGTCTTTGGTGTCGTCCGCGACGCTCTGCGGTATTTCCACATCCCAGCCCTGCTTGACGTTGACGCTGTTTTGCAGGCGCAGCATGCCGACGGGGATGTCCACGGTCTGTGGCTCTGATACGGCCCCGTAGCTAAGGCTGGCGATCAGTCGCGACATGCCCGCCAGCAGGTCCACATTAGGAGCCCCCGGGGCCGCATGGATCAGCCGCCACTGCGTCTGCCCCGCCACTTTGCTGGGCTGTGGCAGCGCCATCACAGTCAGTGGACTCGTCCCACCGCTCAAGAGTCCCTGGGCAACAAGCGTCCAGCGCAGACCTGGCAGGAGCTTCAGGTTCAACGTCGCCAGCTTCGCGGTACCGCCTGCCCGCACCACGTTGACCGGGTAGCTACCGCCCGCCAGCTCGACGGTGGGCGAGGCGTCTTTATAGCTTAAGCTAGTAACCAGCTTGGTGCCGCTGCTGGTCACAACATCCACTGCCGGCGCATCGGGCGAGGCATGCAGCACAAAGAGCGAGGCCTTCGGCCCCTGATCCCCAATGGCCACAGGCAGGTCGATAAGCGCGCCCGTGGTCTCATCCAGGACCGACGCCGACAGGAACTTCTTGTCGTCGGCCAGCGGGCTGATCTCTCCAAACGCAATCACCGTCAGCACGGCTCCTTTGCTGACCGAGCCCGGAACCGTGATCTGCACCAGATCTGTTTGCGAGCGACGTGGCCGCAGCCCCAGCTTGGTCGTCGCTGGCAGCTCGGTCAATGACGAGAATCCCGAGACCATGCCAAACCCAACATCTGTCAGCAGCGAGTTATTGCCCATCGCCAAGTCCACCTCAGGGGCGCTGGGCGCGGCGTGTAGCATTCGCACTTTGACGTTCAGGTTCTCGACGGTGCCAAAGGGCGTTGCCGTGACCTTAAACTGCGTCTTGCCGCTCTTATCAGCCAGGCGTCCCAGCGCCGTCAGCAGCGTGCGCGAGTCCGGCTGTAGCGTCAGCTCTGCGGCGAATACAGGCTCGCTGGTGGCGGGCGATGCCGTCGCTCGCAGCTCCAGCTTGTGTACGCCCGGCGTGATCTTTACGTTGCCAGACGACTTGCGATAATCGACGCTAATCTGCGTCTTCTTGGCGTCGACATACAGGTCCACCGCTGGCGCATCCGGCACCGCGTGAACCAGGTTGAAGATGGCCAGCTTCGGTGTCGGCGGATTCTCAGTGACGTTGGGATTGACCGGCGGCTCGGCGCTGCAGCCCAGCGCCAGGATTACCACCGACAGCAAGCAGGCAAGGTCCCTTCGCGATCGTAAGCGCATGGAGTTCTCCTTAGGCGGGCTGGTGGTGCGTATCGACTTTGCTTGGCGCCGACGCTGCGGCGGCCCGCGTTAGCTCCGCGAGCATGCGATCCAGGACCCCGTTTACAAAGGCTGACGACTCAGCGGTGCCAAAGCGCTTGGCCAGCTCGATGGCTTCGTTGATGGCGACCCGTGGCGGCGTCTGCGGACAGCGCAGCAGCTCAAAACTTGCCAGCCGCAGCAGGTTGCGATCGACCCACGACATCCGCTCCAGCCGCCAGTTGCGCGAGCAGCGGCTAAGCAGCCCATCAATCTCGCTCTGGTAGTTACTGACCCCACGCACCAGCTGCTCGCTGAAGATGCGATCTTCGTTGAGCGTCGGCACCGCTACTTGCGGCGTCGCACTGGCCTCTCCCTCATCTTCTTGATTGCTGTAGGCCTGGTACTTAAAAAACAGCGTTGCGGCCTGGTCGGCGGACAGCTCCGGCTGGCGCTCCATGGTGCACAGGATCTGCAGGGCCATTTCTCGGGCTTGGCGACGGCTTCCCATCGGCTTACGCTCCTTCGATTTGACGGTACAGCGACACCATCTCAATGGCCGTCATCGCCGCATCGGCGCCTTTGTTCCCGGCTTTGGTGCCCGCGCGCTCGACGGCTTGCTCGATGGTATCGGTGGTTAGGACCCCGAAGACGACGGGAACCGGCGCGCTCATCGCTACTTGGGCGATGCCCTTGGCCGCTTCACCCGCCACGTAGTCAAAGTGAGGCGTCGAGCCCCGAATGACGGCGCCCAGACAGATCACCGCGTCGTACTTGCCACTGTTGGCAAAGCGCTTGGCCAGCGCTGGGATCTCAAAAGCCCCAGGGCAGCGCGCGATGCTTATTTCCTTGGCACTGCCGCCGACACGCGACAGCACATCGACCGCACCTTCAATCAGGCGCTCGACGACGAAGCTATTGAAGCGGCTGGCGACGATGACGATGCGCAGACCGCTGGCCGACAGCTGCCCGCCCAGGTTGACAACTCGCGGAGCGCTCGGCTCCAGCTCGGTTTGGGACAGCTGCGCAGAAGACTTGTTCAGGGTGGACATAACTTGCCTCGTTCACTTGGCGGTGCGGGTTCTTGGCTAGGTTTACGCTCGGTGCTATTTGGCGGCAGGCGAGGGCGGCTCCAGCGGAATGCTGTCTACCACCGTCAGGCCATGGCCTTCCAGCCCGGCGATCTTTTTGGGGTTGTTGGTAAGTAGGCGCATCTGCCGGACGCCCAGCTCACGCAGCACCTGCGCGCCCAGGCCGAAGTCGCGCAGCTTGCTCTGGGTGGCGGCGGGCAGCTCCTGATGCAGCAGCGTCTGTTTCAGATCGTTTTGCAGCGAGTAGCGACCGGTCGGAAACACATACAGCACCACGCCGCGTCCTGCCGCCTCGATGGTGCGCAAGGCCGAGCGTAGCTGCGCGCCGCTGTCACAGCCCACCGCGCCCAGCACATCGCCCGGCAGGCTCGCCGTCTGCACACGCACCAGCACCGGCTCAGAGGTCGTCAGGTCGCCTTTCCACAGCGCAAGGTACTCGGTCGGCTCAATCGCGGTCTTAAACAGGCCCCCTTGAAACTCGGTCAGCGCCACGCCGTCCACCGAGGGCGTCACCACAAACGACTCGACCTTATCGACCAGCGATTCGGTCTGCAGGCGGTACTCAATGATGTCGGCGACCGACAGCAGCATCAGGCCGTGCTCTGCTGCAAACTTCTGCAGATCGGGCAGGCGCGCCATGGTGCCGTCGTCGTTCATGATCTCGCAGATGACGCCCGCCGGCGACAGCCCAGCCAGCCGCGCCAGATCCACCGAGCCTTCAGTCTGTCCCGTTCGCACCAGAGTCCCGCCGCGCTTGGCGCGCAGAGGAAAGATATGCCCCGGCGTTACCAAGTCGTCCGGTTTGGCGTGCTCGGCCACCGCCGTCAGGATGGTGTGCGCGCGATCCGCTGCCGAGATGCCCGTGGTTACGCCATGCTTGGCCTCAATGGTCACCGTAAACGCGGTGCCCAGAGGCGGCCCGCCTGCCCGCGCCGCCTGCAGAGGCAGCTGCAAGTGGTCCGCGCGCTCCTCGGTCAGGGTCAGGCAGATCAGCCCCCGGCCAAAGCGCGCCATGAAGTTAATCGCCTCGGGCGTGATGGCCTGCGCGGCCATGGTCAGGTCGCCTTCGTTTTCCCGGTCCTCGTCGTCAACCAGGATGACCATGCGCCCAGCGCGGATCTCGGTCAGTGCTTGCTCGACGCGGGCAATGCGCAGTTCGCGTTCGCTGCGATTAGACAAAGCCGTGCTCCTTCAGTTTTTCAAGTGTGAGCCCCGCACCGTCACCCGGCAGATAGCCTTGCGCCAGTTTTTCGACGTGCTTGGCGATGATGTCGACTTCCAAGTTGACTCGCTGACCCCGCGTCTTGCGGGCCAGTAGCGTCATCTTCTGCGTATGCGGCACCAGAGACACGCTAAACCCACGCGCATCGACTTGGTTCACGGTCAGGCTGACGCCATCGATGGCAATCGCGCCTTTCTCGACGATGTAGCGCAGTAGGGGCGTCGGCACCTGCACCGTCACGTCCCAGCTGTCGCCTCGTGCTGCGCTCTGCAAGATAGTTCCGACGCCATCGACATGGCCGCTGACAAAGTGCCCGCCCAAGCGGTCGCCGACTCTTAGCGCGCGCTCTAAGTGAACTTTGTGCCCAGGCTTATAGTCCCCGGCTAGGGTGCGCTCTAGCGTCTCGGGACCGGCTTCTAGCTCGACTTCGCCGGGCCTTGCGGTCACCACGGTCAGGCACGCGCCATCGACGGCCAGCGAAGCCCCTAGCGGCATCACTTCCTGCAGCAGCGGCGCAGCAATCGTCAGCCGCTGACCACTGCCACGAGGCAGCGGACGCATCGCGACAATCGTGCCCAGGTCTTCCACCAGTCCGGTAAACATAGGCGCTTAGGTCTCCTTCTTGGTGTCGGCTTGGGAGTCGGCTGCCGGGGCAGTCGGTCGGTAGTTGCCGCGCTGCAAGAGCCCGGACAGCAGCACATCCGGCCCTAACTGCTGCACTTGTAGATGCTGCAGCCAGGGCGCCGCACCCACATCGGGCACAGAAAAGTGACGCAGCAGCGGCACGCCCCCATCGCCTAGCAGCACGGGGGCCAAGAACAGCGCCGCCTCGTCATATAAGCCCGCTTCCAGCAGCGCGCCGTGCAGTATTGCGCCGCCTTCGCACATCACCATCAGCAGGTCGCGCTGGCCCAGGTAGCGCAGCGCGGCGTACAGGTCGATGTCATGCGCACCGGCCCCCCGCTTCATGCTGACGTCGCGCGACGAGGGACCGGGCAGCGCCACCACCTCGGCCCCGCGCTCCTGCAGCGCCTGCGCGTGCGCGGCCTTGGCAGCAAGCCCGGCCTGGCTGGTCAGTATCAGGGTCTTAGGCCCCACCACCTTGGCGGTAGTCGGGGTGCGCAGCGAGCCATCGAGCACCACGCGCACGGGCTGCTTGGGCGGGCGATTCTCTTCGGGGGCGGGGGCAGGCAGGCGGACGGTCAGCTGTGGATCATCGGCCAGCACGGTCCCGACGCCGACCAGGATGGCATCGCAGCCATCGCGTAGGACGTGGGCTTGCTGGCGCGCCTGGCTACTGGTCAGCCACTGGGGACTGCCTCGGTGCAGGTCACTCGGCAGCGGAGCCAAGCGACCATCTAGCGACACTGCGGCCTTCATCAGCAGCTGCGGTCGCCCCGAGGCCAGCCAGCGCAGATACGCGCGGTTCTGCTGGCGACACAGCGGCTCGGCGACGCCGACTGTTACCTCTAGGCCGGCCTCCCGCAGGCGCTCGATGCCGCCTCCGGTGACGCGAGGGTTCGGGTCGCGCAGGCCGATGACCACGCGCCGGATGCCTGCGGCAATGACCGCTTCGGAACACTTGCCGGTGCGGCCTACGTGGTTGCAGGGCTCCAGCGTCACGTACAGGGTCTTGCCGACGGCCTTTTCGGCCATGCCGCGTAGGGCCGCGACCTCGGCATGGGCCAGGCCGGGGCGCTCGTGGTAGCCCAGGGACAGCACCTGCGGCTGCGCGCCCGACTCATCGACCAGCACCGCACCGACCAGAGGGTTGGGACTGGTGCGTCCGCGCGCGCGCTCGGCTTGGGCGACGGCCAGCGCCATCATGGCGGCATCGTGGGGGCGCTCATCGGGCACCTTCGTCAGGGCTTGCGGCCCGGCCCTATGCGCATCCAGCAGCGCGCGGTTGTGGAGGTCTAGCAGCGTCATGTTTACGGTGCCTCGCCGTGTACCGCAAGCCAGGTCAACTAGGCAAGCCTTAGAGGCAGTCCGGGGTCGTTCCTGTGGCCGGGGACCGGAGTTTTCCACATGGAGCATGTGGCGGGGCGTCGCTCAAAACAGTCAAAGACCCTTTCGGAAGGGTCCAAGGACGTTTTGAAACGAAAAAAGACCCTTTCGGAAGGCTCCAAGGACGCTTTGAAATGAAAAAAGACCCTTTTGGAAGGGTCCAAGTACGTTTTGAAACGAAAAAAGACCCTTTTGGAAGGGTCCAAGTACGGTTTGAAACGAAAAAAGACCCTTTTGGAAGGGTCCAAGGGCGTTTTGAAGAGGACTTAGACCCTTTTGGAAGGGTCCAAGTACGGTTTGAAACGAAAAAAGACCCTTTCGGAAGGGTCCAAGTACGGTTTGAAACG
>ERZ795056.6757-NODE-6757-length-11129-cov-7.551562_pt1 | contig 11129 bp, 11 predicted proteins | sample MGYA00375140_ERZ795056 | MGnify/ENA primary metagenome ERZ795056 (study PRJEB30185, sample SAMN05720227) | activated sludge metagenome | isolation source: Anaerobic digester | place: USA | collected 2015-03-09 ...
GCGGGTGCGGCCTGTGCGCGGAGCACTGTCCCGTCATGGCGGTTACGGTGAATGGGGCCATCCCGTCGATAGAGGCCAAACGCTGTATCGGCTGTGGGCAGTGCGCGTTTCAATGCCCCGCCGGCGTTTTTACTCTTGTTCCCGCCAGGCGGAATGTCGTGCTGCCGCTGCTGAAAAAGGCCGAAACGCGGTTGCCGGTGAGGCGGTCATGAATGTTTGTCGGTTGAAGGCGGGGTCACGTGCCCCAGCCTTCGGCCTTCAACAAAAATCTTCTTGAAAAACCATAAAGCCCGGTGTACCGTTCAATCTCCGATCGGAGGCGAGAGCATGATAAAAAACCCGGGGAAGCTCCGCGAATTCGAAGACGCGACGCTGAAAAACGACCGCGGGAGCTTCGCCGAAAAGCTCGCGATAATTGAGGCCCTGTACAGGGAGGCCCGCGCGATGGGACACTTTACCCCGGACAGCCGCCTCGACGGCGTCGAGGTGAAGATAGAAATCGCCCGCGTGGTGAACAGTGTATAGCGCGCTCCTGAAAAAGATAGCGAGGGGGCTTGGAAAAATCGGCGTGCCCTACATGGTGATAGGCGGCCAGGCGGTGCTGTTGCACGGAGAGCCGCGGCTCACGACGGACATCGACCTGACCCTGGGCACGGGCGTCGAGGGGCTTTCGAAAATACTCGGTCTGTGCGAAAAAATGGGACTGGTCCCGCTTCCCGGCGATCCCCATGCCTTCGCCATGGAGACCATGGTGCTGCCGGCGCGGGACAAGAAAAGCGGAATCCGGGTCGATTTTATCTTCTCTAATTCAGCATTCGAACGAGCGGCTCTGTCGAGGACGGTGGGCATGCGCATTGGAGGGACGGACGTCCGTTTCGCCTCGGCCGAAGATCTTGTCATCCATAAACTCGTGGCCGGAAGACCGCGCGACCTGGAGGACGCCCGCGGCGTACTTGTAAAAAACGCGGGAATGGACACGGGCTATATGCGCGCGTGGCTCCGTGAATTCGACACGGCCCTGGGCGGCGAGTACGAAGAACGCCTTAACATCCTGCTCGCGGAAGCTCCAAATAAATAAATAAGGAAACACCCCATGAAAAAATCCCTAATCGCGCTTTTCGCCGGCATCCTGCTGTCGGCGATCGCCGCGCATTTCTCCTGCGCGAAACAGCCCGCCACCTTCGCCTTCCTCGACTTCTTCATGGGGACGGTCGAGGTGCTGAAAGCGGGGAGCGGCGCCGAACCGGCGGTCGTGAAGATGCCCCTTGGCCGCGACGACGCGGTGAAGACCGGCGCGAAATCAACGGCCTTTATCCAGTGCGGGGCCGACAACCTCACCCAGGTATTCGAGAACACCGAGTTCCGCCTGGACACTCTGCCGGCGCGGCCGGACTCGTCGGCCGGAGAGACGGTGCTGGAGCTTATCGCCGGTAAGGCCTCTTTCTTCATCGAGAAACTGGTTGTGGGCGGTCGATTCGAGTTGAAGGTCGCCGGCGTTCGGGCGGCGGTGCGGGGCACCCTGTTCCACGCGGCTCTCGAGGGTAAAGGCGTGGTCCTCGTGGCGAAAGAGGGCGCGCTTACGGTCTCCAGCGAGAAGAACGACTTCCAGCGGTTCGTACTGGAGGCGGGTAAGAAGGCCCTGATCGAAGGAAACGACGTGAGGATCACCTCGATGGAGGCCGCCGACGAGGCCTGGTTCCGCGAGCTTTCGCGGCTGCGGCCGATCGCCGGCATCGCCTGCACGCCGCCGGAGCACGTGGAGCGCTTTTTCCGCTGGCGCCTGGACCTCGCTCCGGCTCCGGAAAAGGACGCACCGAAAGCCGATGATGAAAAGGAGAAGGACGCGCACGCGGGCGAAACGAAGGCGGCCGCGCCGGAGGATAAGGCCCCGGCGGCTAAGGCGCGCCTGGTCGTCACGCGCCTGGCCCCTAACGGCGTGGAGACCGCCGAGGCCGAGGACATCTCGAAAAAGGTCTACTCCGCGCTCGTCGCGTCGAAGGGGGCGGGTCAGGTGCTCTACCGCGCCGCGGGCGACCGGCGCAGCGCCAACCGCGCGCTTACCGGCAGGGTGAGCAAGCTGGGCCAAAGCCGCGTGATCGCGGTGAGCGTGGTGGACGGGGAGAAGGGCAGCGTGCTCTACAATAAGACCGCGACCGTGCGGGAGGACACCGAGCTCGAGGCGCAGATCGCGACCATAGCGCGCGAGATCGGCGCGCAGGCGAACCTGTGGGAGTGAGGGGCGCGGCAACCGTCATTTCGACGCCATTCCGGGCCTCTGTGAAATACGGTCAGCGCGCTGACCGTATTTTTATTAAGAGGCCAATAATCATGGCGTACCCTTCCGGAGGGCAAGGGGGGCAAGCCCGTGCTCTCCGGTTCTCGCGATGTCACGGTTTTTCGTGAAAGGTCAATTCGCCGGAAAATGCTTTCGTGTGCGGTATTTGCGTTGACACAGCGCAGTTTTGATGATATCATTAAATCATAAATGTAATCATGTAATCACAGGACGCCATGGTACGTACACAGATACAGCTTACCGATCGACAGGCTGAAAAGCTGAAACGGATCGCCGCCAGACAGGGAGTTTCGATGGCGGAAATAATCCGCCGGGCGGTGGACCTTGTCATCGAAAGACCGACTCGTCCCTCCGAGGAGGACGTGCGGAGCAGGGCGCTATCGGCCGCGGGGAAAATCCGCGCCGGCCGCGATCTCGCCCGCGCCCACGACGATCATCTCTCCGACATATACCGCTAGGCCATGCCGCTGTTTGTGGACACCTCCGCGATACTGGCGGTCATGAACGCCGACGACGAATTCCATTCATCCGCCCGCAAAGCCTGGGCGGAGGCGCTTTCGGGCGAGGCGCCCCTGGTCGTGACCAATTATATCCTGGTTGAAACGGTGGCTCTTCTGCAGGCGCGCGTCGGGATCGAGGCGGTCGCGCTCTTCGAGAACGACGTTCTCCCGGTATTCGACATCCGCTGGGTGGATGAGGCAACGCACCGGACCGCGATGGCCATGCTTCTCGCCGCGGGAAGGCGGCGCCTGAGCCTTGTGGACTGCGCGAGTTTCGAGTGCATGAGACGATCGGGAATACAGAGAGCCTTCACCTTCGATCCGCATTTCAGGGAGCAGGGCTTCGAGATCGTGCCTTCGCGCTGACCTTGACGTCACTCCGGGAGAGCCACCCTTATTCGCGTAATCAAACGGCATCGTACGGCGGGCCGGATTAAACTTGAATCGCCGGGGATTACGCTTTTAAATTTTTCAGCCGCGCCGGTATGTCGTCCGGACGGATTTCCGCGTGACGTGCGTCGACCTCCCCGCGACCCGCGCGATGCGTAATTCCCCCGGGCCGGACCGGGGGAATTCGAGTCGTTTCGGATGAGGCGGAAACCGAACGAAGAAATTCCCTCCCCCCGTCAAACTGTTTGACAGACAAAATCCCTGCCGTATGCGACCCTCCCATTTGTCGAGCCGTAAATACCGGAGCCTGAATCGATCGCTGAAAAGCAATTACCGGGGCTCGTGGATACTACCATTCAGTGTTTGGAGGTCGCGCGGTGAAAACATATCGAATTACAGGGGTATCGGTGCTCGTATGTCTGCTTGTGCTTTCATGCAGCGGTAACGTAACGCTTCGTAAAACCGATTACCGGAAAGTGGAAAGGGTGCATGGAGTCTGGAAAAAAACCGCGGATATAGAATTTAAAACGATCGGAAGTGTTATTGGCGCGAGCCTGGTCGGGCTGGGAGGTTTGCTGACGGTGCCGGCCGGGTACGCGATAGAAAGGGCCTCGACGGGGACCGTGGAGGACAAGAGGATCGTTCCGGACCTCGGCGAGCTCGTTCTTAAAAAACTGGTCGAGGCGGCCTCGGCGGAGATGCCCGCATGGCCGCCGACCGAGCTCGAGAAGCGGCCCGTCGGGAAGAAATACGAGAACAAAGACGAATCGGTGCTTGTCGTCGAGGTGTCGCAGTTCTGGGTAACCCTGTACGGTGGATTGACCATCACGACCAGGGCCACACTGTATGACAGGACCGGGAAAAAGATCTGGAGCAGGGATTTCTGGTACCGGTCGCGGGATTTCGGGGTCAAGAAATCGCTCCAGGAGTATTCGGCAGATCAGGCGAAGCTGTTGATAGCGGAAATGCCCTTCGCTGCGGAAAAGATCGCGCTCGAGCTGGCGAAGGACTTGAAGAAAGTTAAGGATGACACCGCCGGGGGAGACCGGTCCCGCGGCGCCGGAAACGATGCCGATGAATGAGGGCACGTGATATTTGTATCGACAAAATCGCGCCGGGATGCCACAGATCATGCTTCCGAGGTGTATTGAGTGACCACCGCGCCCCATCCCCCGGTCAAGCTCGCCATCGTCGACGACGACGCCGGCTACCGCGCGTCGCTGCGCGAGCTCCTCGGCGGGCAGGGCGATATAGTGCTCTACCGCGAGTACGACTGCGGGCGCGATTTCATCCGCGACATCGGCTCGCCCTTCAGGCCGGACGTGTGCCTCATCGACGTGGTGCTGAAGGACATGTCGGGAGTGGAGTGCGCGAAGCGCCTGCGCAAAAAGCGCCCCGAGGCGCGCATCATCATCATGACCGCTTACCCCGAGATCGAGAGCTTCAACGAGGCCCGGGGCATCGGGGCCGATTACATCGAGAAGAACTCGCGGTCCGAGGCGCTATTGAAGAAGATCATACTCTCCACGCTGCCGGACAACCGCAAAAGCATCTTCTCGATCGATTCGTCGCTCCTCAGCGAAAAGAGCGTGGGGCTGATGCGCGAGCTTCGCGAGGTGCGCAGGCGCTACGAAACGCTCTCTCCCGCGCAGGCGCGGATACTCGAGATGAAGCGCTCGGGGATGTCGGTGGACGAAATCGCGGCCGCCATGGGCGTGCACCGCGGCACGGTCGCGACACAGCTCTCCCGCGCCTACGAGAAGCTGAACCTTCCGGACCTGATGGACTTTATCGACGGGGACTGAGCCGCGGCCGGAGCGAGATCATGGCGAGCGTGCCCTTTCCCGGCGACGAGAACACGTCGAAGACGGCGCCCGACGCCCGCGCGATCTCCCCGATGAGGCCGAACCCGTACGAGCCGCGGCCCGGGGCGGCCGGATCGTACTCGAACCCCTTCCCGTCGTCCCACACCGACAGCGTGAGCCGGCCGCCCCGATGCACCAGCACGGCCTCGACCGCGCGCGCGCCGGAGTGCTTGAGCGCGTTGTTGAGAAGCTCGTTGTAGACGGCCATCACGCAATAGACGCTGTCCGGATCCAGTTGCTCGTACGGCGACTCGAGGTCGGTGACCAGACGGAAGGAAACCTCCTGGAGGTAGAGCGCCATCTCGCCGCGGAAGCGGAGCTCCTGCGCCAGGCGCTCGGCGGCGCAGCCCGAATTTTTCAGCGTGAACAGGATGTTCCTCCCCTCGCTGCTGCAGTGCGAGAGGAGCCTCTGCGCGTACGAGAGCTTTTCGGACGAAAGGCCTCCCGAGTCTATCTGCGCGCGCAGGTAGTTCCCGGCGGCCTCGAGCTTGTTGAGGAGCGAGTTGTGCAACACGACCGTTAGCCGCGTGAGGTCGCCCCTGGCCTCCCGGTACGAGCGCGTGACGCTCCTCAACCGGTCGGCGAACGAGGAGCTCAGGATGAACGACATGCAGAGCGTACCCACGTAGGGGCTTACCCGGATGAACGCGGAGTCCTCGAGCACGGCGAGGTCGCGGAGCATGAGAAGTACCGTGGTAACGCACACCGGAAGGAGCGCGAGCAGAAAATCGCGGGCGCGGCGTGCCGCGCGAAGATACAGCGCGATCCCGGTCGAGATTCCGATAAGCGCGGTGGATATCATGAGCACGCGCGTGAGCGTGAACACGTCCGCGAAGAGCGCCAGCGGCAGGACGAGCGCGGAAGCCGCCGCGGTGATTACAAGCGCGCGGTCGAAGCGCGGAAGGTTCCGCGGCGTGTCGAGGTAGCTCCGGGTGAAGAGCAGAAAGAGCGCGTTCTCTATCAGCACCGCCGGGGTGTGCCCGCCGAGGAGCAGGGTGTGAGGAACGAAGGGATAGAGTACGGCGGCGCTGCCGTCTATCGTGGGGAGGAACACCAGGAAGGACAGCACGAACATGCTCAGGTAGAGCGTCGCGGCCTCGCGCAGTTTGTAGACCAGGACGAGCGCGTTGAGAAAGAGGATGATGAGCCCCCCGTAGAAGAGCCCGAGCGCGGCGAAGGTGATCATGCTCTCGGCGTGAAAATCGGCCTTGGAGTGCACTGTGCAGGGAAATATCTTCCAGACGCGGCTCTGAATGCGGAGATAAAAGACGGCGGTCTCGCCGGGGGCCAGCGTGAGCGGGAACGCCGGTTTGAGATGGCGTACGGGACGCTCGGAAAAGGGCACCGCGTATCCCGCGCGCATTACGGAACGCGAGCCGCCGGCGTCGGGGACGTACAGCTCGACGAGCTCGAGCGGCGCGAAGCCGATCTCGAGCACGAGCTCGCGCGGGCGGTCGAGCGGATTGACCAGTCGGAAGCGCGCCCAGCAGGCCGCGCTGTCGTTTGAGGCATAGGGCGTATTTTCCGACGGCCTCGCGAAGTCGCGCTCTCTCTCGCCGGAAACGACATCTTCGATGGCAAGGTTCCCGGCGGGGTCGTCGAGGATTTCAATGGTGCTGCCGACGGGAAGGCTCCGTACGCTCTCGCCGAGAACCAGGGCCTCGGGGACGGAGCGGGCCGCCGCCGGCGCGCGGGCGATGACGAGGAGTGCGAGGAACAGGTATAATTTCGGCCGCGTTCGCATGTGCGATGTCTCGATGCCCGTATATGTCTGTCCGCGCCGCATGGATGCGGTTGAGCCGGAAAAGAACTCACCCATGTTCGATGTCCGCCGGGGCTCGTGTCAAGAGATTTATCGCGTATCGCGCACGCGGTCGCGAGCCTGAAAATCACACGGCCGTCATATTGTTTGACAGACACGGTGCGGAATTCGTGCGAGTCTGATACGAAATCCGGGTCGGCCTCCGAGGTGGCGGAAGATCGCGCCGCCTCCTCGGCGCGAGCGGATGACAGACAACGGCATATCGGGAGGATGAGATGGCGCGAACGGTTCCAGCGGCCGCGTGGTCGGCGGTTATGGTCGTACTTATTCTGTATCCGGCCGCGCTGGCGGCCGAGTCGGTCTTTCTGAAAGATGGAAGCATCGTAGAGGGCAGGGTCGTGAGGGAGAACGACCGCGAGGTCCAGCTCGCGCTTTCGGCCGGCGGGAGAAGGTCCATACCGCGCGGCGAAATACTGCGTACGGTGTATCACGAAGAGTATAAGCAGAAACGCTTCATCTACCTGATGAGCGGGGAGATGATAGAGGGCTTCATTGTGGACGAGGACCGCGAGACCTATACATACCGGAGGGATCTGGCCTCCGCCAGGGAGAACCGTATCGCGCGCTCGAAGGTCGATTTCATATCGAAGAGACGGCTCGAGGTGAAGGAGAAAAAGGAGCGGGTCGAGACCGCGGCGGTAAAGAGTGGAATGGTACGCGGCGCTGTCAGCGATACGGCCCGCACGGAAAGCAGGCGTGAGGGCTTAATCTCGCGCGCGCCCAGGGTGCGCGTCGGTTGCGGGCCCGGGCCTCTTGGCGGCGGACTTGGATGGAAGGACATCGACGGCAGGGGCTGGGAGGACCAGATGTCGGTGCTGGTTGATGTAGTTATATGGAGGGAGCGCGACGCGGATGGAAGCGGATTCGACTTTTATCTGCGGGGAGGAAGAAAGGAGTACGACGCTTATCCCGTCGAGACGCAGTCCGGTCAGGTTCGCCTCGGAACGTTCGTTAACGCGTATATCGGCGAAAGTAAAGTGCCGGCCACCGACAATGTCATAATCTTTGAAGTCAACCACTATTACCTTTCGCCCGGAGCGAGGTACAGCCGGGGGATGTATTTTCTGGGCATACTCTGGCAGGGATACGTAATGCTCCATTACCAGTATTCCCGTGTCGAACTGGACACCGAACTTCAAGTCGATCTGGGAGGAGGAGTCTGGTCGGAGCCCAGAAACAAAAAATACAAATATACATCACACGGGATAGCGGGCGGCGCGGGCATTGAGCTGGGTTTGTTTCGGTATTTCGGCGTATTCGCTGAAATGACATACGGATACAGTCCGGCCATGCCATCTGACAGAAACCTCGAGGAATTCGCGATTAACTTCGGCCTGACGTGGCGCACCTCATACCGGTAATCGCGGGAATGCGCACCGACGGGGCGCGTCTGTGGCGCGCTCCAGGCGGGTGGAGATGCCGGTAGCGCGGCGCCTTTCGAAATCGGGGATGAGCGTTCGCTCGGTATCCGCGGGCGCGCGGGCGAATTAGTACTTGAAATTATGAACAGCCGCCCGTATTGTGTATCGTGAAATGCGACGTCGCGAGAATTCCCCGGGTTCGCGCGATATATTCCCGGTCCGGAACCGTCATTTTTGTTGCGCGTCACGGCGGCCGGTTTGTATCACTATTGGAAAGATATACCATCGGCGGAGAGTAAACGGCAATGAAAATCGAAACGGTGAATTCTCGTTTTGTCTCGACGTTCGTCATGACGCTTCTGTGCGCGTGCGTGGGACTGGTCTCGTGCGCGAAAAAGGAGGGCCCGCCGCTCGCGGCGGTAATCGTGTTCCTGGCGGGGGATGTAAAGGTGGAACCGGCGGCCGGAGGTCCCCGCAGCGCGGACCTGGGGGAGCGGCTTTCCGCGGGTGATGTTATAACAACCGGCGACAGGTCGCACGCCACCATACAGATCGGCGACCGGGGAGTGACGCGCGTCGAGCGTAACTCGCGCGTGGAGATCAAAAAGCTCTTCTCCGCGGGCGAGGGCGAGATGTTTCTCCACAGGGGAGAGGTCGCGGCGAAGATCGCGCGTCTCCAGCGTTCGGAAAGCTTCAAGGTGAAGTCGCCGACGGCGATAGCGGCCGTGCGCGGCACCGAGTTCATAGCGAGCTATAAAAACGGTTCCGGGAAGGTGGCCGTGCGTGAGGGGAAGGTTGCCGTAACGCCGCTTGAGGAAGGGAAAGAGACGGAGGCCCGCGAAACGCTCGTCGAAAAGGGAAACACGGCCGAGATCCGGGTGGACGATTCGGTACCGGCCGAGGCGAAGACCACCGTTGAGGTGCGTCCGATCAGCGAGCTCGAGGTGATGAAGATCGAGATCGTGGCGGCGGCCCCCATCATCCCCGATATCGAGACGGCGAAAGTGGAGCAGATCGTTGTCGCCAGCGCCCCCGTGGTCGAGAAGCAGAATGAGCTCGAGCCGAAGATCGTGGTCGAGGAGAAGAAGGTGCAGGCCGCCGAAAAGGCCGAAAGAATCGAAAAGCTCATCCAGAAGCAGTCGGCCACCATGGAAGAAATTAAAGAAGCGTTCGACCGTATCGACGAGATATCGCTGTACAACGGCAAGGTTCTGCGCGGCGCGATCATCGAGCGCGGAAAGCAGTATTCGATTCTCACCACGGGCGGAACGGTGCGCGTGCCGGAGAACCAGGTGCGTTCGGTCAGGGTGATCCGCTGACACCCCGTCCCCCTCCGTTAAATAAGGGTGGGGACGACAGTACGTTTATATATACAGGCCCCCCGCGGCACGGGGGGCGTTCGCGCGCTTCGGGGATTCCTCCCCGCGCGCGCATAAAGGACGCGTATAAATACAACTCCAGGGATATATTGATGAAAAACGGGATCACCTTTTCCGGATTCGTGTTCGTATGCGCCGTCGCGCTCCTCTTCCCCGGGCCGGGCGCGCTGTTCGCCGAGTCGGTCTTCCTTAAAGACGGAAGCATCGTAGAGGGGAAGATCGCAAAGGAGACTGACACGGAGATTCAGATAACGCTCAAAACGAAGGAACAGCGATCGCTTCCGCGCAGGGACGTTCTGCGCACCGTCTATCACGATGAATACAGGCAGCTCCGGTATATCCACCTGCTGAACGGCGACGTGCTCGAAGGGTATATCGTGGACGAGGACCGGGAGAGCTATACGTACCGGAGAGATCTTGCCTCGAATAAAGAGAACCGGGTGGCGAAGAGCAAGGTCGATTTCGTCTCGAAGAACAGGGTCGCGGCGCGCGCCGGAAAGGACGGTGCCGAAAAGGGCGAAGAGAAGGCCGCGCCGGCCGGAAGCAGGCAGGAGGGCATCGTCTCGCGCGCGGCGAAGCTGCGGGCGGGCTACGGTTTCGGGACCAACCTGGGGTACGGGCATTGGGACAGCAAGCATATCTTCAGCCTCGAGTATTTCCCGGGGAGCTACAGGAACGCGCGCGGGAATGGCTTTGATACGCTTGCGCGGGTGAAGATGCACTATCTTGAACAAAACGATGACAGTAGTCCTGAGGGACTCAGGGATTTGACCAATGAGACCTTAGACCCGGCTATCACTGTCATTCATGCCGTTGAAATGACCCATACTGGTATAGGCTTCGGAGGCCGCTATATACACGGCTGGTATTTTCTTGGAGTTTTATGGCAGGGGTATTTGTCTGCGCTTCTTCAGTATTCGAACGTGTCAGTATGGTATGAGGGTGAAGATGGAGTGTTCACAACATATGAGAATTCAATAAGTAAATCCACAATCGGTGTCGTATCCTCGCTGGGAATCGAGTTGGGTTTAACCCGCTATGTGGGGCTCTACGTCGAAGTAAGCGGCGGCTATGTCCCGGTATTCAAGGCGACGAGGACCATAGAGGAGCCATCCGTGCTCTTCGGCGCGGTGTGGAGGATGTCGTACCTGTAGAATCCCCTCAGCCTCCTGGCCGGCGAGAGACGCGACATCCTGTCGCCTCGCCGGCATCAGCACATCGTGTGCGTCACAGACCCCTTAGGGAAGGGGAGCCTGATGCATGGGGCGTGTCGAACGTGATGGTGCGGCTGGTGTGTATATAGTTACCTTAACAGGAGCCCACTTTACCAAAGGGGGCGGCCCGAAGGGCCGGGGATTAAGGCCGTACCCGTGTCGTACGAATGTATAAAAGGAACCAGGAACCTGACCGATGCTCCTTCGCCATTGCCGTACCTGCGACTGTTATATCATGGACGACGGTCACGAGGTATCGTGCCGTTTTTCGAGCGATATCGCGTATTACGAGATAAAGGCCT
>ERZ795056.6764-NODE-6764-length-11124-cov-5.618845_pt1 | contig 11124 bp, 12 predicted proteins | sample MGYA00375140_ERZ795056 | MGnify/ENA primary metagenome ERZ795056 (study PRJEB30185, sample SAMN05720227) | activated sludge metagenome | isolation source: Anaerobic digester | place: USA | collected 2015-03-09 ...
AAGCCGGTTTCGCGACCCGTTCGATGAACACGACATGAGTGAGCATGTGAAGCCTCTCGTTTTTACCCGGCCCCTAAGCGGTCGGCTTGCTTCTGTTCGTTACGACAACACCGGCGCCTCAATCCGCAACCCCGGAAAGACTGCTTTGAATGCTTTCATCATGTCAACCGGTCGAAAGCCGCCTTGAACACCTCGGGCCACGCGTAACTCACCCCTAGGCGGCGGGCGTGCCCGCGCATCTGCGCATACGTCTCACCGGTCAAGACCGCGGCGACCTCACGCGCGAAGTCCTCCGCGTCATAGCGCGCGATCCGCCCCGCCCCCTCCCGCACCAGTTCCCGCGCGATGGGCGGCACATCCGTCAGCACGACCGGCAACCCGCATCCCAGATACAGTTTGATCTTGCCGGGATCGGCGAAGAAGGTGAAGCTGTTCGCATCATGCGGATAGTACGGCGCGATCGCCACGCCCGCCCCGGCCAGCCGCGTCAGGGCGTCCTCGATGCGTTCAACAAATCCGCACACGTCGACCTGCGCCTCCAAACCCGCAGCGCGCACCTCCGCGCGCAACGCCTCGAGATCCTTGCCGCCGCCGATGACGGTCAGGCGGACATCCGGCATCGATCGCTTCAGCGCCTGCACCATCGGCACGAACAACTCCGCCCCCTTGTTGCGGACCACGTCACCCAGATAGACCACCTGCCTGCGGTCACACGCCGCCGTGCCCGATTCCGTCAGCGGATGACTCCCGTAAGGCACCGTATACCAGTTCACCCGGCGTTCATCGAGCCGCCCCGCCTTGAACCGCCCCTGGATGATCTGAGGCGTCAGCGGCCAGACCGCATCGGCGCGCGTTGCGGCAAAACGGTCGAGCATGCCGTAGCAGCCGTTGAGGAGCCGGTTGGCGAACCGCACCGGCGTGAAGTCGATCATGTAGTAGACCACGCGCCGGACACCGGCCAGGCCGCGCGCCGCGAGCGCGGCCGCCGCCAGCAGATTGTCCCCGGCCACAAGCACTTCGGCCCTGCGGCCGAAGCGCACCGCATACCCGAACGCATAAAGGAAATCCTTCGCGTACGCGAACGGCTCCGGCAGCTTCCAGCGGAACCGTGAGCGGTGTTCGGACACGCGCTCGCCGCCTCGATAACGCTCCACGCAGATCGGCCTCCGCAGATCGCGCCCGAAGGGAAACGCGACATAGACCACCTCGCGCGCGCGTCCGGCGACCAGCCAATCGCGCAACTCTTCACACGCGCCGGTCGTGGCGTAGTGCGAGAAAATGACAATTTTTGCCGTTGCGACCTTTTCGGGAGTCACACGCCGCCTCCCTGTCACTGGAACGTCTTACGGTACCAGCCGATCATCTCGCGTACCGTCTGGTCGAGGCTGACCTGCGGCTCATACCCGTTCGTCACGGAGCGCAGCAAGGTCGCGTCCACGCACTTGCGCAGGCATCCGGTCGGCTTCGACGTATCGAACACAATCTTCGGATGCTTGCCGGTGACCTCACAAATCAGCGCCACCAGATCCGCGATCGACGTGTCTTGTTCATATCCGATATTCACGGGCTTTGCGCAGGCGTACCGTTCTGTGACCATCATAAAGAGCCGGGCAATATCCGTGGCGTGCAGGAAATTTCTGCGTTGCTGGCCGTTGCCCCACACGACCAGAGGATCCGTGCCGTCCAGCACCTTCTTGACCAATGTCGGCATCACGAACGAGTTTTGCTCACCGCGCCACGGGTAACGCGACCCGCAGGCGTTGGTCGGGCGCACGATGGCGATCTCCATGCCGTACTCGGCATGATAATACTGCGCCTGAAGTTCGGCAATGCGCTTGGACCAGCCGTATCCTTCATTCGAACTTTCCGGCAAACCGGCGGTGACCGGCAACTCGGGGATCGGCGCCTGAGCGTCATCCGGATACACGCAGGAGGAACTCACGACAAGGAAGCGCTTCACGCCGTTCTGCCGCGCAGCCTCCAACATGTTGAGCTGGATGACGGCGTTCTGATACAGCATTTCGCCGTGGTGGACGCTGCTGTACCCCACGCCGCGCACACGGCCGGCAAGATTCATGACCACGTCGGCTCCTGCGGAAACCTTGAGACAGGCTGCCCAGTCAGCCAGATCAGCCTGTTCGAAAGCGACGCGTTCCGCCACGGCGGAAATGTTGTCGAGGGAGCCGGCCTCAAGATTATCAACGACCGTCACACGCGCGCCTGCAGCAACCAACTCTTCCGTCAGATAAGAACCGAGAAAGCCGCACCCACCCGTCACCACAACTTTCCGGTTCGTCCAGAAACTCATTTTACACCCTTTCTGACTTAAAAAAAATTGAGGCATTATGTTGCGTTTTTTTAAAACAAAATGCAATGATTGATTCATCTGAACCCCTTACGAAAAACTGGAGAAAATCAGCGTCACCCCACATAAAATCCCCCATAAAATCAGAATTGCCCACTTGACAGACGCCTTTTAATGTATAATCATGGTGTATACATCGGAGGTGCTTATGGTTAGGACGCAGATCTATCTCACACAACATGAGCGTGAGGGGCTGGCCAAGCTCACGAAAACAACCGGCATGAAGCTGAGCGAATTGATCCGCAAAGCGGTCAACCGCTTGATCGATCAATCTAGCGTCGCCAACAGGGAGGCCGTGCTGAAAAACGCGGCCGGAATATGGAAAAACCGGGATGACCTCCCGGATTTCACCCTTACACGTTCGGACTGGGACAGGAGCGCGAAATGACTCATCCGATACTACCCGACACTGATGTTTTGGTTGATTATCTGCGCGGACGGAAAAATGCTGTAACCCTGATTCAATCCTGTGCGGACCGGATCATCTTGTCTTCTATTGCTGTTGCCGAGCTTTACGCCGGCGTGAAAGGTGAAAATGAAGAAGCCGCGCTGAATGACTTTGTGTCGCTTTTCCGCGTGGTTCCTGTCACTCAAACGCTTGCTCAAACCGGAGGTTTTCTGAAACGTGATTACGGGAAATCACATGGCATCGGCTTGGCGGACGCGATCATTGCTGCGACCGCGCTTGCGGAACACGCGGAGCTTAAAACACTGAACACAAAACACTATCCTATGTTCGAAGGTCTACGGCCAGCTTATGACAGGCCTAGACCTGTCTAACTCCGGAAATCTGTCAACCCTCACAAAAAACCGGAAAAGACATTCTGCCGCATTTCTTAATCTGCCTGATTGCGTTGTGTCTATGAAACAGAAATCTGTCATCCCTCCGTCATGCAGCGTTATCATTCTCTGCCACTCCGACAAGCGCGACGGCAAGCGCACCTCGGGCAGCGGGCCCATTGAACCGCTGATCGCCTTTTTCACCGCGCAACGCGCCCGCTACATCTTTGTGATCGAGCAGCCTCATCCCATGCCGGACATTTCGCTCGACTGTACGATGGAGGTTTACCGCGACGGCTGCCGGATCGCCACGCACGTCGCCGATCGTTTCCGGTGGCTGTACAACATCCCCGCTGGCCGCCGTGTTATGAGAACCTATCTGCGGCTGAAGGCGCGCGACATCATCGCGTCGCGCAGCTTACTGTCTTTGATCCCGAAACACTATCCGGATGCGTCCCCCATCCATCTGCTGATCGGGATGGAATCGATCAACACGCTGGTCGGTCAGTCTTTTCGCAAAGCGCTCTCCGTGAGCAACGTGATCTACTATACCTTTGATTGGGCGCCGAAGCGGTACCGGAACGCATGGATGAGCGCGGTTTTCAATTGGCTGGACAAGCGCGCCTGCGCCCGGGCAGACGTCTGCTGGAACGTGACCGACGCCATTGCCGAAGCCCGGCGCGATCTGCTGCACTACGACCTGTCAAAGATGGCTCGACAACTCACGGTTCACTACGGTGTCGAGTTCCGCAAAAATCTGGTCAAACCGTATGAGGAACTGGAAAAATTCAAAGTAATTTTTTCCGGCGGCCACCATATCGACAACGGAGCACAGTTCCTGCCCGAGATCGCCCGCCACCTCTACGCCTCAGATCCGCGCATCCGCCTGATTATCACCGGAGGCGGTACCATGACCGATGATCTAAAAAGACAGGTTAGGGAGGGTGGACTCGGTAACGTGACCTTCACCGGTTTTATTGAGAGTCCGGAGGAACTTGACCGCCTCACCTGTGAATGCGTGATCGGTCTCGCGCCCTACCCCGACACCGATGTGTCGACCAAGAAATACGGCGACGTCATCAAGATCCGTCATGCCTTCGCTTGCGGTTTGGCCGTGGTTTCCACCCACGTCCCCCCCGCCTCCAGGGAAATCCGCGAGGAGAACCTCGGCATTGTGACGTCTGTAGATGCAAAAGCGATGGCCGATGCGATTGTGTCGTTGTGCGCGGACGAGCAGCGTTTACGCACCTGCCGCGACAACGTCATCCGCAAAGCTCAGGGTCATTCTTGGAACGCGATCTATGCCCGCGCGGTCAGCGAAATCCTAAAGATGAATCACTCGACGAAATAGATGACCGTCGGCTCAAAGCGATGTACATGCATCTGCAGGACGGGTCAACAAGCCTTCAACAAACCATATGGTTTCGTAATATATGAGCGCTATGTCAACAAGTGGCAACAACAAGATACGCGGATTAAGCAATGTTTGTCGTGATGTATACATTTTCCAGGAATTAGCCAAGGAAAAGGCGCACTGAATTCCGACTCCTTCCCAAAAGAATCCCGGCATAAGAGGTAGCAGTGACAATACCGGCCGCACAAAAAAGGACATCACCCCCGGTGTCAGGTCAACCCCCCGGAATTGCAGAATCTTTGCATACGTTCGGGCCAGCAATTTCCGGGTCTTGAAGAGCGCGGGCAGGTCATACCGGCTGCTCAAGTCATGAAGATGGATGACACGCGCCTCCGACTGTATCACCCGACCCAGTTGCGATATCCGATGATGGGCATCTGCATCCTCGCCCCCATATCCGCAATTGGCGGTAAATCTTTTTGTGTTGTACCCGCCCGCCTTTACATAACAATCTTTACGGACGCAGTCAAACTTGCCACACATAGACGGCACTTCGCGATCCACCGCTCGCGCAAACAAAAATTTCTGCCAGTACGGGAATCTTCCCCATACGTCGCGAGGCATCAACAACTTCGGGAAAGCGGCCACGCAATCCGGATCATTCCGCAAAGGTGCGGTTAACCTTTCCAGCTCATTTTTTGACGGGAAAGAACCGTCAGAATGAACGAGAACGACCAATGAAGAGGATGCCAGGCCGACCCCGGTGTTGTAGCTAGTCGCCAGTCCAAAGTTGACGGTTTGCCTGATTAATCGCACCGGCACGGCGCACCGTTGCGCGAATGACTCAACCAAAGCGACCGATTGGTCTTCAGACACATTGTCAATCACAATGAGTTCCGCCACGGGATATTCCTGAGAAGCCAACCCTTCCAGACACGGTATGATCGTCGAAGCGGAATTACGCATTCCGACGATCACACTGACGGGAGCCCGTTTATCATCGTTCATTTCCACACCTCTTCCAGCACTTTAAACGCCTCGCCATAGTATCGGACAAAATGAAAGTGCTCGACAAAACGATACACCCCGGCCTGATAGCGGCCATAGTCGCCCCGAATTCGCTCAAGCGCATCACCGATCTCCGTACTCCGGTCGATCACTTCACCGCTTTTGAACTTTTCAACGAAAGGCACGATGTCGGATATCCGCGTCATCACCACAGGCAGATGCATTTCAGCGTACGCCTTCACTTTACCGGGATCCGCATAATGAGTGAAATTATCAGAGCCGGTATCATACAACGCAATGCCGACATGGCACTTCCGAGCCTCGCTAAGAAGCTCGACCTCTGAATAAAACCGATTCGGGAAAAAGACACGGTCTCCGATATCCATTTGCCTCAACAAAGCTTGCAGTTCGCTGACATACGCCGGCTGTCCGACACCAATTAAGGACAACCGATAGTCGTCATGGTCCTTCATAAAATCAAACAGCGATTCAAGCCCCTGCCCTGGCCGGATTAACCCGACGAACAGCAGCCTGAACGGCGACAGCGGAGCGACAGGCGCGGCCGGAAACGGTTTGAGCCCCCACATCACCGTCCGGCGTGCGGGCGTGTTCACCACCGATCCGTTCATCACCCGGTTGATCGCATCACTGAGATAGAATGCATAAGTCACCCTGTCGTGGCACCACTTTTTCACCCGCTCATATATCCGGATGACCGGATGAGTCGACGGGAAATAATCGCCGATCCAATAGGCATAAACCAGCGGACGGAACATCTTGAACAACGGCATACCTAGAAACACGACGGGATGTCCGCCGAACATCAAAGCCGTACGGCCTTTCGGGCAAAAACGTAACAACTCGCGAACATGGTTCAAATACCACAACAAATAGTATAAAAAAATATTCTGTGAAGAACGCAGAGGACGCTCTGCGATCAACACTCCTTTGCAATAACGACGCAACAAATTGGTGTGCGCCCCGACTCTCGGCTGCACGACGTACACGAGAAGATCAGCGGTCCGACCAATAAAATATTCCTCAATGTGACCGCAAAACTGAAGGCTGCCGTACAAAAAAACACATTCGTAGACGAACTGGCCTTGGCACGTCTGCGAAATACCGTTTTCGCACAAGTTTCTGTTAATTCCATTAGCCATCTTAGAAAAGGATACTCCTTGTGTTCATTTGGATGCACACGCATCCCGAGTGGAATCATCCAAACAGGAGGGAAATCCAAGCCGATCGGCTATGACACCGAACAAGTGATTGGTGGAAAAAAAGGCCAATTGATCACTTGCCATAAAAAGCTCTACAGCTCTCATGTATTTTGCATAGGCAACCTCATCTATACCATCAAGAAAAAGGTGAAGGTCCGAAAAGTTCCGAAAATCACGCAAGTCAATCCACGCATCGCGGGGTATTCGATTCTCTGTACCCTTGGATCCGTAATAAACGGGCACACAGCGCGCACAGAGGCAATCTAACATTTTTTCGCTGATGTACCCGGGAGCGGCCGCATTATTTTCAAAACAGAGAGCGAATCGGTATTCCGCTAATTTCCTGACTTTGGCATCCCATGAGTTTTCGATCTCCCCTCGCCACGATTCGAACACAGGACAGCCAAACCAACGTTCGAAAGAACCGCAGGGCTGATTCCACCCCTGGCCGTAAAGGTCAAAACGGCTCGGACACGCGCGCTCGAAATATCGGTAGGCGCGTTTTCTAATTGGGTACGTCGACTGCGGCATATAGCTCCATCGGTTCCGACTGACCGCAACAAGGAAACGCTTATCAGAAAAGGAAATGTCGCAGAAAGGGTTGTCCAGATAATTCGCAGGCTCGGCCCCCACGGGCACATTGATTTGCGTGTACGACGGATTCTTGCTCAACAAGTTGAGATCCCATGTAAAGACAGTGGCAAAACGGTCTCGTAGCCACGGGACAAAGTAGAGACTGGGATTGATATTAGGGGGTTCAATTAAAATGAGAGCGAGTTTTTCTCGTGGGACCCGAGCCCAAAAAGGGTCACTACGGACACAACGCCAATTGAAGTCGAAATACAACACATACTTCACATTTGAATCACGGAAATCAACAGTATCAAGCGTGACCACATCCACGCCTCTCTTGGCCATAAAAAAACGGAAAGCTCGCATCATGGGTGCCGTCGGGCTCGGATGATCTGACTCAGAAAAAATGCGGTTCCCCAGTTCTTTCGCGCCGAAATAATAGTTCACGGCCACAATCGGCCTCGTGTCACCCATGACGCCCCGCCTTTCTTACAAGTCTGCGCCGCATCCACCCAGGAAACATAAAATGCATGGCGTGAGACAGCAACTCAACGGGCAGCGCAACAACAAGACGCAGCGCCATTTGCCGCAACCGGGGCATGTCAAACCATGTGGCTATGTCTCGCAAATAAACAGCCTGTTTGATGCACAGCGCAAAAGGAATTCGAGCAAAAGACGCACGCACACTCCTAGTTTGAAGCACACCATCGAGCACCACCACATCTCCTTTTCCCCTCAGCCCGGCAAGCAAACCATACATGTGTCCGTAATTTGTAGCGCTGCGGGCCAGGGACTCTGAAACACTAAAAGCGCTTGCACTGAATACATTGGCCGAAATAAGAGTATGAGACAATGGGAAAAATTTATCTTTTTCGATCTCGGATTCGATACATCTTTTGTAATCGGGATAACACCATTCCCCACCGTTCTGTCGCTCAACCAACACGACCAATAAAGGTTTGTACCTCTCTAAACCGGACAACACCCTCTGGATACCGCCAGGCAAAATCAAGTCATCATCACCAAACACCCACACGTATTCGCCTTCAGCTATAGACGCGCATTTTCTTATGTTATTATCTCCTCCAATATTCATTTCATTTCGATGAACAATAAAATCCGGTCGTACAAACTGACGCAAAAAAGAGTCGCTCCCATCGGTGGAAGCATTATCCAGAATTTCTAACCGCACACGACAGTTGTGCGACGAATTGACTGTATCCAATTCATGCAACAGAAGAGGAATCAACTCGCGAAGGTATGCGACGCGATTGAAAGTCGGTATACAAAGTGAGAGGAAGGGAGTCGTGGTCATTCCTTCTGCCATGCGTCCCTCAAAAGCGGGGACTGCCTAAATCCAAGGATCCTGCCCAGTGTCGCGATTCCGTACATCCAGAGCGTGATCCAGCAGACCGGAACGTGGTAGAGCCAAGCACGGTCCGGTTTTCGCGCAAAGCCGCGCGCCATCTGAATGAGCAGCGGCACGACCAGAACCGTCGCCAGGCAGAAAAGCACGATGCCTGACCGTTTTTGGCGGTCCCACGGGTAGGTCCGCTGCTTCGCCTGCGCGAAGTAGAGAAAGTCGCGGATGCGACGCTGTTGTTTGCGCGTGAAGTCCGAAAGGCGCGCGCAGTAGAGGTGCACGATGCCGGTCTTGACCTTGGCCACCTGCGTGAATCCGGCGCGCACGGCCTGATGCATCACGTCGATGTCAAAGAAGTAGGGCGACCACATCACATGCTCCAGCAGCGAACGCCTGAAAACAAAGCCGTTCGCGCCGATGGTCGGCAAGGCCTCTTCCGAGAGCGTCAGTTCGAGATAATCGCCCCGGTCCGTCTGCGGCACCTTGAGCCCGGTCCACGCACCGGTGACCGCGCTGAACCGATCATAATTTCGCGTGAACAGGCAGAGCGGATCATTCATGCCGAGCAGGGCGAAATAGCGGGTCAGCGCCGGGTCTTCCGGCCGGACCGTGTAAGCGATCGGCTCGCTCGCCGCGATGCGCGGATCGGCGAACGGCGCCACCATCCGCTGCAGCCACTCAGGATCGGGCAGGATATTGTCGCTGTCCACCAGCGCGATGATATCGCCAGTCGCCACCTGGATGCCGGCCGTCTTGCCCGCCTCGCCGGTCCGGAGCGGGTTCTCCACGATCTTGTCCACGCCACAGACGCGCGCGATGTCCAGCGTGTCATCAGTCGATCCGGCGTCCGCCAGCACGATCTCATAACGGTCCCGCTGATACTTCTGCGCGGTAACCGCACGCAGACACGCTTGCAGGGTCTTTCCGGAGTTTAGGGTCGGAATAACCACACTCACACGAGGAACAGTGTCCTGCTGCCTATCCTTTTCTCGCATCCGGGATCCTTCCCGCAACCATAGAAGCCATTCATGGCACTTTCAAATCGTTACACCCTTTCGATGTCGTTCACAAGATACCATTCTGCTGATTTTTTGACCATACCATCTCGATATGCAAATCGTTATTCAATTCTAACCACACATCCGCTATACTTTTGCCCCATGAAGCATCCGACTGAACTTTCCGCCACTCCGGCCCCCATGCCGCCGCTCATGATCCTCTGCGGCGGAAAAGGGACACGGTTACGAGACGTGACAGAACTGTTGCCCAAACCGATGGTCCCGATCGGCGAACAGCCCATCATCTGGCACATCATGCGTTGCTACGCCGCCTTTGGTGTCAAGCGGTTCATCCTGTGTCTGGGGTACAAGCGCGATTGCTTTGTGGATTACTTCCTGAACTTCCATGCGTATGCCGCCGACATCACGGTCAAGCTCGGTGAACACGGCGCCATTACCTACCATGACCATGCCGTAGAAGCCGAATGGGAGGTCACGTTGGCCAACACGGGGATCGACACCATGACAGGAGGACGCGTCGCACGGGCGGCGAAATACCTACGCTCGGAGGACGAGACCTTCTTCCTCACGTACGGTGACGGCGTATCTGATATCGATATTGCGGCGTTGTTGGAGACGCACCTTAGGAGCGGCAAGCTCATCACCGTTTCAGCCGTCCACCCGGAGGGCCGCTTCGGCGAGATGTGCCTGAAAGACGGGCTGGCCACCGGTTTCGACGAAAAACCGGCCCGTATAGACGGCTACATTAACGGCGGGTTCATGGTTCTGCAACGGACATTCATTGACCGTTACCTCGCGCCGGACAAAGATCTTTTCTTTGAACAAGAACCGATGCGCCGCGCGATGGCGGACGGGCAGATGGCCGCCTATGCCCACGAAGGGTTCTGGCAGTGCATGGACACGCCCCGCGAGTACCAACTCCTCAATGACCTGTGGAAGAGCGGGAAAGCGCCTTGGGCATCGCGCTGGAATTGATTTTACCACGGAGACACAGAGGCACAGAGAAAAAGAATGGCTTTGAATGAACTGACAGGTTGCGTGATCGGGTTTGCCATCGAGATCCATCGCGTGCTGGGACCCGGCTTGTTGGAATCCGCCTACGAAGAATGCCTGGCGTATGAGCTGTCCCTCGCAGGCTTGGTGTTTAAACGGCAGCATCCCCTACCTGTGGTTTATAAGGAAGTCCGGCTGGACTGTGGTTATCGTCTTGATATTGTGATTGAAGACACCCTTATTCTTGAACTGAAAAGCGTGACATCGTTACTCCCCGTTCATGAAGCCCAACTGCTCACGTATCTGAAACTCTCCGGCATCCCCGCCGGGCTTCTCATCAATTTCAACGTCCCTGTTCTGAAATCCGGAATCAAAAGGCTTGTCCTATAATAATCTCTGTGCCTCCGTGCCTCTGTGGTGAACAATGAAACTCCTAACCCAAAAGAGCT
>ERZ795056.6765-NODE-6765-length-11123-cov-4.836556_pt1 | contig 11123 bp, 11 predicted proteins | sample MGYA00375140_ERZ795056 | MGnify/ENA primary metagenome ERZ795056 (study PRJEB30185, sample SAMN05720227) | activated sludge metagenome | isolation source: Anaerobic digester | place: USA | collected 2015-03-09 ...
GCCTGGCGGTGGTTGCGACGATGGTTGTCCTGGTGGTGGGCCGAAGCCTGGCGGTTGCGACGACGGTGGACCGAAACCCGGTGGCGGTTGCGACGACGGTGGACCGAAACCTGGCGGCGGTTGCGACGCAGGTGGGCCGAAACCTGGCGGTGGTTGCGACGCCGGTGGGCCGAAGCCTAGCGGCGGTTGCGATGCTGGTGGGCCGAAGCCTGGCGGTGGTTGCGACGATGGTTGTCCTGGTGGTGGGCCGAAGCCTGGCGGTGGTTGCGACGGCGGTGGACCGAAAGCTGGCGGTGGTTGCGATGCTGGTGGGCCGAAACCCGGTGGCTGTCCCGACGCCGGTGGGCCGAAACCCGGTGGTGGCTGCGACGCCGGCTGTCCCGACGACGGCGAACCAAAAGGATTCGCTGGATCAAATGCTTGTGGTGCCGCGTGTAGATAGCCACCCTGCATCCCAGCTTGGTGAAACTGCATCGCGTTACGGTTCGGCGCTGCCGAGAGCCCAAGTAACGCTCGACCTGCAGCGGCAACAAACCCAAGCATGCCGAGATACAATCCATAACTCACAGGAACATTGATGAACTTGGGCTTTGTGACGATAAAGCCGATTGCCATCAACACGCTTGCAGCGGCGGCACCGAGGGTAATTGGTGCAAGCTTGCGCTCCTTCGGATCTCGTCTTAAGCCAAATAGACCCAAGCCCAAACTGCCAACCGCGGCGGCCACACCAAACGCAAACGTTGCCATGCCTAACGCACCAAAAGCGCCCGACGCTTTGGTCAACGAAATCGACTGGCAGGTTTTTTCGCCGATCTTGTTGCAACCAACGCCACCAAGCAAACCAATCGACGCACTGCGCCGTTCAGAACCGGCAAGACTGCCCGACCACCACGCCGTGGTTGCAAGCGAGACCAGAATAAACAGTGCCGCAACGGCGGCGAGCGCCGCTCTCCCAGGCGGGGATGACATATCGCTAGGCTAACACGCCAACCCCACCGTTCACCTGCGATGGACATGGATCGCGCGCGAATTTTGCTCATGAACCGCAACGCCGGCGGCGCACCAGCGCTACAACGCTGGGAGCGGTTGCGTCAAAAGATCGAGCGCCAACGTCGGCGTCGCGGCCCGCACAAACAAGCGATAGATCTCTGCACGCAAAACTTGCACCTGCGCTGCATGCTGCAAAAACAAATCCATACCGTGCCAAAAGTTCTCGATATCGAGAAACACGGTGGGCTTGTTATGCACTCCGATTTGCTGCCCCGTGAGTATTTCAAATGCTTCTTCAAGGGTGCCAAAGCCGCCAGGCGCAACGACAAAGCCATCGGCCAGCTCGAACATTTTGGCTTTGCGAGCGTGCATATTTTCAACTACGTACAGCTCCGATAGCCCTTGATGAGCAAGTTCGCGTTGTACCAGCGTCGACGGAATCACGCCGATCACTCGGCCGCCAGCCGCCAACGTCGCGTTGGCGAGGTCGCCCATCAAACCAATCGATGCGCCACCATACACAAGGGTGAACCCGCGGCGCGCCAGCTCTTGCCCCAATGTAGCGATCACTGAGCGCGACACCGGCGTCCCCGTTGCCGACGACAAAAATACGCATACCGACTGCATGGCAACGCAATAACATCTCGCGTCACCGAGCGCTAGGTAGCGTCCTTGGATTCCCGACGAGCAAGCGAGGCCAAGTCGCCCTCGAATTGCTCGAGGATAAAGCCCCGATCGCTTGGGCCGATCGGTTGGGCTAGGTTGCGCCTGGTTGTGCTAGGTTGGGCAGCCATGCTTGAGTGGACCGAGACCCCTTTTGCAGCGCTCACGCCGCACGCGTTGTATGAAATTTTGCAAGTTCGGCAAGCGGTGTTCGTGGTCGAACAAAACTGCGCTTACCTCGATGCCGATGGCTATGACGCACCAGCGTGGCACCTCTGCGGTCGCGATGCGCACGGGCTTGTCGCTTATGCGCGCCTGTTGCCAGGAGGGACCAAACATACGGCGCCGAGCATCGGACGCGTGATTACGGTGGCACGTGCGCGCGGCACGGGCCTTGGAAAGGCATTGATGCGCGAAGCCGTGGAGCGGCTGCAGCATCACGTCGGCGCAGTGCCGATCGTGCTCGGTGCACAGGCCCACTTGCAACGCTTCTACGCCGAATTTGGCTTTGTCACCGTCGGTGCCGAGTACCTCGAAGATGGGATTCCGCACATCGACATGCAACGCGGCTAGGCGGCGACCACATCCGTGCTACGTAGATGAATGGCACATCATCATCGAGCTCGCGCGTTGTTGTCGTCGAGCGCCGCGCTCGCGATGCTGATCGGCAATGTGCCGGCGTACGCCAACGAACCAGAGACGGTGCCCGTGTCCGCGCCCGTGTCCGTGCCCGTGCCCGTGTCTGTGTCCGTGCCCGTGCCCGTGTCCGTGCCCGTGTCCGTGCCCGTGAATGTGCCCGTAGCTGGATCCGTGCCCGTGTCGTTACCCGCGCCCGTGCCAACCAATCCCACGCCGCTGCGACTTCGCCACGACTACGGCGCCATGCTGGGCATGTCGGCGGGTGTGCTCGCAACGCTCAATCTTGGAGGTCGAGCGCTGGGCTATCGCTACGTAAACTTTACGCCAACGTCGATTGAAAAGAACCTAAGCAGCACCTGGGTCTGGGACGACGATCTGTTTGCAACTAACCAGTTTGGTCACCCTTACATGGGCGCGCTCTTTTACAACACGGCGCGCGCCAACGGCATGGGCATCTTTGGCTCTGCAGTAATGACGTACGCTGACAGCTTGCTGTGGGAGCTTGCTCTCGAAACCGAAACTCCGTCGATCAACGACCAGCTGGTGACGCCCATGGCGGGTGTGCTGCTAGGCGAAGCCAGCTATCGCTGGAGTCGCGCCATCTTGTGGCGGCCCAACGGCGGGCGCCCCGGCCTCGCGCGAACGATCATTGCCGGTGTGCTCGACCCCATTGGCATGATTGCGCGCCAATCCCTTGGGCCAGCGTGGCACAACGACCAACCACCACCGAGCTTCGGATGGTTGGCCTTGGGGTGGAGCGGCATCGCTACCGCATTCGACGCCGAAGGCGGCCGCCAAACCACGCGCACGCGCGGCGTCTATGCCGGCATTACGGTCAGCTACGGTTTGCCGACGAGCAGCCGCTATGTACCGCGGCGGCCGCTCGACTATTTTGACGCTCGCGTCGAAGGCAGCGCATCGCGCCATCAAACCTACGCCACCCTGCGCATGCGTGGGCTGTTGTATGGCAAAGGCTTTGGCAACGACGCCTTCCGCGGGATCGCAGGCGCGTTTGGCGGCTACGATTTTGAAAATCCCGAGCGCTTGCGCGTCAGCACGCTGACAGTTGGGCTCGGGGCCACGGTGCACGCGCCGCTAGGGTCGCATTGGTTTGTGCAAGGCACAGCGATCATCAGCGGTATCCCGTATGGCACTGCAGGCAGTGGCTTGCCCGACAACGGCACCAATCGCGACTACCATCGTGGCCCAGGCGCCGCGCAACTGCTCGAAGTGAAGCTTGGCCGTCGAGGATCTGGGCTGCTGCGAGCGACCGCCAGCGGCTATGAACTCAACGGCGGCGCGTTCAACGAAGGCGTCGAAGCGATTGCGCTAGTACGCGTTGGCGCGTTGTTTTCAATCACCGATCATCACGCCGTTGGGCTGGAAGCCGGCTATGGTTTTCGCCACGCGACGTTTAAAGATGCAAGCGCCGCCGATGGCACCAACAGCGTTAACGATCGTTCGGCCAACGTGCGCTTGTTCTACGCCTTGATTCAAGATACCGACTTCGGCGGCGGCCAGTAGCGGTCATGCGAAGTGCGGCGCATTGCCAAACGTGATGCGCCAGTTGCCATTGTGCCGCTGGCTTGCCGCACCGATGCGCAAGCTGGGCTTTCGCGGCGGCGTCTTGCACATAATTGGTCCAACCTCTGCACAACGCGGATGGCAGCGTTGTCATTGGTCACACGAGGCAATATGAAATTAACGAAATCTGCGATGTTGAGCATTCTGGTGTTTTTGGCAGCATGTGGCGGCGACGGAGCAAGCAAAAGCGTTGATGCACCACCCGCAAACGCCCGTTGCACTGCAACACCAACCCAAACCATCACGGCCACCCCACGTGCGATAGCTGGCACGGCCAACGTAACCTGCGACGCGCCAGCGGATCTCGATGTTGAAGCATGTGTGCAATCGGAATCCGGCGGCACGTTTACGACGTTGCTGTGCCAGACCGCTTCGAAGTCGGCGACACCCACGTTGACCGTCACCGCCAATGTCGGCTGTGGGCTCGATCGTGGACGCATATATCGCACCAAAATCAATGTTTCGGTCGGCGGCATTAAGCTTGTCACCGACGGAGTATCGGGGACAGCCCCGTGCCCGTAACTAATCGGCGCGAGCGCACCAACAGCGTGGTAGCGTTGCAACGTGAAATCGCACAACCGAATATTGTTGGCTAGCACTGGGTTCGCTGCCGTGCTTGCCAGCAGCAGCGCAGCGATGGCGATCGGGGTGCGCCCGCCAACCGTGGCGTGGGCGGTGCCGCCTAACACGACAGTGCCACCGCATGCACACTTGATGATCATGCTTGAGCAGCCGGCCTTCGGCGTCGTGAGTGAACTGGCACGGTCGATCAAAGCCACGCTCGACGGTAAACCGGTCGCGATTACGCTCACCGAATCAGCCAACGCAAGCTATGGTTTTGTTGATATTGTCGTTGATTCAAATGCTACTGGCTCGCTGAAGCTCAGCTATGAAGTCAAAGGCATCAGCGCAACCGCTGCATATCGAGTCGCTGGCAAACCGGCGTTTGTGATGCCACCGGGATGGTGGTTCATGCCTCGCGACACCGTCGTTGGCAAACTAGTGCCGGTGGGCGAACAAGTGCGCCATTCGACGGTGCGCGAAGTGTATCAAGGCTTCAAGCTCACCATTCCGCAGGCTGCGGTCGCCATGAACATCAGCTGGCGCCGCGACGCTCGCAGCAACTGGGTTAGTATGCGCATGCCGCTTACCGAAGCCGACCGCGGCGGTGAAGGTGTGCTGCTCGGTGAAAATTTCCGAGTTCAATTTCCGCCGGTTGCGATGCTGGCAGCAGGCGTTGAACTTGCCGCCAACGCTGAACTCGTCGACGGCCGCACCGTGACGGTCACCGGCTTGCCAGCCGTGGTGAAGATCGCCGCGCTGCAATCGTTCGATCCGCCGCAATAGCGGGTACTATCGCATTATGACGGGGTGGAATTCCTACGCGCTCGACGGCGCAACGTTGTTATTCGCTCGAGACAGTGGCACCAACATTCGAATACAGAACGAATTTACCCGCGGCCAGCAACGCACCGCGCCTCGGGTTGTCATGTTTGCGATCACCAATCGCTGCAACTTAACGTGCTCGTTTTGTTCGCGCGATACCGAAACGCCAAGCCAATGGACTGTCGAAACTGCGTTCGACATGCTGGCAGGGCTCGCGGCGTTAGGCACATTGGAAGTTGCGTTTGGCGGTGGCGAGCCGTTGGCCTTTCGCGGCTTCGACGAGCTAGCGCTGCGCTTGGCTAACGAAACGATGTTGGCACTACATGTCACTACCAACGGTGTGTTGTTGACGCCTGAGCGTGCCGACGTTTTGCGCGATGCCATCGGCGAATTTCGCCTCTCGGTGTACGACGACAATCCCTGGCAACAAACCGCGGCCATACTGCGCGAAAAAGGCATGCGGGTTGGCCTCAACGTGCTGGTCACCCCTGCCCGGCTCATTGCGTTGCCGGCGATCCTGCAACAAGCCGCAGCGCTTGGCGTGCGCGACGTTGCAATCCTCAGCTATCTCGGCGACGACGCATCTTGGCGACTCGCGCCGCACCACGATGCCAAGCTGGCAGCGGTCATTGCAGCGAGCCCGGTGCCGACGCGCGTTAGCGTTTGCATGGGGGATAGGCTCGATCCATTGCCTCGCCTAACACCGCTGCACAGCGATGGTGATTGTGGCGCCGGCCGCGATTTCATCGTGATCACAGCGGACCAAAAGCTCAAACAATGTTCGTTCAGCGACGAAGGCATCGCCGTTGCCAACGCGCACGAGGTGGTTCACGCGTGGCAGCAACAAGCGGCGGCATTGGCGGCGCCGGTAGCGCGAGGAGGCTGCGCTCGGGCGATCGTTGCCAAGCCAGCTGCCTTGGCGCCGCGCGTGCTCGACGGTATCGCGGTCTGGAACAGCTTTTCAGCCAACAACAGCGGCGACTGCACATTAGTTGGGCAATTTGATACGGCGACCGACGCCGCAGCGTTCGCCGATGCCTTGTTGCGGCACTTTGCCGACGAAGAAACCTACAAAGCTGGGCTACGCGAAGTACTCGCTGCCGCCGGCATCAAAGCCGACGCGTATCTGTCGCGCCCGCATGCCATCGCGCAACTAGGCCGCAACGTGATGGTGCATGGCTACGAAGCCGACGATCAATTTCCAGAGTTGCGCGAGCTGACGTGGAAGCGCGGCGGCAAAGCGATTCACAATGGCATTCATCTGCACGAGCAGGTCGGCATCCTTGCGGTTTTCGACGTGGCGTCGGCCCGGGCCGACGCCTTGGCTGAAGCGTTGTGGATGTTCAACGGTGCTGCAGTGGTTACGCGCGGCGACGAAGTGATCGCGTGGTTGCCGATCGACGGCGAAAGTGGCAACGCCGATGCGCTCGACGCCATCACAGCGCGATGCAAAACACTAGCAACGCAACACGATGCCACCGTCGCTGGCGAACTAGCGACGTTTGATCACGCGGCAACGCCTGCTGAGGCGGTCGCGCAACGCGTGCAAGCGATTACGCATGCGATGCAAGCGGCGCAGCCCGCTGACGAAACGTGGTTGTGGGCAACGTTTAAAGACGCTGCGACGGCGAGCGAGTACGCATTGACGATTGGGCCTGCGGCTAGCGTTGCGGATCGATATCTACTGTGGCCACACGCGCGCAGCAGCGGCCTGTTCGCGCGGATGTTGGCAACCGGTGCCAGCGTGAGCTGGTGGCAATGTGCAGACCTAACGTTCGAAGGTTATTGGACGCCGCCGCCAGTGGCACCACAACGCGGACCAAAGCCACCCAAGCCAACATTGCCGTTTGACGCTGCAGCGTTGCAGCAAGAATTGCGTGCGCGTGTAGGTGCAAAAGCGACGATTGACATCACGCCAACCTGGAATGGCCTACGCGCAGTTGTGGCTGGTGGTGAACCGCGCGCCGTACTGCAAGCACTAGCCGGCATTGCGCAAGCGCGCGCGATTACCATGTGGCTCGACGCCCACCCAACGCGTGAATTGCCAACTCAGTTGGTGCGGCTGCGGCAAGAAGTATCGTTGCGGCTATCGAAATAAATGCAACCGGCGGCAAAACGAGGTGTCGATGAGACATGCTTGCTCGCTCACTCGCCGTAGTTGTAACGACCTGGCTGGGTCTTGCAACCACGCCCGCAGTGCATGCCGAATCGAGCGACACAGTTGACGACACGGTGGGCTCATCGTGTGGGGTGCGTGGCCCGATGAAAATGAGCACAGAAGCGCAAGCCAGACTGTCAGTTTGCCCCGGGCACCTTAGCTACAAAGACTCTGCGCTGCTTCGGCCCTACTGCAACGTCGCGCTGCACGAAGAAGTTGACTGCTTGTCAGGAAACATCGTCCGCTACCACCACATAGGCGACGTCTATCTCGATGGGCGAGACGCCATTTTCACGTGGGAAACCCCGCCGCAAATTCGAGCGGTTTACCCAGGACCAGTCGACTTTCAAGCTGGCGAGCGTGGCGTGTCTGTCGTTGATCTTCGCACCGGCAAAGTTCGCTCGTTCGCGCTGCCGCGCCGCCCTGGCGTCTATAAAACGATGGAAGAAATTGCGCCCGTGCCGCCGCACATTATCCGCGCAGGCTTCGCCGATGATGGGGCTGCGTATCTCGCGATCGGCGATGATGGCAAAGTCCCCGCTCGATACTGGTTTCACTCGCACCGTCCGATAGAAATTCTCTCGTACGATGACGAACCGGATCCGCACACCTCGGGCGAGCATCGCCTCGAACCGTTGGAGCTCGAAGCCTACGAAGATGAGCCGTCCGGCGTCCGGACATTACCATCAGGAACTGCAGCCGCGACCTGTAAGGACAACTTTGCAAGCTTGACCAGCATTGCAACCACAACGCGGGCGCGCCTCATTGCGAGCTGCGTCGAACATGCTTCGCAGTATCTAACGATTGATGCGTCAACCCGCGCTCCAGTGCAAGCGCGCACCATGACCACGTGCAAAACGTCGGATTGTTTGGTGCAACAATTTGTTGGGTTCAGTGCCCGGTGCGAAAATGCGCCCAAGCCCATCGCCGACGACATCGTCATAACGAACGCCGAGATGATCGACGACGGCGCAGTATCTGCCGACCAAAACGACGCGCCCGATCCTGATCAATACCATCCATTCGAAGTTGCGCTTTCGATCACCCTCGCGATAAGCGCCAACTGGTTCATCGGCCCCGAGGCACAGACCGCCAAACAAGCATGGATCGACTATTTTGCAGCGCTTTGATTGCCGCTACTGCGCTTGATGATCCACTTAGCGATCGTCGCTGCGGTGGCCAACCACAGCGACACAATCAACAAGCCGCCAGCTTCGCGCGCTTCTTCAACGCGCCCGCCCTTTTCGCTCATCTTGAGGAACAAGTCTGAAAAACTGACAAGCCCCATCACGCGCGCACCCAAGTAGCCACACCATATCGCCGCCACCGCGCCAAGAACTACCGCCGCGGGATGAATGCGCAAGCGCAGCGGCAGCACGATAGTGATGACGGCAGCGCCACCGTACAGCGCGATCCATCGCAGCGGGTCTGGATCGTTATACTGCAAGCCAGCAGAAACGAAAAACAGCGCTGCAAACGTCCACGACAGAATCTTGAACCAACGTGGCGAAACAAGCGCAGTCGACATGCCGCCAGTGTAGCGAGTTAGCGTCGCAACGCAGGTGCGAAATGCTACTTTCTTACGTTTGCGCAGCGACGGCAGCTACCAACCGTTTTCAGCGATCAATGCCACCACACGGGCGCGTACGTCGTCACGGATTTCGCGCACGCGCTCAACTGGTTTGCCTTTGGGATCTTCGAGCGGCCAATCCAAACGCACCACATGCGGCGGCGCCACCGGGCAAGCTTCGCCACACCCCATGGTTATCAAATAATCGGTCTTCGCAACCAACGCATCGGTAAGCTTCTGGGGCTGCGCATCAGCGACATCAATCCCAACTTCACGCATAGCATCGACGACAACCGGATGCACATGCGGCCCTGGTTCCGTGCCGGCCGACACGACGGTGACGCGGGCCGGATGGCCCAACGCACGCAGCCATGCCGCCGCCATCTGCGAACGCCCTGCGTTGTGAACACATGCAAAGATGACGGTTTTCATAAGTGTCCTTTGGGCTCTGCAAACAACCAACGTGAGACCGCCCAGCCAGTGAGCGCACCAACCAACTGTGCTGCAACAAAACCTGCGACATGCGCTGGCGCGATGCCAGCAAAGGTATCCGTGCACGCACGCGCGATGGTCACGGCTGGGTTGGCAAACGAGGTCGACGACGTAAACCAATACGCAGCTGTGATGTACGCGCCAACCGCAAATGGTACGTACGTAGCCGCGCGGCGCGATGTGCCGTGAATTGTCAGAATCAGCCCAAACGTTGCAACTGCTTCGGCAACCCATTGTGCAATGCCGGTACGTGCGTGGTGCGATGCTGCAAAGGCTGGCAGTTCAAACATAACGTGCGCCAGCAACACACCAACAAGCGCACCAATGCATTGCACAGTGGCATACAATAGAAAAACGCGCTTTGTCCGGCTTCCGGACAGAACATCCACCAACGTTACAACTGGGTTAAAGCTCGATGAAATCGAGCCAAACGCAAAAATCAATGCCACTAAGCCGGCGCCGGTGGCAGCGGTATTCGCCAACAGCGCTAGCGCAACATTGCCGCCGGCGAGCCGTTCGGCCATGATGCCCGAGCCGACGACGATAGCCAGCAACAGTGCCGAGCCTAAGAACTCGGCAGCGAGACGGCGTGGCAACGATGGCGTTGCGCTTACTGCCGTCACGTTGTGTACCCCGCGCCTAACGTTTGCAGGACGGCTAACAACATGAGCCACCGCCTTTGCAGCAGTCTTCCCACAGGTAATCGGTGAGCTTGCGCAGCGATGCGATGTCGACTCGGTAGTAAATATACTTACCGTCCGGCCGCTGCTTGAGCAGCCCACACACAGTCAGCCGCTCCAAGTGGTGGCTCAGCGTCGACCACGGCACGTCCAGCGCAGTCTGCAGATCGCCAACGGCGGTGCCGTTGACATCGCCTTGCACGAGCTTGCGCACAATCGACAACCGAAGTGGATGCCCAAGCGCAGCAAGTTGTTCGGCGTGGTGCGCCAGCGATGCCATTTTTCATTTCTATAATTGTCGAAATGACAAGTCAAGCGCCGCCATCCCAAGTGCATGTTAGCGGCCGTGACATTTGTGTTACGTTGCGAGCATGTGGCGGTCGATTAGGATGCTCTTGGGGTGGCCGTTGGTCGCAACGTTGATTGCCATCACGGGCAGCGACACATCGTTCCAACCAACGATTACTGGATCGGCCATCACGAGGACGCATTGCCGCTACTTAGCAGCGCTTATCAAGGTAGCAGCTCCAACGTCGGCCGCGCCCTCAATGCATGCTGCCTCGCGCTTACCCACGCGGCTCTCGGCGATAAAGCCCAAGCATCCAAATGGCTAGTGCTTGCATTGCAACACGATCCAGACAGCTATTTATTAGCCGAAGCCACGGCTGCCGTTTCCGCTATGCCGTAGCGATAGCGCCACGCTGTAATGACGCGGCCTACAGCCGCATCACAAACACATTCGCGTTAGCGTTGGGCACATACGCCAACCCATGCAGCTGCGGCAAGTATTGAATGTGCGAGTACACTCCAGCGGCTGGATTTGGTTTGTTGGCAGGTTGCACACCGGCTGGTTGCACTAGAGTCACCGCAAACGATTCAGCATCAATTGCATAAAAACTACCGCCCATCCCCGTCGGTGCAACGTAGCGATCATTGATCGGATCGTAGACCATGCCGAAGG
>ERZ795056.6771-NODE-6771-length-11118-cov-5.112899_pt1 | contig 11118 bp, 8 predicted proteins | sample MGYA00375140_ERZ795056 | MGnify/ENA primary metagenome ERZ795056 (study PRJEB30185, sample SAMN05720227) | activated sludge metagenome | isolation source: Anaerobic digester | place: USA | collected 2015-03-09 ...
TTCCAACGGTAAAGGCGCCTCTAATACAGCCGGCCCTCCTTACTATATTCCTACAGGTACAGGGGACTCATCCGGCGTTGCGCCGAATCTTACTTTTGAGATTGACGGAATTGATTATTACACTTCAGGGAACCTGATGTACAGCGGACAATGGGTAAAAAAGGGGTTTACTTATCTGACCGGGGCTGCCCAGACAAGCTTCACATTAAAATTCTTCAATAATGCGCCGGGGGGCGGTGGCAATGACTGGGCGCTGGATGACATTTCGGTGTCAACCTGTTCTCCGAATATGAGTTACTCCCCTTCACTGACCCCGATTGTATGTGACAGTAATATTCTCACCATCTATGATACCGTACGGTCATTTTTTAATAACTATACGTATTACAAATGGCAGCGTAGCACTGATGGTGGTGCTAACTGGACCGACGTGACTGCCCCATCAGGACCATCAGTACCGTTCTGGAACGGGACAGCCTGGGAATATGTAACTTCCTATACGGTTCCTACTTCCGAAACATTATTAGCCAATAACGGTGACCTATACCGGCTGGTGGTGGCCACTACCTCTGCCAACCTGTCCAACCCGCTGTGCAACTTTACTGATGTGGCGAATATTATCACCCTTAATGTAATTGATTGTGGCGTTCCTCTGGCGGCTCAACTATTATCATTCAGCGGCCAGCAAACAAACGGGCTGGCGGGATTGAAATGGACCACCACCGATGAAGAAGAACCTTTGCAGTTTGACATTGAAAAAAGTACTGATGGCATTCATTTCGCCGTCATTGGCAGCATCGGCAGCCACCAGGATTATACAACAGAACTGCAACAGTATACTTTTACAGATCCGGCTGCCTTGACGGGCAAAACCTATTACCGGATCAATATGCGGAATCTAAGGGGGCAGTCCAATTGGTCCAGGACCATTCAACTCTCTACCCGGCAGGAAGCACTGAGCTTTGTAACCGTTATCAATCCTTTTTCCAATGAATTGCAGGTAGATATTGCCGCCGCAAAAAGCGGTAAAGCAGAAGCAGATCTTATCGATGCATCCGGGAAAATTGTCCGGCATAAAACCACCGATCTGTTAACGGGTGTAACCCGTATAAAATTTGAAAACACGTCCGGGCTGGCACCGGGTATGTACTTCCTGCGCATCCGCAATCAGGATGGATTTATACAGAAAACCGTGTTGAAGACGAATCAGTAAACGATCAGGAGACCTGCATTTTATCAGTGATCTCGCTGCTGGTTTCTACCGTGGAGTTCGGCTCTTCGGTTTCTGTCTTTTTAAAAAACCGTTTCTGGAAAATCAGCAGGGTAATCACCCCAATGGAGATAGAAGCATCCGCAATATTAAAGATGGGACTGAAAAAAACAAAGTCCTTCGTGTTGATGATCGGGAAATAAAGCATATCTACCACACTGCCATGCAGGAAAGAAGAATAGCCATTGGAAGAAAACTGCGCCACGCCTGAATAACTGATATAATCCTTTAAAGAAGGGTCGAAATGCAGTCCCTTGTCAAAAATCATCCCGTAAAACATACTGTCGATCAGGTTACCTAAAGCGCCTGCATAGATCAGGCCCGCACAAATGATAAATCCTTTGCTGTATTTCTGTTTTACAATCTGCCCGAGGTACCAGGTACCAAAGATTACCGCCGCCAGTCGAAACAGTGTCAGGATCATTTTGCCGGTCTCATTCCCGAATTTCCAACCCCAGGCCATCCCCGGATTTTCAATAAAGTGAAGCCGGAACCAGTCTGCCCCGAATACCCGCAGCACTTCTCCCGTCGGGTGAGCCGTCTTGATCCAGATTTTCAGGGCCTGGTCAGCAATGATTATGAGCGCAATAAGGAGTGCAACTGATCTGAGTTTCAATGAGGAAATTTTAAGGAGCAAATATAAGGAAAAGCAGTCCTCCTGCGCTAAAGCTGCCTGCCTGCAGGCAGGGCTACGGAGGACAAGTCGGCAGTTGGCAGTTGGCAGTCGGCAGTTGGCAGTCCCTGCTAAGAGGGTTATTCCTACCATCTGTGGTTTTATTCTTCAAAGTAGACCCTTTTCACCCGTTGGGAAATACCGGTGAGTATTTCGTAAGGAATGGTTTCCGCCCACCGGGCCAGTTCGGTGACTGGTAGTTCTTTCCCGAAAATAATCACTTCATCACCCTGACTGACCCCGGGAATTGCGGTTACATCTGCCATGAACATATCCATACAAACCGTACCGATGACCGGTGCCAGTTTTCCATTGATCAGTACACTACCCTTTCCATTACCCAGCCGGCGGGGATAGCCGTCCGCGTAACCCAGCCGGATGGTGGCAATCAGGGACGCTTTCTTTACTTTCCCTTTCCGGTTATAGCTGACAGAATCGCCAGGCTTCAGCCATTTCAATTGTGCAATAGTAGACTTCAGGGTGGCTACTGTTTGCAGATCCAATTTTGTAGTGCCGGCACTATCCACTCCATACAGGCCAATGCCCAATCGCACCATATCCAGTTGAAGAGCAGGATGCCGGATAGCCGCGGCTGAGTTCGCGATATGCGCCATAAAGGAGTATCCCAGCGATGCCTCCAGTTTCTTCGCTGCCTGCTTAAAAAGGGCAAATTGTTGTAAAGTGAATTCGTCCTGTCCCGGCTCTTCACTTGCGGCCAGGTGAGAGAAGACCGTTTGTACTTTAAATGAAGCCGTTTGTGCCAGGTACTCGCCCAACTCTTTTATATCCTCCACGGAAAAACCAAGCCGGTTCATCCCGGTTTCCACTTCAATATGGACAGGATATTGCGTCAATCCTTCTTTTTGTAAAAAAAGATCAAAGGCTTTCATCATTTCAAAAGAATAGAGTTCCGGTTCGAGATGATGCTCAATGATTGAATCAAATGCATTTTCCTCGGGGTTCATGACCATCACCGGTAGCTGTATGCCCGCCCGGCGCAACTCCACTCCCTCATCAGCATAAGCCACCCCCAGGTAGTCAACATTATGGTATTGAAGGATACCGGCAATCTCAGCCCCCCCGCTTCCATAGGCAAACGCTTTGACCATGGCCATCACTTTTGTCGTTGGATGCAAACGGGCCTGGTATACTTTCAGGTTATGCACGATCGAATTCAGATTGATCTCCATGACCGTCTGGTGTACCTTTTGTTCCAATAGTTGCACCAGTTGTTCAAACTGGAAAAAACGGGCGCCTTTAACCAGGATTGCTTCTTCCTTAAACGCACTGGAACGGTACTGCTGTAAGAAAGCAGCCGTACCCGGATAAAACTCTATACTAAAAGGGAAGACTTGTTTACTAAAAGCCGCACTGATCCGATCCCCTATGGCAATGAGCCGGCTGACTTCATGTTTCTGCAGGGCCATTGCCACCTGTTCGTATAACTGGTCATCCGGTACGGCACTTTGTAAAAAATCTGATAAGATCACGGTCCGCTTTAATCCCGGACTCTGCTTCACCAGGAAGTTCAGGGCAATCTCCAATGAACTGAGATCGGCGCTATAACTGTCATTGATCACCATGCAGTGATTAATTCCTTTCTTCAGCACCAGCCGCATATCCACCGGGCTCAGCCCCTTCATCCGTTCGCTGATCAAATCATGACTGTATCCAAGAAATAACAAGACACTCCAGCAGGTGACCGCATTGGCCACCGAGGCCTCATCTATAAAAGGAATCTCAATACTGATGGCTTGTGCGGATTGTGCCGGATCCGTTGCTTTAATACAACTTGATTCGGCGGTACGGCTGACCGATTGAACCTGGAGTGCTGGTACTTCGGTGGCTTCCCGAAACAGGATCCGCTTTTCCTTTTCTTTGGCTTCCGGGGAAGTAAAGCCCTCACTATGTGCATCGCCTATATTGGTAAAGACCCCGATGGTCGGACGGATCATCTGCTCCAGCTTTTCCATTTCGCCAGGTCGGGATATACCGGCTTCAAAAATGGCAAGGGTATGCTTTTCATTCATCAGCCATATACTCAATGGCACCCCGATCTGTGAATTATAGCTGCGCGGACTTCGCACAATAGTATATTCATTATGCAGTAACTGGTATAACCATTCTTTCACAATGGTTTTCCCATTACTCCCTGTAATGCCGATGACCGGTATCTGAAACTGGCGGCGGTGGAAAGCAGCCAGTTGTTGCAGGGCTTCCAACGGATCATTCACCCGCAGAAAATTTGCTTCGGGATATCCGGAATAATCCACTTCATGGCTGATCACAAAACTGCGTACCCCGCTTCTGTACAAAGCCGGTATATAATCATGCCCGTCGCGGCGAAAACCGCCCAAGGCAAAGAAGAGAGAATGGGCCGGAACGATTATTTTCCGGGAGTCCAGTAAGAGGTGGGAAATAATGTTGTTCTGCACCAGGCGGGTGTCCGCCTGAAGTATACCGGTAATATCGCTGATAGTATATTGCACGTAAACAAATAAATCAGGAAACGCTGTTATCTTTTATATCCGGCGGTACGCCCTTCCTATTGATGAATATGGAGTAAAAAACCGATCCGCTGATACAAAGCATAATCACTCCCAGGGAGATAAACACCTGTACATTTTTACTTACCCATTGATTAATCCAATGTTCAGCCAGCATTTTAACCCCGATAAAGACTAATACAATGGCAATTCCTTGCTGCAGGTAATCAAACTTGGTGACTGCACCCCGAAGCAGGAAGAACAGGGAACGAAGTCCGAGTACGGCAAATATATTAGAGGTATAAATCACCAGCTTATCCCGGGATATCCCCATTACCGCCGGAATAGAATCCAGGGCAAAAACGAGGTCAATAGCGGCCAGCATTATTACCACCACAAATAAGGTAGTATAAGCCCGTTTTCCTTTTTCCTGTACCACAAAACGACCTTCGCCATCGTGAGGTACGAGGGGGAGGAATCTTTTCATAAACAAATACACTTTGCTTTCCTGGGGATTAAACTCCTCTTCATCACTGGCAGAAAACATTTTATATCCGGTGTAAACCAGGAACACACCGAATACATAGAGTATCCAGTGGAACCGATCCACTAACGCCACGCCCACGGTTATAAAGATGATCCGGAATACAATGGCCATCAGGATGCCGATCAGCAACACACGGCCGTAATTTTTTTCTTTTACCGAGAAGGCAGAAAATATCAGGATGAAGACAAATATGTTGTCAATACTCAGGCTCCACTCCATGAGGTAGGCACTGAGGTATTCGAGCGCAAGCCCCTGTCCTTTTTCAACCCATACAAATACAAAAAAAGCGAGGGCCAGTCCCACCCAGAAAAAAGTCTGGTAGAGAGCCTGTTTAATGGTCACGGTCTGGCCTTTCTTACTCAGCAACCCCAGGTCAAACACCAGGGCCAGTACCAGCACAATGCCAAAAACAAGATAGGTTATCTGATCAGCTGTCATTATAATAACTTAAGAAGTGAACTTTACATCTATGCGGCAGCGTATTTCCGTTTCCTGAGCTGCTGGTATATTAATCCGGAAAGGATCACCAGCAAGATGGGAAGGGCGATATTCACCATTTGCCAGGTTGTTTTTTGCTCATTGACCTTGGTGCCATCCAGCAAGCGTAAAACTATGTCTTTATTCCGGGTCTGGCTGATTTCCGGGTTATTGACCAGGTATTCCACGCAATTGAGCAGGAAGTCACGGTTGGCTACCGGAAGAAAGGCCTTGGCGTACGGACTTTCTTTCAGGTATTCGGTATACGTGTACTTATTCCATCCCATGGAAATAGGGCCGGCATCCGGGAGTACATCATTCAGTACGATATCCCCATCTGCCACCACAATCATTTTATTTTCTGCAGAGACCGACTGGAAGGGCTGGTTTGCCGCGCCGAGACTGTCGAGTGTGTTTTTGCTGAGTTTGTTCCGGAAAAGGGAAGTGAATTTTCCTTCAAGTAATACAGCCGCAGGTATTGCATTGCGGTTGAATTTAATATCCTGCGGTACATTTTTATTCTCATTCAGGCTGATCAGGGCGGGGGTGCTGATGATCCTTGAATTGGGAGAGGTCACCAGTAAAGGTGTTTTCTTTATCCCGGCGACTTCAATGGTGTCGATTGAGTTTACAAACCGACCGGCCACGTACCCGATATTCTTGCTCACTTTATTATCGGTAGAAACCAGGAAGGGGAAATAATTCCAGTGGAGAAATTCCATCTGCGGATTCTCCATGGTGCCACCCACCACAATCGGAATCAGGTCGCATTGCAGGTCCATCACGAGGTCGGTATTGATCCGTACCCCATAACGGAACAACTGATCAGTCAGATTGAGGTCACGGTCGTATGCGATCGTTTCTCCTTTGGCTTTTCCCTGCAGACTGTCCTGTTCGGCAATCAGGTTGTCAATAAACAATAATAATTTTCCGCCGCGCATGACATACTGATCCAGTTTCAGTTTCACTTCTTCGGAAAAGCCCTTAGTCGGTTTAACAATCATCAGGACATCGGCTTCTGAAGGTATTGGTCGGGTGGTAATATCTGCCGGACCGAAACGGAAATCACGGGTCAGTGCCTGTTCGAGATCCATCACGCGGTAATCAACGGGTTCCCCGTTTCCGACTGCGTAAGCAATGGCTGGTTTTTTATCGGTTGTGAGTTTATCCAGGGATTTGGCAAACTGGTATTCCAGTAATGCTTCTGCACTGTTTATTTCATTCTGTGAAATATTGTTATTGGCGCCGGGATAAAGATTTACCAGCATTTCCTTTCCTTTATAACGCAACACGGCCACCGGGAAAATGATATTGCTGCTCTCTCCTGCTTTTTTCACCACAGAAAGGTTGATCGGCACGGCACCCATTTTTACGAGGGTATCCCCCCAGGGTTTGCCATTGGGCATTTCATCGGTAGGGGCAATGAACTGGTAGAGGATTTTAGACCCGTTATGGTCTTTCAGTAATTGCAGGAAATCTTCTGTACTGCCGGCCAGCTTTTTAAACCCGGCCGGAAATTCTCCTTTCAGGAATACATCTACCTGGACCGGCTCGTCGAGTCCGGCCAGCAATTTTTTGGTAGCGGTACTCAGGGTATATCTTTTTTCCCTGGTCAGGTCAAGCCGGCCATGTACGATCGTGCCCAGGTAGTTGATGGCTACGAGTAAAAACAACAGTGCTACCCACCAGTATTTAGACGCCATGATATTTCCTGTACGTTTCTTCATATTATCGTTTCAGGAGGTTTCGGTTAGTAATGGCAAAGAAGAGAAAGATCACGCTGCCGAAATAAACCAGGTCGCGGGTGTCGATCAGTCCGCGGCTGATGCTGCGGTAGTGAAAATCAATCCCGATCATTTCCACATAATAATCCGGGCCATTAGCCAGGGCCGGTATTTTGCTGATGGCACTGAATCCGTAATAGATCAGGGCACAGCCAATGAGCCCGGCAATAAAGGCCACGACAGCATTATTGGTAAAGCTGCTGCAACAGATGCTGATGGCCGTGAATACGGCGGCCAGGAAAAAGAGTCCGATATAGGAACCGATGGTGGCCCCCATATCCATGCCTTCACCTGCTGCTAAACGCTGGATGGAAAAGATATAGACCAAAGTTGGTAACAAGGCTATCAGGACCACGATCAGGCTGCCCAGGTATTTTCCGGCTATGATCTGTGTACGGGTCAGGGGACGTGTCTGCAGGATTTCGTAGGTGCCGGTTTTAAATTCCTCGGCAAAACTGCGCATAGTGATGGCGGGTATCAGCAATAACAGGATCCACGGGGAGAGCTGGAAAAAACGATCCAGGGTGGCATAGCCAAAATCAAGAATATTATCTTCAAACACAAAAAGCACGAGCCCATTGACCAGCAGGAAAACGATGATCGCGATGTAACCGGTGAGGCTACTGAAGAATTGACGGAGTTCTTTTTTACATACAGACCACATAGGCTTGGACAATGATGCAAAATAAGGGAAAGTGACAATATTTCGGGGTTCGGGGAGTGGTTAGTTCATAAAAAAAGGGAAGAATAACAGTGAACTGATTTTTTAAAATGACGGATCAGAATAGTTCAACCCCTTCGGGGTTGTTGGGGGTCTTTGTGTGACCGAACGCCGGGTTTCACCCGGGGCTATGAATGGTTCAACCCCCTTCGGGGTTAGTCACAAAGGATAATTCAAGTCACCCCGGCATTGTCATTGTTTTGGGAATTTCCGCGAATCATTCTTTTCTAATCCCTAACCATGGCAAATCATGGATTAACCCTTTTGGGTTTGTCGTAAAGGACAATTCCCGGTAACCGATTATATAATTTGATTTTGGCAGATAAAAAAAAGCGTTGAATCTAAGGAGGGATTAGCCCGAAGGGCTTAAACTTTTAATAGCCCCGGGGGAAACCCGGGGTAGAGTGCAGGATTGCCCCTTCAACCCTGACTTGTCCACCGTAGCATTGCGAAGGTGGAACAGGGTTGAATGCAGTTGTAAAGCAGTGAAACTGCGGTACCCTGCATGCCGGAATGAATGAAATAAAAAAAGGGGCTGCATTTGAAGCAACCCCTTTCCGTTATTTAAAAACTATTTTTTACACCGCAAAACTCTCCCCGCAACCGCAGGTACGGCTGGCATTGGGATTGCTGAAATAAAATCCTTTGCCATTCAGGCCATCCGAAAAATCCAGCGTGGTATTTACCAGGTAAAGAAAACTCTTCAGATCGGTTACCACTTTCACCCCGTTGTCTTCAAACGACTGGTCCATCGGCTTTGCTTCATTATCAAAATCCAGCTTATAGCTCAGGCCGGAACAACCTCCGCCTACCACACTCACGCGCAGGAAATAGGATGGATCATCCCCCACACCGGCATCGGCGAGAAGCTGGGCGACTTTGGCCTTGGCCTTGTCGCTGACGTAAATGGCATTTTCGGTTGCTACGCTCATAACAGGAATTCAAAATTAAAAAGTCAAAATTAAAAAACAAGATTGGAGTTACACTCCGACCTATAGTAGACATCCTGCTTCAGGGCCTTTTTTGACTTTTTACTTTTAACTTTTGACTTTTAGTGTATAACGCTTTCTTCAAACTTCAACTCTTCCAGCCCGTTCTTCTGACGATAATCGTTGATCGCTGCTTTGATGGCGTCTTCGGCCAGTACTGAACAGTGAATTTTTACCGGGGGCAGATTCAGTTCTTCCACGATGCTCATGTTATCGATCTTCACCGCTTCATCCACTGATTTTCCTTTCAGCCATTCGGTGGCCAGGGAGGAAGAGGCGATAGCCGATCCGCAACCAAAGGTTTTGAATTTGGCATCTTTAATAATACCGGTCGCATCGTCCACTTCAATCTGAAGACGCATCACGTCGCCGCACTCCGGTGCACCCACGAGGCCGGTGCCCACATTGTTTTTGCTTTTATCCAGGGTGCCCACATTTTTGGGGTTCTGGTAGTGATCGATTACTTTTTCGCTGTATGCCATAGTACAAAGTTTAGAGGTTTAATCGTTTGTTGTTTAGTCGTTTCAATGTGGAGTGTTTGATTTAAGTAAGGGATCCGCTAAACCCCAAACATCAAACATCAAACCCTCCTAGTGGTGTGCCCATTCAATTGTATTCAGATCAATTCCTTCCTTGAACATTTCCCAAAGCGGACTCATTTCTCTTAATTTATTGACCGTATTGGTTACTTGTTCAATCGTAAAATCAATTTGTTCTTCGGTTGTGAAACGCCCCAATCCGAAACGCAGGGAACTGTGTGCCAGATCGTCTCCGAGTCCGAGTGCTTTCAGCACATAAGACGGTTCCAGGGAAGCGGAAGTACAGGCTGAACCGGAAGAAAGAGCGATATTCTTGTTAAAGCCCATCATGAGACCTTCCCCTTCCACATACTTGAAAGAGATATTGGTAACATGGGGCAACTTATATTCTTTATCACCATTGAGGTAAGACTCTTCCACTTTCAGCAGTTCTGTCTGCAGTTTATCCCGGAGTTTGCTGACCCTTGCCGTTTCTTCTTCCATTTCATTCAGGCAGATTTCGCAGGCTTTTCCAAAACCCACGATACCGGGCACATTCAGAGTACCGCTGCGCATCCCGCGTTCATGTCCGCCCCCGTCGATCTGGGCAGTTACTTTCACCCGGGGATTTTTGCGGCGCACATATAAAGCACCTACTCCTTTCGGACCATACATTTTATGGGCGGTGAATGCCAGGAGGTCAATACCGTCTTTGTTTACATCCACCGGAATTTTTCCAACAGCCTGGGTGGCGTCGCTGAATACCAGCACGCCATGTTTGCGGGCGATGGCACTGATTTCCTTCATCGGCATAATGGTGCCAATTTCATTATTGGCATACATGATGGCGATCAGGATGGTATTGGGCTTAATGGCGGCTTCGAGTTCAGCCAGATCAATAAGGCCATTGTCTTTAACTTTCAGGTAGGTCACTTCCCCGCCTTCTTTTTCAATATGCTTGCAGGTATCCAGTACCGCTTTGTGTTCGATATTGCAGGTAATGATATGATTGCCTTTGCTGGCGTACATTTCAAATACACCTTTGATCGCCAGGTTGTCCCCCTCCGTCGCGCCGGAAGTAAAGATGATTTCTTTCGGATCTGCCCCAATCAGTTTGGCCACCTGTTCGCGGGCATAATCCACCGCTTCTTCCGCTGCCCACCCAAAAGAGTGGTTACGGCTGGCCGCATTACCGAAATTATTGGTGAAATACGGGATCATGGCCTCCACTACACGGGGGTCGCAGGGTGTTGTGGCATTATGGTCGAGATAAATGGGAAATTGTAACATAGTCATTGTTGATCGTTGTTCGTTTCAATTAACACAAAATTACCTCAAAAGGTTCTAAATGAGAGCAGTAATTTGGTTAAAACCATTGATTTTACCGATTTCGAAAAGACCTAATTTTGCATTCATAACTCCCTATTATGCAAAAGATTGAACATATCGGTATTGCTGTAAAAAGCCTGGAGGCTGCCATACCGGTTTATGAGAAGCTGCTTAACAGCCCTTGTTACAAGACCGAAACCGTTGAAACTGAAAAAGTAAACACCGCTTTTTTTCAAAGTGGGCCCAACAAAGTGGAGTTGTTGGAAAGCAGCGACCCGGAAGGGGTGATCGCCCGGTTTGTCGATAAAAAAGGGGAAGGACTCC
>ERZ795056.6774-NODE-6774-length-11116-cov-4.857879_pt1 | contig 11116 bp, 8 predicted proteins | sample MGYA00375140_ERZ795056 | MGnify/ENA primary metagenome ERZ795056 (study PRJEB30185, sample SAMN05720227) | activated sludge metagenome | isolation source: Anaerobic digester | place: USA | collected 2015-03-09 ...
CGCTAACAGCTCGCGCATGCGGGCTCGAGTCGCTAGCCAATAATGGCCAGTATCGAGTTGCTCGGTGAGCCGCGCTTCAAAACGCGCCGCTGCTTCTGGCGGAACTCCATCGACGCGCACATCGAGAATGCCGATGATCAGTTTTCGCGTCGAACCATCGGCTTTGACCTTTGACCCCGCCGAGCCAGCGGCAGGCCCCTCGGCCATCGCGGGCGCAGCAGCAAGCATCGTCGCAGCTGCCCATGCAACAATCCCTGCCTTAGGCTTCATCTACCTGACCCAAAAAGCGCTTCATCAAGCCGTCGATCATCAAGTTGCGATCGGTGATTGGATATTTGTTGTCGCGCCAACCGTTGTGCAGCTCGTCGTAACGGGTGTGGGTCTCAGCGATGACCACTTTGTACGCACTGACTTTTTTGACGATATCTTTTTGATTGCGCAAGAAATACGACACCATCGAAGCGCCCGCAGCGACGGTCAAGACCATGCCTAGCGGCCCGCCCAGCGCGTAACGCAAGCCGATGCGCAGCGCCAACACCAAGCCGGCGCCGAGCGCGACTTTTTTGGTGCCGGTGCCATCAACGACGGAATCTTTGGCCAACGCAAACGCGGTTTGGCCACTAGCGATGAGTAGGGCAATGAAATTGCCCCGCCGGGTGGTCCAGCCGCGGTCGTAGTACTCGCGAATCGCTTGCTTTAGAAAAGCGTCAAAGTTGGCGTAAATGCCGGAAGCTCCAGAGGCTGCCTCGGACGCTTGGGAGGTGGTCATAACCTAAAGCATAGCACTGGCTTCGAGATTTCGCCCACCTTGGGTGCAATCGGTTTGACTGCACCGGGTTGGCCCGTCAAAGTCTAGGCATGGCAAATGTCCGTGGGATTCTAGGGTTTACGGCCCGCCGTTCACTGCTGGGCGCAACGCTTGGCACGTTGCTAACTGTTGCAGGTGTACCCGCCGCAAGCGCCGATGTCGCAACGGCGCGCGATCGGCTGGCAGCAGGCGACTACCCTGGCGCTGAAGCACAACTGCAAAAGCCGAATGCTGCAGAAAAAATTCCAGCAGCCGTCGTGACCGCGCAACTGCACTATATCCGCGGCAATTACAAACAAGCCTTGGCGGCGTTAGCGCCAGGGTTGGCCGCCAGTGACCCCGCCGCACGCATCTTGCGCGCAGGCATCTTGCGCGCACAAGGCAACTACGATGAAGCCCGCAAAGACCTCGAAGCCCTAGCTGCTGCGCGCCCCGACGACCATGTTGCTCGACGCTTGCTGATCGCCGTCATGCTCGACCGCGGTGACCGTGCGGCGGCAGACGTGCTGATCAAAAAAACCGACGGTGAATACAGCAGCAAAAGCAAAAAGCTCGACCTCGACAATACCGATGATTTGTTTTTGCTAGCCGAGGTCGCCCGTGCCAACGGCGAACACGAGTTGGCCAACTCGGTGTATGAAGAAATTCAAAAGATCAATCCGAAGCAGACCGAAGCGAATCTGCGTTGGGCCGAGCTGTTCATCGACAAATACGCCAGCTCGTTAGCCGAGCAAACCGTTGAGGATACCTTTAAGGTCAACCCCAACGACCCGGATGCGCATGCGCTAATGGCGCAGATTACCCTCGAAACGTCGTACGACTTACAAGTTGTGCGCAAGCACCTCGATGCTGCGTTTGCGGTGAACCCGAACCACGTCGGTGCATTGTTAGCGCGGGCCTCGATCGAAATCGATCGCAACGAGTGGCCCAAAGCCCTCGCCACGATCGCCAAAGTTACGGCGGTGAACCCGAACAGCGTCGAAGCGATCACCTTGCGGGCAACGGTAGCGTGGCTGCGCGACGACCTGCCAGGCTATGAAGCCGAACGCAAGCGGGTGTTGGCGATCAACCCGGCCTACTATCAGTTCTATCGCACGGTCGCGCGCTCGGCCGTGCGTGAACATCGTTACGTGCAAGCCAACGAGCTCAACAAAGCAGCGATTGCGCTCGACCCCAAAGCGTACGACGCCATGGGCGATTTAGGCTTGGGTTATCTGCGCTTGGGCATGGAAACCGAAGGCGTGGAGTGGTTGAACAAAGCGTGGCAAGGTGATCAGTACAACGTGCGTACGTTCAATACGCGCGACTTGTTTGCGAAAACGATCGCGCGTGAATACACGCTTGGCAAAAGCAAGTCGTTCAAGATTCGTTACCACGCCGACGAGCGGCCGGTGTTGTCGCGCTATCTCGAACCAACGATGGAACAAGCGTTTGCTGATATGTCGAAGCGCTATGGCTTCACACCAAAGACGCCCGTAACGCTGGAACTATACAAAGACCGAAGCGACTACAGCATTCGGACCACTGGCCTGCCCGACCTCGGTGCACTTGGCGTGTGTTTTGGCCAAGTGATCACCGCGATGTCACCGTCGAACGGCGACATCAACTGGGGCATGGTGTTGTGGCACGAGCTTGGCCACGTGTTTGCGATTCAATTGTCGAACTCGCGGGTGCCGCGGTGGTTCACGGAAGGGTTGTCAGAATACGAAACGCTGCGGGCACGGCCCGAGTGGCGACGCGAAAACGATGCGGATCTTTACGGCGCAATGGCCAACGGCACATTGCCTTCCATCGCGGATCTCAACGCTGAGTTCATGCAACCCGATACCAGCGCGGTGGTCGTTGCATACTATTTGTCGGCGGTCACAATTGAGTACTTGGTTCAGACGTATGGCTTCGAAAAAATCGTCGAGGCCCTCAAGCTGTATGGTAAAGGCAAAGCCAACGCCGACGTGCTTGCGACGATTACGGGCAAAAACATCACCCAGCTCGATGCTGCGTTTCGGCAGTATTTGGGCACACGGCTCGCTGCTTACAAAGGCACGTTTAAGTTGCCGACCCGTGGCTTCGATGACTTGACCAAGCTCGAAATTGCCGTCGACGCAGCGCCCAAAGATGCCAAAGCCAAAGCGAACTTGGCGTTGGGCCACTACTACGCAGGTGATGCCGAACATGCGGTAGGCTCGGCCAAAGCTGCGCTGGCACTCGATCCGAAACAACCGCTCGCGCGATACATCATTGCCGAAGCCACGCTATCGGCTGGCGATGCCAGCGAAGCCCAAAGCTTGTACAGCGCGCTGATCGCTGATCGCATCGACAACTATGACATCCGCAGCAAGCTCGCGTTGATTGCGCAGAAGTCCGGCAATGCGCAAGCGGCCGAAGCGCAACTGTGCAAAGCCAAGCAGCTCGACCCCGAGCGCAGCTATCCGTATCAAGCGCTGGCCGAAATGTATGAACAGCGCGGCGATACCACCAAGCAACTACAAGAGCTTGAACACTATGCCGGCATCGAGCAGATGGAACTTGCGCCGCTCAAGACGCTGGTGGCCGGTTATGGCAAGTTGGAGCGCTGGGACAAAGTGCGTACCTACGGCGAAATGGCGATGTTTATCAACCCAGCCGACCCAGATGTGCTGTTGACGCTCGGCAAAGCGTATGTAGGCTTAGGCAAAGGTGAACAAGCGTTGTTTACCTTCGATACGGCGTTGTTGGTGAAACCCGAAGTACGCCGCCCGGCGCTGGTGCATTTGGGCCGCGCGCGCGCCTTGGCCCTGTTAGGCAAAAAAGCCGATGCAAAAGCGGCACTCGCGCTCGCAGCGAACACAGAACCCGAAAACGCCGACATCATCAAACTCAAAGCGGAGCTCAAATGAAGGCAGCGTGGTTGTTAGGATTAGGACTTATGGTGAATTGTGGTAGTTCGAAGCCCAACGCGACGACGGCGGCGAAAGGGACCGAATCGTCCGATAGCATTTGCATGCAACCATTACGGCAATCAGCCGACGTGGCAGCGTGCCTTGGCAAAGTTGTCACGTTGATCGGGCCGGCAACCCAAAGCAAACAACCGACCGTGCTTGGCGTTGATGCTGACGTCGAAGACGCCCTCACCGACGGTGCCGATGTGACGGTAACCGGCAAGCTTGAGCCGTATCGCATCGAGCCAACGCCACCCGGCGCACCGATCGCCGCGAGCCGTGGGCCCGGCAATTACGTTCGCATCGTCGACGACACTGGTGCGTTGGCCAAAGCGACGCGCTAACGATGGACTAATGCAAAGATGATCGCTGCAACCACCGCAGCATAGGCCATCAAGCCGGCGGCCAACAACGCTTCGCCACCGCAGACGCCGAGGTGTTCGGCGCGACGACGAAACCCAGCGCGCAGCAACTGTTGCGCGCCGTCACCAGAAACGCCGGTGACCCAAAAGGTTTGACCTTGCACCGTGAGCCGAAGCAACTCTTCGCGACGGCGACTGCCGCCGAGCTGCCGGATGCCAACGCTGAACCATCGCGCCGCTTCGATGTGTGAAACATCAAAAATGCCATAAGGAGTGTAAAACTGCCTTAGGTTGACGGCGACACCAACGGCTTGGGCAGCAAGCGCATCCCAACGGCGTGCCAAGCGTAGGCCACGCAACAAAACCGTCGGTGCCCACCAAGGGAAAGCGATGGTTAGCCAAAGCAAGCGCCAGACAGCGTCGGCGCCGCGTTCCATGTGCGTCTGAGTTTGGTCGATTGCAAACATGCGGGGTTGATACGCAGTCGCAGACCGGCTGTAACTTAATACCTTCGGCCGCGGGCTTCATATGAGCGGCCACGCCGCCCGAGATCCCTATGAACGCGGGCGTGGGGCGCGCGGCTTGCGTTTTTTGCTGCCACCGCTCGGCACTGCTCGGATGCTGACGCCGGCGTCGGTGGGTGACAGTTTGCCGACGGCAACTTGATCACCTTTGCGAGTGGTTCCGATGGTTGGGTATTCACCACGCGATGCTTCGACCAGGCCGGCCCCTTCCAAGGTGCGCAACATGTCAAGCACATCGCGCGCTGCCCAGCCGCGCAAACAGCCACGTTCGGATAGATCTTCGAAGCGCTCGTCGTCGTCGGAGCCGACCGCGAGATTGGCAATGCGCGTGCGGCCAAAGCGCCCCGACAGCGCCCCCACCAGCATCAACAAACTGCGAATGGCCGTTGCAGTTTCTTCCGACATGCCAACGGTGCGGCCTTGCGCCACAGCATCACAATTGTCACACGAGCCACAACCGGTGGTGCGATGCTGCCACGACGTGTCGCCGAAGTATTCGAGCACAAATTGCCGCCGACATTTGGTGAAGTACGAATACTCGACCATCGTGCGCAACTTGGCGCGTTCAACATCGGCGCGGCGCGCCAGCCCGTCGACGTCCAAGGTTGGAAACATGCCAGGTTCGGGCCGGGTTGCAACCCAGGTATCACCGTCGCGGCGGACCATGCCGTGGCGTTCCAAGATGCGCACGGCCGACGACACTGCAGCCCCACTCGGTTCACCCGGCAGCACTTCTTTTAAGCGCTCGTCGGTTTTGGCGTCGATATAACCGAGCGCAGGTTGCTCACGCAGCAACTTCCAAATGCCGCGCAACACGTCGGCACTCGGGTACGAAGCATCGATCAAAAACTCTTGCAGCCGCACATCGCCGTGGTTGAACAACAACACGCACCGGGTTGGTTTGCCGTCGCGGCCGCCGCGGCCAGCTTCTTGGTAATACGCTTCGGGGCTGCGCGGCAGATCCGCATGCACGACCAAGCGAATGTCGCTTTTGTCGACCCCCATGCCAAACGCGTTGGTGGCAACGATGACGTCGATCTTGCCAGCCATGAACGAGTCTTGGTTGCGTTCACGCACGGCGTCTTCGAGGCCAGCGTGATACACGCGCACGCGCATGCCCGCGCCTTTGAGTTCGGCTGCATATTTTTCAGCGTTCTTGCGCGTCGCGGCGTACACCAACGCAACGCCACCTTCGCGTAGCCGCACCAAGTCGATCAAGCGCCGCGCTTTATCGGCTGCACCGCCGCTGGTGTCGACGGCGTAGTACAGATTGGGCCGATCGAAGCCGCGCACATGCAGCTTCGGGGTGGCCATCTTGAGCTGGGCAGCAATATCGGCCCGCACTTGCGGCGTTGCAGTTGCCGTAAATGCCGCGAGCCGCTGCGGTGCCAGCTCGACGACAACATCGCCGAGGCGGCGATATTCCGGGCGAAAATCGTGGCCCCATTCCGAGATGCAGTGCGCTTCGTCGATCGCCACCAAAGCCAAGCGCGAACCGATCGCACGCAGCGCGTCGACGAACCGCGGGCTGCGAAAGCGTTCCGGCGCAACGTAGATCATCGTATACAAGCCGGCGCGAATGCCGTCGAGGATTTCGCGTTGTTCGTCGCCGCTAGCGGCCGATGTAAGCGCAACGGCGGCAACGCCACGTGCAACCAACACGTCGACTTGATCTTTCATCAAGGCGATCAGCGGCGAAACCACTAGGGTGATGCCGCCGTTGGCGGCTAGCACCACGGCTGGCAATTGGTAACAAAGCGATTTGCCAGCACCGGTTGGCATCACCGCAAGCACAGGATGGCCAGCGAAAATATCAGCGATGACTTCCGACTGCCCCGGCCGCAACGATTGATGACCAAACGTCGCCAACGCGCCTGCAAATACCGCTTGGTATTTGGCGTCGTTGTCGGCGGCTACGGTGCTAGTCACCCGCGGAAACTAGCAGACTCTCGCGCAGCAGCCTAGCCGCCAGTTCGTTGTTCCGGGTTCAGCATCCGGATCGCTTAAACGGCTCGACAAATGTCTCGATATAGCTGCGACACATCGCTTCGACGCCAACCTTGGCGGCGTCAGCGGTTTTAGTTCGCTCATGGAGTGTAGCTAGCGAGCTGCGAATCGTTTCTGCAGCAGCTGCCAGCCGTTTGCACTCACGAATAGCCACCAATTCGGCTTCGAGTTCAGCACATCCCCCAGCCGTTGAATTGAATGGATCGATGATGCCCTCGGCATGGGCAGCGCCATGCTTTTTGCCACGTGGTGCGACGCGGGGCGGCGCGTCAGAGGCGGCGCTCGATTCTGCTTGTAGCTTGGCGTCACTCGCAGCATCGGGTTGAACCACAGCGGCGTCATGCAGCACGGCAGCCGCCGGCGTCGGCGCGCTGCCACGACGTGCGCTAGCAACGATCGCCACAATCGTCGCCAGTACCGCAACAACGCCAGCACCGATCGCAAATCGGCGCAACGTCAGCGACGGCACACGCGGTGCGGGGTGGACTGGCGCCGGGGCCGTTGGCCCAAGCACTTGCCTGGCGGGTTGCGACAACATTAGGTGCGCCGGTACCACATCGACCATGGTTGCGGCACCAGCGAGCGGCGGCGGTGATGCACCTAAGGCAAGCTGATGCGATTCCCACGGCTGATACGTGATAGCGCCGGTCGGGCCAGCATGGCCAAATGCCGAAGCCGGTAAGCTTGCAGCTACGGCAAGCAACGCTCGGCGCATGTCGGTGGCATTGCCAAAACGCTGGGCGGCTTGCTTTGCGAGAGCCGTGGCAACGATGGCAGCAAGGGCTGCCGGCACCGCCGGCGCTAGCGCTTGCACCGACGGCGCTGGCTGATTCAAGTGACCGTCGAGCACCACATATGGAGTCGAGGTATCAAACGGATGCTGCCCAGTGAGCAGCGCGAACAACAGCACTCCGACGGCATACACATCGGTGCGCGCATCAACAGCTTCGCCGCGGATTTGCTCAGGCGCCATATAAGATGGCGTGCCTACCAACGTGCCAACATCGGTGAGCCGGGTGGTTCGATCGATCAAACGCGCAATGCCAAAGTCGAGCAACTTGACCTGACCGTTGCGCGTCAGAAAAATATTGTCAGGCTTCACGTCGCGGTGCACTACCCCTACCGTGTGCGCGGCAGCCAGCACCGCCAACACGTCGGCGGCAACATTGCATGCTGTGCCCACTGCGAGCTGCGGAGTTTCAGCCATGGCATCGCCCAGCGTTACGCCGTGCAGCATCTCCATCACGGCGTACATGCGTTCGTTGACGATGCCACCGTCTTGGATCTTAACAACACCGTCGTGCGGCACCCGATTAACCGCTTGCGCTTCATGCAAAAAGCGATCGACGCTGCCTTGTTGCTTGGCGATAGCTGCAGCCAACACTTTGATGGCAACTTCGGCTTTGAGTGCTGGATGCACCGCGCGAAAGACATCACCAGTGGCGCCGCTGCCGATGTGCGCCATGATTCGGTAGTTGCCGGCCAAATGGCCAACCACGCCTAGTGGGTCGGGCGCCCGCAGTTGCGTGCCATCAAGCGCACAAAAGGCGCCGCCGTTGCCAGCCGCGCCGCATTGAGGGCAGTAGCTCACGCTGCTCACCCTGGCGGTGGCAACAACCGGAACAGCAACGCATGGTTGCTCTCGGCTGCTTGCATCACCACGGCTTGCATATCGGCCAGTGCGCGAATCACGGTTTCAGCCAACATCCGACCATCGTCGCGACGACGAGGCGCGTCGGGTTGCGTTGCAATGTACTTCACGAACTCGTCGTATTTTTCGAGCATTTTTTGCGGTTCGAAGCCGGTAAACATCGGCACAAAGTGCGCGAGGTTGACCACGACCCAATCGCCTTTGCCCACTTCGAGCGGATTGCGATCGCCGTACGGCGTCGACAAATGTTCGTGCGGAATCGAGGCCAGAAAGCCTTCATCGTCGGCTTGGAACTTGTGCGGAATCACTTCGCAGAAGAACGAGAACAGCTCGATGCCTTTGCGCAGCGTTGCAAAATCGTCTTCGTCGAGCGGCGGGAAGGCATCAGGCGTACCGACATGCAGCGCTGGCATCACGACGCGTTCGAGGATGTCGATTGCCACCGGCGCCGTCGCGCGTTCCAGCGAAATGATCTGCGCAATCGCTTCGAACAAGCCGCGGTCAGCGGTTTGCTGGGCCACCGGCACTTGTTGGTTGGCACCGCCAAGCGCTTGCACCACTTGTTGCACCACTGGCATGTTGCTTGGCCCCAAGCGCGGGCCTGATTCTTTGAGCGCTTCGATCAGCGTCGATACCGGCTCGTCGTTCCACAGCTTGGACAGCTTAGCGAAGTCCATCACCAGCCACTGACCGAGTGGCACGGTGTGCATGCGAATGTAGTGTTGCGCCAAGAACCGATCCAACGACTTACCGTTGTCGGCTTCTTCTTGGTCCACGTGCAGCGTGCGCAAGCGCTCGATCTCGGTGACCATCTTGCGGGTTGCGCCGGAGCCCATGCGCAGCAGTTGCTCCGCGAACACGAACGGTGCAATTTCGAGGAAGATCTTGGAGAAGCCCAAGCGCCACGTATGCGGGTCATCGCCCATCAGCAGCCAGTGGCCGCCATGGCGACGCCGAATCGTTTCACCGATCCAAGCGCCGAACGAAAACCAGATTTCCCAGTGTTCTTCGGCTTTGAGGTCGAGCGCTTCGCGATCGCCAATTTGGCCGAACAGCCAGGTGTCAAAGGTGATGAGCTCTAACGACTGCGATAGTGCCGCTGCGCCGGTGTCGCCTTCGACCTCGGCCAACGATTCCACGGTTTCGCCTTCGGGATCGATCAGCTCTTCGATGATCAATTCCGATTGCGTACGCGCGCGGTTTGCAAACCGGTACGCACCATCGCGCAATTCATTCATGGCTCGCTCAAACCGCTCTTTGGCAGCTTGTTCGGCTGCTGCTAGTTGTTGCGAGCTGTCAGATTGCTTGTCGCTCTTGTCTTGTTCTTGCTTGCCGTCGTCGGACACGCCCGGCAGAGTATACGAGTGTCCGCGCCGGCAGAAGGGGTCAAGGCCCCCAGTATGAGCCCGAAAACGGGGGCGGATCACCAAACCGGCCAGGCCGAGCCACGGCCAGGGCCACCTGAACCGGCCCCAGGGGCATCCCCCCCGTCAAGCCGCCGCGCGCCGGGCACTTTACTCACACATCCAGTTGCGCTGGTCGCCTTGGGCTTGCTTTTGCTCAACGATTGGGTGCTCAAACCTAGCGCGGGCTTTCGCGCGCTGGGCAGCGGCGCAGGTGGGTGGGTCACCGGCAAATTGAGCGACGCCAGCGGCCTAGTCGTTGGGCCGCTCGTGGTCGGCGCAGCATTGGGCTGGCTGACTGCACGGTTAGCACCCGGCTGGTACGCAACGAATCGCGGCAGCCGTGCAATCGCGGCGATCGCGATTGCCGTAGTCGTCGTGCCGTTTGTTGCATGCAAGCTGTCACCTGCAGTCGCGGCACAATGTGCACATTGGCTGTCACTGTTCGGGCGGCCAGCGCACATCGTGTGCGATCCATCGGACTTGCTGGTGCTGCCTTTTGCTGCGCTTGCAGCATGGCTGCTGTTGCCACGGCGGCGGTAGCCAACGACTACGGATTCGCATAGACGGCAAGGTAACCGACTTCTGCAACGCTGTCGGCAATCAGCCCGATGCGCGGCGCGGCAGCGTCGGTGTCGACCTCCCAACTTGCACTGATATTGCCGATGCTAACGCTGACGGCATACCTGGCGCCACTTGGCGCATTGAGCCTGGTTACCGAGCCGCGTAGAATGAAGTTCGCAGGAGGGGCTTGCGGCAAATCTATCGCGCGAAGTGCAATTAAGTTATCGCCGCGAATCACAACTCGGCCTGAGTTCGCCGAGTACAGAAGATGGATTCGTGTCGTACCGACCGCAACTAGAAAGCCAACGACGGTCCCTGGGTTGGTGGTGACAGCATTACGGATTCCTGCTTCCAAAAAGATCTGCGCATCGTTGATTGGCGCCCCCAACAGAACGCGCTGCTCACCCTGTGTTGAGGTGGCCGACATCGCGGTCGTCGCCGACAACGTCCAGGTCCCCGTGCCTTCAGCGGTTGCATCGGTAAATGAATTGCCACCTTCGACAAAATATTTTGCGACAACCCGCTGTTTGCCCGGCGCAGGATCACATACGTCGCCGATGCCATCGTTATCGGCGTCGCTCGATTGCGCAGGCGCAACCCCGACGCAATCGTCGCAAACGTCGCCCTGCTGGTCGGCATCCTCGTTGAGCTGGAGTGGATTTGGCAGTTTCGGGCAATTATCGTTGCCGTCGGATACGCCATCGCAATCCATGTCATCGGCTCGACATGCGGCGTCTGGCAGCGGTCCGCCACTATCGCGCGGCGCATCGCGCGTTGCGGCGTCGATCGACGCTTCGATCGACGCTTCGGTAAACAGCAGGTTGCAGCCGCTGTTGCAAAGGCTTGCGGCTGTCGCCAACGCCCACAGGCGGCCCGCTA
>ERZ795056.6775-NODE-6775-length-11115-cov-8.657685_pt1 | contig 11115 bp, 14 predicted proteins | sample MGYA00375140_ERZ795056 | MGnify/ENA primary metagenome ERZ795056 (study PRJEB30185, sample SAMN05720227) | activated sludge metagenome | isolation source: Anaerobic digester | place: USA | collected 2015-03-09 ...
GGCTGATTGGGATTCTCCGGAATAATGTCATCAAGCGCAGGTCGGCTTTCTGACCCTGGAGAATAAGGCGCTCTCGGAGATTCTGATTCGCAGTTCTGTGGCATGTAACCAAGCAATGACTTGATCTGCTCGATACAGGCCACTTCATTGGGAGCAGTGAGATGGGCAACTCCACTCTTGGAACTATGGGTGGACGCACCGCCCAGTTCTTCAGAAGTCACCACTTCGTTTGTTACAGTTTCCACCACTTTCGGACCGGTTACAAACATGTAGCTGGTATTTTCAACCATCAGTATAAAATCGGTAATGGCGGGTGAGTAAACTGCTCCTCCGGCACAAGGTCCCATGATGGCTGATATCTGAGGCACCACTCCGGATGCCAAAGTGTTGAGATAAAAAATATCCGCATACCCGGCCAGAGAAACAACACCCTCCTGAATCCGGGCTCCCCCACTGTCATTGAGACCAATAACCGGAGCTCCATTTTTCATGGCCAGTTGCATGACCTTCACGATTTTCTCCGCATGTGTTTCCGAAAGTGCTCCTCCGAAAACAGTGAAATCCTGAGAGAAAACATAGACAAGGCGGCCGTTTACTTTTCCGTATCCTGTCACCACACCGTCCCCGAGATAGTATTCTTTGTCCATTCCAAAGTCTTTAGCCCGGTGCATGACAAATTTCCCGATTTCCTGAAACGTACCCGGATCGATCAGTAGATCAATTCGCTCACGGGCGGTAAGTTTTCCTTTTTTATGCTGGGCATCCTGACGGGCAACGCCGCCACCCAAAAGAGCTTCTTCATTTTTGGCCTGAAGAATCTGGTATTTTTCCTGGTGTTTTTTCAATGCAGAACAGTTTTTTAGGATGGGGCGAAAGTAATTTGAATTTTTGTGCTGTGAATTGAAAACAAGCAGATCCGCTTGAAATCGCTCATTTTTTTTTTACATCCATGGCCAACCGAATTTGTTTCCTGGTAATTCTCCTGTTTTGTGTACCATTCTTTGGGTTTGGGCAGGATGACGAGGAAGTTCCGGAAATCATCACCAATTGGGAAGATGCACCATTGTACCTTTCTGCCGGACCAACTTTGAGTCAATACCAGAATTCTCAATCCCCCCTTCAATTTCCCTTCAAACTGAAAGCAGAAGGTGGTTTTCTGTTTCAATATTCTTTGAATCAGCAGTTTCCTTTCTGGAGTGGAATGGAGTTTCAGATGCGGGGATATTCAATCAGCAATTTCAAATCTGGTAAACTTCCCGACGGACGGTACTATGAAGACAAAGTGAGTGGAGACGGAAGAATGAACTATCTGGTTTTTCCGTTATTGTTTTCGATACCTGCTGAAAAACCTGAAAAGAAACTTCACTTTCTTGCCGGGACATCCATCTCATTGAGGATTTATTCCAGGATCAAATTTAAGGCCGTCAGATCGATCCCGTCAGATACACTGGAAATTCCTGTGGAATATGATGATGTTGGAAACGATGCCATTGACCTTCTGGACTTTAATGTGATTGGAGGAGTGACCTACCGGATCAAACCGGGTTTTGAAATCCTGGCCACTGGATCATACAAGATGATTGGTTTTTCAATGGGTCAGGAAAACTTCTTTTCTCAAAAGGAGAAAAACACTCTTTTCAGCCTGAAACTTTTGTACCGGATTGGTCGCATGACAGACCTGCCTTTTTTCTGATCAGAAGAAATCAAACATCCTGAAGTTCACCAGATAATGCAGGAAATCTGAAAGGGAAGCGGGATATACCACAAGACAAAATAATATTCCCCAGACTGAACCATAAAAGTGGGCATCGTGATTGATTGTTCCTGAATAGTCATTTTTCGATGCATGGGCGGTGTAAATCAAATAAATGGCACCATAAACGAAGCCCGGTATGAAACCCCAGATTCTCATTTCCGGGTACATCCAGATTCCGGCAAACACCACGGCTGATACAGCACCTGATGCTCCCAAAGAACTATACCGGCTGTTATTCAAGTGTTTCTGAAAAGTGCCGATTTCTGAAACAACCAGAGCGGAAATATACAATCCCAGGTAAATCATCCAGCCATTTCCTCCCGAATAGGCATTGAAAGCCGCTTCCAGTGAAGGCCCGAAAAAATAAAGGGTCAACATGTTGAAAAACAAATGGTTGCCGTCCAGATGAAGGAACCCACTTGAAATAAACCGAAAATACTCTTTGTATTTTACAACCGAATACGGTTTGAAGGTGTACTTCTCAAATGCAGCAGAATCGTTCCATGCCGCATAGGATGCAATAACTGTAATAATAATAATGCCGATTGTGATCATGCCTTCTTTGTAAAAACTGCGATCAGTTCCGGGTCCACCACATCACCATACTTTCGGGAATTGTTTGAAAAAATCCGTTTCCCGATTGGCTTCAGAATGAACCTCCACAAGAAACTACGAAGCCAGCCCCCAAACCCAAATGCCACCGGTCCATTGCCTCCGATGTGGCGGATTTCCAGATTACTTAGTCCGGCGAGTTGAGCCATGGATGGACCACTGAAATGTGTGATATGGGTAAAATCTCCAAATGCGATGGGAATCCCGAATGGAGAAGCAAAATTGGGTGTCATCACTACAAACTGCCCGCCAGGATTGAGTTTCTCTTTTACCAGCTTAAATGTTTCGAGGACTTTGGTCTTTTCGAAATGCTCCAGAAGATGAGCGCAAAGGATAAAATCAAATGTCTGATTGGATTCCTTAAGAAAGGTCGTGGCATCGGAATACACCACCCGGATTCCCTTTACCGATTTCTCCGAGATCTCCTTCATCTCACCGGAATACTCCACACCAGTGATGTTCTCAAATCCATTATTCTTGAGATAAAGGAGAAAATCACCATTGCCACATCCCAGATCCAGAAACACCGAAGATTTTGAAGCGGGGAGAAAATTCTTTATCCGGCTGTCCCAGTAGGCTTTCCGGAAAGGAAATTCATTGATGGCATGTTTGAGGTGATTAGTGTGGTAGTTTTCGTAAAACTCGTGGAGATCCTCGTTCGACATTCAGGTTGGGTATGAGTAGTGGTGGTAAGAATCAATGTGCAAGAATGACGTTTTTCTCCAGTCTTGGAAGACATTCATAAATGCTGTTTTGGAGGCAGAACTCAATATCTTTATGAATATTCAACCGGTTCAGTCTTTGAAAATGGGAAGACTCCCGGAGGAAATCCAGCATTCGCCCCTTCTGTAATTCGAATAAATCACGTGCCATCAGTGCACTGTCATTCCCAACAGCAAAGCTCTCTTTTAAATGGCTGACAAGTGCACCTGCGAACAAGGTATCCTCCGCATTCACCTGGCCTTTCCAGCCGGCACAAAGTAGAACAACGTCCAGTCCGCGAATGAAAAGATAATCGGCAACGGTTTTCAGATTCAGGAAAGAACCAATGATCACCTTTTTAGCATGTGCCGACTGAAGGATCGCTTTGGTTCCGTTGGTGGTGGTCACACAGATTTTCTTTCCATACAAAACCGGGTCCATATAGCTGAATGGCGAATTGTCAAGATCAAATCCTTCCATTTTCAAACCATTACGTTCTGCAGCCGTTATGTAGCCCATAAGACCGTAGGTGGCTGATTCTTCCAGCGTAGCAACTGGCTTGATTTCAGAAATTCCATGTGCAAAACCTGTAACCATACAGGAAGTGGCACGAAGGATATCGATGACGACCACGATTTTATCATCCAGCTTAAAAAGTGGAAGAAGTTCAGGCGTCAGGCAAACGTCTATCTTCGGCATTAGCCAGTAAAATATTGAAAAAGAGCGATTTACGACTTGTAGAACGGCAAAGATACGACTTCTGCCGCCAGATTCCGACCGCGTACGTCAATAAAAATCTGACTTCCTGGTTTTGAATGACTTACCGGAACGTATGCCAGCCCAATGCTTTTTCCGGACGATGGCGACATCGTACCGGATGTAACCACACCGATTTCATTCCCATCCGCATCTTTTACCAGATAATGTCCCCGGGCAATGCCTTTGTCTGTCAGTTCAAAACCCACCAGTTTGCGACGGGTTCCTTCTTCTTTTTGATTCTTCAGATACTCACCGTCCACAAAATCCTTGGTGAATTTGGTGATCCAGCCAAGTCCCGCTTCGATGGGTGAAGTGGTGTCGTCGATGTCATTTCCATAGAGACAGAAGCCCATTTCCAAACGGAGGGTATCGCGGGCACCGAGGCCGATTGGTTTGATTCCTTCCGGAACACCGGCTTCAAACAGGGCTTTCCATAAGGTTTCTACTTTGTCGTTCGGCACATATAACTCGAATCCACCTGCACCTGTGTAACCCGTATTGGAAATGATCACATTTTCGATTCCGGCGACGGTACCTTTCGTGAAATTGTAGTACGCAATCGGGTTCAGATCCACATCGGTGAGTTTCTGAATCACTTGTTTGGCCAGAGGACCCTGAACTGCCAGAAGAGAAATGTTGTCGGAGAAATTCTCCATTTTCGCTCCAAACCGGTTTTGGGATTGGATCCAGTTCCAGTCCTTTTCAATGTTGGAAGCATTCACCACCAGCATGTATTCTTCCGGTCCGATGCAATACACGAGGAGATCATCCACGATTCCGCCCTTTCCATTGGGCAGGCAGGAATACTGAATTTTTCCGGGTGTGAGTTTGGCTGCGTCATTGGAGGTAACCCACTGAATGAGTTCCAGTGCATTGGGTCCCATAATCCAGAATTCGCCCATGTGGCTCACATCAAAAACACCCACGGCCTTGCGGACGGTGTGGTGTTCATCCAGATCGGAACTGTAACGAACGGGCATATCAAATCCCGCGAACGGCACCATTTTAGCGCCTAAAGATTGGTGTACTGCATGCAGGGCAGTTTTTTGAATCGAAGTATCGGTCATGATTCTTTTAGTATGATGGCTTTCTTCTGAAAGTTAAAAACGAAACAGTAGTGGGAAATAATTGGGCTTGGGGCCTTAAAAGGAGTAAAATAGAATTTGAAAATAGAAAGGTGATAAAAGCGATCTAAAGCAATAATGAGTAAAAAGATTCTGAATCTTAAACTCTTAACTTTTCACTCATCACTCTTAACTCGCCTCAATCGTTCATATAATCCTTGTCCTGCATCTTCTTGATGCTTTCCTCCACTTTCATCCGCAGACTTTCTTTGTGCTGCTTCAGTTTGGCCTGAACCAAGGGCTCGGAAAGGGCCAATATCTGGGCGGCCAGAACGGCAGCGTTTGTTGCATTGTCCAAAGCCACAGTGGCCACAGGAACTCCGGTTGGCATTTGCAGAATCGACAAAATGGAATCCCATCCGTCGATGGAGTTTTTTGATTTGATGGGAACTCCAATCACCGGAAGGCTGGTCAATGAGGCCACCATTCCTGGCAAATGTGCAGCTCCACCCGCTCCGGCAATGATTACTTTCACACCACGATCGGCTGCGGCAATGGCGAAATCGAACATCCGCTTGGGTGTCCGGTGTGCCGACACGATGGTTAATTCATATTTAATACCCATTGATTTCAGGGTTTCAGCAGCTTGCTCCATAATTTCCATATCGGAAATGCTGCCCATAATGATGGCTACCTGTACGTCTCCTGTCATGCGATGACTTTCAAATGATTTTTTACAAAAGAAACCTTTTGTTGCAAGTCTGCCAAAGAATCGGCAACAACGGTTACGTGTCCCATTTTCCGATACGGCCTTGTCTGTGCTTTTCCATAGATGTGTACAAACACTCCACTTTGCGATAGAACCTCTTCAAGTCCCTGATACACTGGCTTTCCGTTGTAACCCTCCTCCCCGATCAGGTTGATCATGGCCGCAAACGGATGAATCTGCCGGGGATCACCCAAAGGCAGATTCAGGATGGCCCGCCAGTACTGAGAAAACTGCGAAGTAAGATTGGCCTCAATGGTATGGTGACCCGAATTATGCGGACGGGGCGCCATTTCGTTTACGAGGACCTGTCCGTTTTCATCGATGAAAAACTCTACCGCCAGCAACCCGATCATGTTGAGGCGGGAAATCAGTTGGATGGCTAATTCCTCACAGGTCCGGTTGTTTTCGGTTGAAATCTGCGCCGGACACTGAAGGTACTCCACCAGATTGGCTTCCGGATGAAACACCATTTCAACGGACGGAAACGTTTTTACCTCACCGGATGCATTTCGGGCCACGATCACCGCAATTTCTTTTTGAATCGAGACTCCTTTTTCCAGAAAGCCGGGAGAATCCGGAAGCCGTGAAAAATCGGACGGTGACCCGACCCGCATCACGCCTTTTCCATCGTATCCTCCTTCATCCTGTTTCCAGAAAGCCGGCAGAAAATCGGAATACAGGGACAAGTCAGAAGGTAAAAAATCCACAAACGGAGAAGTTGGAAACCCATTCTCCACCAGAAAATACTTTTGTCTTTTTTTATTCTTAATGATTTCCAGAACCGATGGCTGAGGATACACCTGCTTCCCTCCTGCTTCCAGTTCCTTGATGGCGTCCAGATTGACATCCTCAATTTCATAGGAAATCACATCGAAATCAGCACCAAACGAACGAACGGTATCGTTATCCCGGAAACTTCCCTGAACAACTTTTCCATAAGGCAAAACAGCCGCTTCCGGATCGGGTTCAAGGAAAACCGGCTCCAGATGCCAGTCTGCACATGCCTGGGCCATCATCAATCCCAATTGTCCTCCCCCTAAAATGCCAATTCGTTTGTCTTTCATCGCGGCTGCAAAGAAATCAGGAACCGATGAGGTTTTGTAACCCTGCAAAAGAAAAAGGCGCCCGTTTGAGCGCCTTTTTTCATTTGAATCAGGTAATTGTTATTGAACCTTTGCTACCCAAAGACTCGCATTGGTGAGCAAAGTGGCATGACTGTATGCACTCCAACCATTGTAAAGTGTATTTCCAGGTCCACCCGTTCCGTCGTCGGTTGGTGAACTGTCACCCAGCATAAACACACGACCGGTACCAAATGTAGAACTGGCGCACAGTACATTGCTTGTATTCTGAGTATACCCGCTGCGCCAAACATGACCCTTCACATTTGGATTGGCTGTGGTATTGATGGTTAAGGAAGCCCCGTTGTTGTATTGCAACTGAGTCACTGTTCCAGCCACTCCATTTAAGATTGGGTGAGAAACGGCAGATTTATTTGAGCTCACACCACTGAAATTATTCAGCGTAACGCTCATTCCGAATGGATTGGCCTGAACGGTATTGTTGGTGAAGAAATCATTGAAGATAGCAGGACTATCCCAACCATCGTTGTTCCGGTCACTCACAGTGTGATCAGAAACCATTACCAGGCCACCGCCATTCTGAACAAACTGCAGAATCGCTGTTTTCTGAGCGGCAGTGAAAACAATGTTCGGTTCATCAATTACAAATACGTTGTAGTTTGACAAATCCTGTGGATTGGAAGCATTGCCGTATGTGATGCTTCCGGAACTTGGTAGGGTTTCAACGGTGTGGCCTCTTTTCACGAGGGCGATTCCCCATGCGGAAATGGCACCTTGCCAGTAGGTTTCGGCTGTGGTTGCGGTGATACCAGATTGAGCCGGAGTCGGGAAACGAGCCGGAACACTTCCGTCCTGATCAATTACCCAGTCTGCATTACCCGCCATTTCGGCTTTGGTGTTGTCAAAAAGGAATTTCTTTCCGGTTGGAACCACAACTGAATTGATGGTGAATGTGGCAGAAGTAGTTGTTCCACCACCAGGTGCTGGAGAAACAACGGTTACGCTGGCAGTTCCTGCGTTTGCCAAAAGAGTGGCAGAAACTGAAGCTGTCAACTGGGTAGCGCTCACATATGTTGTCGATAAAGCCGTTCCATTCCAGTTTACTACGGATGTGTTGACTAAGTTGGATCCGTTCACCGTCAACGTCATTGCAGAAGCACCGGCATTGGCTGATGTTGGAGAAATGCTGGTCAGAGCCGGAGCCGGATTGGTTGTTGAAAAATCCGTGATGCTGATGTTATCAAAATTTACACGGTTTGTACCACCACCTGTTCTGCGTAATTCAATACGGGCATTGCCACCTACGTTTACGGTGAACGTTGCCGTAGCCAGCACATTTCCGGTACTGGTGATGGTTCCTCCGGATTGTGTGTAGGTTGAACCTGCATTGGTGGAATACCACAATTGCCATGTTCCCGGGACATCTGAGCCAAAAGCGGCATGTGAAACCGTTACCGTTCCGATACCGCCGGTTTTATCGAACTTCATTCCGATTTTACCATTGCGCACACGGGCAGATTGTGTGCCGGTCTTGGCATCGGTTGCTGAATTGCCAATAAGAGCATCGGTGAATGTCCATGTTCCGGTTGATAAAACGACATCGCCTGTTGTGTAGGCTGTTTTGGTTCCGGATTCAAATGTTTCGGATAACAAAGCGGTTACGGAGACACCCGCCGATGTTTTTTTTCCTCCCCCGCCGCCAGATGGGGCTGGTTCTTGTTCCTGATAAGGATTGAAGCAGGAAACGGCTCCCGCCATTACCGCTAAAATCAAATAAGTAGAAATTCTCATGTCGGAGAAAACTGGTTTTGTTTAGATGTATTTGCTGATAAAAAGACGACGCAAACAGGGAAAAAATTTGGTAAAATCAATCATTTACAGATTTATGAACTTGAAAATCAGGAGAGCAACCATACAAATCTTTCCCGTTCACTGTGTTATGCATAAAATCGATACAGATGATTTTCGACAGAATTTTGGACTATCAGACCAGAAATGACTTACGAACCTGCAACCATATCGATAAGCAGGGTGGCAATCCGTTTGATTTCAGCAGCCTGTTGCCGCACTTCTTCCATCGATTTCAGATACACCAGCCGCCTGTCTGTGTACGTTCCCTCCAGAATGTCAGACGAAATCTCCACCACTGGCGCATAATGAAAAACCAACCGGATCACGGACGGATCATGGAAATTGAAGGTGAACAAATCGACACCCGAAACCGAATAGCTGGGGGCATTCCATTTGATTTTCTCCTCCAATCCGGGCAAGGAATGAAACACCGCCCGAAGTTCTTCGATACCGTCCTTGAGTGAGTGGTTTAGTGCCTCCATGTATTCAGGAACCGAGGTTGTGGCCGCAGCCTTCTTTTTCTTTTCTGTCATTGTCAGGTGTAGTAAAAACTTGTTCGTATATTGCTCTGCAAAATGTACGAACAAAAGGGATATGCTTTGAGTAACTGCTAATAAGCAAGAAAAATACTGTGCTATTTGAATTTATCGGGGTGCATAAATTATTGATATAATTCAAGTCGATTAATTTTACCTGTAAGAGTGTCTACATTGATATAAGCTCCACCTCCAAAAGTAATTTTCTTGTTTCGTAGTTCTATAATTACTGAAGATCCACTATCTCTAACTATGGCATTGTATTTAGTTAAATTTAAATTCAATTTATACAATCTAATATAAGCCATTCCTATAGTTCGAGGTCGGTTACCACAGCCATACAAAAAATCATTGTATTTATCCTTTTGGATAGAACAACCATTAATTGTTAAAAAACCAATTAAAAGTGTAGTAGGTATTAAATATTTGACTTGATCCAAGGTTGCAAACATTAGGAGTACAATAAATGTTAGAGTATTAAAAATTCAACTTGTTCGTAGTCTTTGCGAAGCGAGACTTTGTCTGGGTTTGTGGCTCCACAAAATAAATTTCGGTTTCCCGATCATCCTTCCCATTTCCCAAAATATCAGTGGATTCACCTTCTTAAAACTCCGCCCGAATATCCTGCAAAAACCGGAAAGGCTGACATCTTTAAAAAAACATTGGATCAAAACACATTTGGTTGGTGCTTATCACATGCCCTCTAACCTGTCAAACCAGTTCAATTACCCGGGCCTGTTTTGAGGTGAGAGTCGTGTATTTCATTTCAAAATCCCAGTCCAGCTTTTTGAACCAATTCAAAGACAACTGAATCCGTTCCGTGGAATTTTTATCTTCCATTCTAAGTAAAATCACCCCTTTGGTTGGTATGCGGGATTTGAAAACAAGCTCACCAAAATCTTTGTCCTTTGTGAGAACCACCCGATTATTCTCCCAGGCATATTGAAGCAACACTTTATCCTGAGTACCAAACTTTGATTCGGCTACATATTCTACATCAAACCCAAGGCTTCTGAGTTCGATGACAAGCTTTTTGTCGATGCCTTCATCGGCTAGAAATTTCATGCAGTCGCAGGATAGACCATCGTTCGTTTCAAAGCCCAGGCTCCATATTGCAATGCTGCAAAAACGTCTGCTTTCTCCAAACGAGGATAGTTCTCCAGCAAATCCTCTATTGAATTTCCTGAACCCAACTCCTCCAGAATGAGTTCAACTGAAATCCGGGTTCCTTTAATGACCGGCTTTCCTACCAGCACATCAGGATTTATTTCAATTCGTTCGGTTAATTCCATGTCCAAAAATAATTCAATTTTCAGAATAATGGATGCCGAATCTCCGCAAGGATTCGTGGCTCCACAAACCAAAAATCGGTTTCCCGATCATCCTTCTCATTTCCCAAAATATCAGTGGATTCACCTTTTTAAAACTCCGCCCGAATATCCTGCAAAAACCGGAAGTCCCGGCAAGTTTTTCAAAAATACCAGCCAGCGGAGTGAAGTTGAAAGAGTGTAAAGTGAATGTTCTGCAAGCCTACAAAACCTTGCTCCAATTTGGAGCGACTAAAAAAACACGTTTGAAACCCCGCTCCAATCTGGAGCGACTAAAAAAACACGTTTGAAACCCCGCTCCAATCTGGAGCGACAAAAAAAACACGTTCGAAACCTTGCTCCAATTTGGAGCGACCAAAAAAACGCGTTTGAAACCCTGCTCCAATCTGGAGCGACAAAAAATGTGGCATGCAAGACCTTCCCGCAACTTGCAGCGCCGTAAAATGTGACACTCAATACCTTCCTGCAACTTGCAGCGCCATAAAATGTGATGTACAAGACCTTCCTGCAATCTGTGCGGACAAAAAATGTGACACTCAATACCTTCCTGCAATCTGCGCCGACAAAAAATGTAACATACAAGGCCTTCCTGCAAATTGCAGCGCCAAAACCAATCAAATCAATCCACATTGAAAGAAATTAACAGATTGGCCTGG
>ERZ795056.6776-NODE-6776-length-11113-cov-27.609513_pt1 | contig 11113 bp, 8 predicted proteins | sample MGYA00375140_ERZ795056 | MGnify/ENA primary metagenome ERZ795056 (study PRJEB30185, sample SAMN05720227) | activated sludge metagenome | isolation source: Anaerobic digester | place: USA | collected 2015-03-09 ...
TCAGCGAGCCCGGCGGCACATCCGTTACCACCGTCGTCCCCGCCGCAATGATCGAACCCGCCCCGACGCGCACCGGCGCCACCAGCTGCGTGTCCGAGCCAATAAACACGCCGTCCTCGATCACCGTCTTGTGCTTGGCGAAGCCGTCGTAGTTGCAAGTGATGGTGCCGCAGCCGACGTTTACGCCGTCGCCAATCTCGGCGTCGCCCAGGTAGGCCAGGTGGTTGGCCTTGCTGCCGCGTCCCAGGCGGGTGGCTTTTAGCTCGACGAAGTTACCGACGTGGGCGCTGTCTAAGAGCGTGCTGCCCGGACGCAGGTGCGAAAACGGCCCCAGCTGCGCGCTGTCACCGATCACGGCATCGGTCGCTACGGTGTAAGGCTTGATGTGTACGCCGTCTCCGACCCCGACGTTGGTCAGCACGCAGCCCGCCTCAATCTGACAGCCTGAGCCGATGCGAGTCGCGCCGCGCAGAACCACCCCTGGACCTAGCTCGGTGTCGCGACCAATCTGCACTTCGTCCTCGATATAGGTGGTCGCAGGGTCGCGCAAGGTGACACCAGCACGCAGGTGCTTTTCATTGATGCGGCGACGCAGGACCGCTTCTGCGGTGGCCAGATCGACGCGATCGTTTACACCCAAGACTTCGTCGGGCGGGGTCGCAACTACCGCGACCTCTTCGCCTTCGGCCACGGCCATCGCCACCAGATCGGTCAGGTACAGCTCGCGCTGGGCATTTTTGGCCTGCACCTGCTGCAGAGCGCGTCGCAAAAAAGCCGACTGCACCACGTAAATGCCGGCATTGATCTCGCGCACCTGGCGCTGCGCCGCCGTGCAGTCCTTGTCTTCGACGATGCTAAGGACGCGGCCCGCCGCATCGCGACACAGCCGACCATAGCCGCGCGGATCGTCCAGCGTCGTCGCCAGCATCGCCAGCTTGCGACCCTTGGCCACCGCCAACAGCTCGCGCAGACGCTCGCCCCGCAGCAGCGGCGTATCGCCGTACAGAATCAGGATCTGCTCTTGCTCGGCTGCCTCTTGCGTCGCGGGCTCGGGCAGCTTGGGCAGCGCGGCGCGGACGGCATCGGCGGTGCCACGCGGCTCGGCTTGTAGCGCAATGTGCAGCTGCGGGCCCAGCTGTCCACGCTCGCGCAGTTGCGTCGCCACCGCGTCGGCCTGAAAGCCCAGCACCAGCACGGTGTGACCCACGCCCAGCTCGGGCAACAGCCGCAGCGAGTACTCGACCATGGGCCGCCCACACAGCCGATGCATCACCTTGATCACAGACGAACGCATCCGCGTCCCGAGGCCCGCAGCCAGCACGATCGCCGACAGAGAAGTCGCAGCCGGTTCAGCAGATCCAATAGCAGCAGTTGTCATGCGCGGTATTTTGCGACGGTCTACACGCAAGCGGAAGCCCTGCAGATCGAAAGCCGCGGCCACAGGCCCTAATGTCAGCAGCTCGCCAGCGCCGCACCAGCTTGCACCTCGCTGCCTGCGGCCACTTTGCTTTAAGATGGCGACCCCGTGTCCAATTCAGAAACCCACCGGCCTGCGGAAGCCCTGCCCGCTCCTGCACTGGCGCAGCGCTCTGGCGCACCGCTACCTCTCCTTCGCGCCATGCGGCCTCGGCAGTGGAGCAAGAACCTGCTGCTGTACGCGGGCTTCTTGTTCACGATGAACCAAGGCTGGCAGCCACTAACCGCCTCTATGTGGCAATACTTTTTGCGCAGCACGCTGGGCGTCTTGATCTTCTGCGCTGTCTCAAGTGGCATTTATTTATTAAATGACATCAACGATATCGAGCAAGACAAGACTCACCCAAAAAAGAAATTTCGCCCCATTGCCAGCGGTGAAATATCGATATTAACCGCCCGCATTACCGCCTTCTTTTTACTAATATGTGGCACCGGAGCAAGCATTGCCCTGCGGCCCTTATTTTCCATTGTCATTGTCTCTTATATTTTAATGCAAATTGCCTACTCATTAAAACTGAAGCATGTTGTTATCCTTGATGTCTTCGTTATTGCCATTGGCTTCGTTATGCGCGCGATCAGCGGCGCTATTATCATTTATGCCAGCATCTCACCTTGGCTTTATATCGTTACGTTCCTCGGGGCGCTGTTTCTTGGCCTGTGCAAAAGACGACATGAGCTGGTCTTGCTAACCACCGATGCCATCCATCATCGCCGCATCTTACGCGAGTATTCACCGCAGCTATTAGACCAGATGATTAGCATCGTCACGGCCAGCACGATTATGGCCTATTCTTTATATACTTTTTCCGCCAAAGGACTGCCGCAGAATCATTTAATGATGTTAACCATTCCCTACGTTTTGTATGGAATGTTTAGATATCTATATTTGGTTCATATCCGCGACGGCGGTGGCAGCCCGGAAGAGCTCTTGCTGCGCGATCGTCCACTCCTGCTTGCCATCGCTTTGTGGATTATCACTGCCGCTTTGATTTTGGGTTTTGGCCGCTAATGACTGCTACTCCGTCACCTCCGACGCAAGCGCGCGCTGTATCGCGTCGACGCTCGACGCCGCAGCGCAAAGAGCCCAGCCTGGCGACTTGGCGCGCGGGTGTACACATCTTGGGCACTCGGCTGTGGTGCGATGCGCTGCGCCGCCACGATGTGTGCTTTTTGTCGAGCGCCGAGGTGACGCTGGCCCGACGCAGCCTGGGACGCACCGCAACGCCGACCGCGACCACGGCCACGCTGCTGTGTACCGAGACCACGCTGAAGCTCCGCCGCGCGCTGTCGCCGACCGATCCGCTACACCTGTTGCCGGATGCCAACGTGCTGCTCTCGCCGATGGGGCGGCCCTTTCACTTTGGCTCGCTGCGCCTAGAGCTTTTTCCGTCGGGGCAGCAGCCGGGAGCGGCCTCGCTGTGGCTGAAGCTGCCGACGGGACAGACGGTGATTTACGGGGGCCAGCCGGTGGCCCAGACCGCGCCGGGAGCCCAAGAACAGTCGATGCAGCTTCGGGCGGCTGAGACGCTGATCCTGTCGGCACCTGTGGCCGCGCTGGGTGTGCCGCTGCCGCCGCAAGCGGAGGCGCTGGAGCAGCTGCAGCAGCTTATTTTGACGAGCAGCGCCGACTCGGCAGTCACCATTGTCCTCTGTTCTGCGACGGTCGCAGCGCAGCAGCTCTGGCCTGCACTTCAGCAGGTGACGACGCTCCTGCCCGACGCGCAGCTCCTGTGCCATGGCGAAATCCTACGCACCCTGCAGACCTATCGCGCGCTCGGGCTGCTGGCCCCCAAGGTACACGCTCCGCAGGAAGCGCACGAGCCAGCGCCGCTGCCCAGCCTGTACCGGACGGGTCGCGTACTGCAGGCGAAAACGGTGCTGCTGTGGCCTGCGCAAGTGCCACTGCCCAGGTCGCAGCGACTGGCTGGCCCCGGTGCGGCTCGGGTTCTGCTAAGCGATAGTACCGCGCTGGCCCCGACGATGGTGGCTAGGACCAAAGCTGCGCTGCCCAGCTGGGCGACGCTTTCCGGCGCCATCGCGCTAGCCGACAGTTTGGATCTGCCCGGACTTTTGCGTTACGTGCTCGACAGCGAAGCCAAGCAAGTGTGGCTGACGTCCGGATATAGCGAGGCGGTCGCCGCAGCACTTATGACCCATCATGTCGCCGTCGCTCCGCTGGGTCCGCCTCGGCAGCTGGCGCTGTTTGGTTAGCGGTCGGGGCTCGACGGTGAAAAATTTGTGATCTCAGCAGCGGGCCAGCACCATGGACCCGATGGCGTATCAAACGACTCCACCTCCGAGCGCAGCTGGACTTTCAGCGCTGCCTGCGACCGCGCCGCTACACGGACGGCGCCTCCCTCCGCCCAGCTTGACGCGACTGCTGCTGGTGTGGGCAGCGCGACTGGTGCTGGCTGTGGGCTTGGCGATCCTCATTGGCTATCTGCCGTATCACTTGTATCTACGCTCGGGCTTGTCGCAGTACGTGTCACTGCGCGGCGAGCTGGCCAACCTAACCGACACCAACAAAAAACTTCGCGACACCAACACCGAGCTGCGCCTGCAGCTTTTGCGCATCCAAGAAGACGACGCCGAGATCGAGCGCGTCGCCCGCGATGAGCTAGGTCTGGTGCGCAGCGGCGAGCTGGTGTTCAAAGTGGAGTCCAAGCGATGAGCACCCAAGTCGATCGCACACTGCGGCGGCTGGGTCAGAGCGCGCTCGGCCTGCTGGTACGGCACTGGGCCACCCTGGTGGTGCTGGCAGGACTGCCGCTGCTAGGAACGGGACTTTTAAACCCTGCGCAGTGGCAAAGCCAGGCCGCGCAGACACCACTTCAGCTTGTGGCCGGGGCTGTCGGCTTGCTCGGGTTATTGACGGTGCTGGTGCTGCGCGGTCAAAAGCTGTGGCAGGGCCTGGTGCCCCAAGGCCAGCAAGCGATGGCACAGCTTGAGCTTGGCGGTGCGCTGCTGATCGTCAGCTATGCGACGCTGCAGCTGCTGGGCGGAGCAGACTCTCCGCTGGCGCCGCTGCGTTACGCGGTGTGCGCGGTGCTGATCAGCTTGTATCGACAGCGACGGGCGCTGGTGATGGCGGTGCTGGCGCTTTTGTGTGAAGGGCTGCTGCTGTATGCGGCGGGTCAGACGGCGGTGCAGCAGTATCTGCTGTCGGCGGCGGTGGTGTCGGTGTTTGCATCGCTGCACTTTGCGGTGCTGCGCGGCGAGCTGTGGCGACAGCGCGAAGACTACAAGCGGCGCGTCGATGGCGCGATTGCCGCGATGCAAAGACAAGCGCGCGACTTCCGGCTGCTGCTACCCAAGTCGCAGCAGAGCCGTCCCGCCGGAGCGCTCACCGAAGTAAGCGGCGAGCTTGCGCCCCTGACCCGCGATCGCCAAGACGAAGAGGCGCTGCTGCTCCGCAGTGCGGTGGTGATGGTGCGTCAGAACCTGGATACGCTGGTCGATCTGCTCAAGCGCGCGCTGACCCTGCATACCTGCGCCATCTTGTGGCTACCCGAGGGCGCGTCGCAGCTGGATGTGGTGGCGGCGTCCACGGACAGCGACGCCATGAGCGACAAGCCGATCGGGCTCGATCTGGGGGTCATCGGCACCATCGTGAAGAACCAGCAAGCGCTGCGCATGCCGTCGCCCAAAGCCACGCAGGTGCCGTATTACAAGCTGCCTCGACATGGAGAGCTGCCGCCGCTCGGCGCGTTTCTGGGCGTACCACTGATCGAAGAAGGTCGCCTGTGCGGAGTGCTGTGCGCCGATCGCCTGCAGCTAACCAACATCGACCCAGCGCGCGCGGAAGCAGCTGACGCGCCTGATGCCGTGGCTTTTTCAGCTGCAGAAGAAGCGCTGCTGCTCTCGGCAGTGCCGCTGATCCTGCGCGGCCTTGAGTCCGAGCGCGTCTTTGCCGCCGTCGAGCGCAGCCAGTACGAGCATGAGCGGCTGTACATCGCCTCGCAGCTGCTAAGTCGCGCGCTGACGCCAGAAGAAGTCCACCGCACCGCCTTCCGAGCCGTGCGCGAGATCTGCAACTTCGACTTTGCCGCACTGACGCTTTACGACGAGAGCACCGGGCGTCACACCGTGGTCGCTGCCGCCGGCGAGCCTAACCTGTCGCACACCGTCTTAGAGCGCCAGTTTCCCGATAATGCTGGCCTGTGCGCGATGGTCGTAAAAAACCGCACTGCGCTCCCCAAAGGCGGCGAGCTACGCGATCGCGAAGCCACGATCCAAATTTTTGATGAGCACGTACGCATCACCGGCTTTGACTCGCTGCTGGTGCTGCCGCTGCTGTTTGGCGAGCTGCAGGGCACTTTGGTCGTGGCCAGCCGCACTGCCAACCTGTTTCGCGGTCACAAAGATCGGCAGCACATCCTGCACGTGCTGGCCAATCAGATCGCGGGCTCACTGGACAATGCGCGCATGTATCGCGAGCTGGAAGCGATGGCCACCACCGACGGTCTAACCGGGCTTACCAACCGCCGCGCCTTCCAAGAGCGCCTGACCGAGATGCTGGGTCGCGCCGAGCGTCATGGCCGTCCGCTGACGCTGCTTTTGTGCGACATCGATCACTTCAAGAAGATCAACGACACCTATGGTCATCCCGTCGGTGACACCGTGCTGAAGCGGGTGGCGCAGGTGGTGGCGGCGCAGGTGCGCAAGATCGACATCGCCGCGCGCTATGGCGGCGAAGAGTTCGCCGTGGTCCTAGAGTCCACCGACCAAGAAGGCGGTCGCCAGCTGGCCGAGCGCATCCGCCAAGAAGTGCAAAAGCTGGTGCTGGCGCAAGAGCAAGGCGGCGGTACTTTTGGCTGCACTCTGTCGCTGGGCATCTCGACTTTTCCGTCGGATGGACAGGATGGGCGGCTGCTGATCCAGCGCGCCGATCAGGCGCTTTATTACGCCAAGCGCAATGGCCGCAACCGCGCGGTGGCGTTTGGCGAAGTCGCCGCAGAGATCAAGACTGCCGCTTGAGCAGTCGCAGCCGCGCCGTGGTCTCAGCGACGTGACTTCGCCAGGCTTGGCTGCGCTCAGCGGCGCGGGCGAAGGCCGCTTGCACCTGACTGGCCCCAACCTGCGCATCTAGTTTCGGATCATCGATGACATGCAGCGCGGTGCGGCAAGCATCGATAAACGCATCAACACTGGCGCGATATTCCTCGGCCAGCTGCTGCACCGGCGGGGTGGTGGCCGCGCGCAGAGGCGCCTCCGCGAGCTTTCGCAGTCGTACCAGCGCTGGCATCAGCTCATCCACCAGCTCGCGCCGCGCCGCCTCGGGAGACTTGCCCTTGTCCGCCAGCAGCTGCTGCAGCCGCGCCACGATCGGCCCTTCGTATAGATCCAGCGCCGGCAGCTCGTTTTCGACGTAGCGGACTAGCTCGACCTGCTCGGGGCTTTGGTGGTAGCGCGAGTACATCACCACCGCTGTGATCGTCAGCATCGCGACAATTCCCAGCCGCATAAACCACAGCAGCCCGCGATTGAGCACATGCCCGCCCCCCGTGGGAATGGGCGCGCTTGGATCACGCAACGTCATGGTGACGGCACACGCCGCTGCAAAAACTCCAACACCACCTCGGCCACTTCGGCGGGCCGCTCGATCGGTGCGGTGTGCGTCCCCTCTTCGACCACGTGTAGCTCCGAGTCCACGATCAGCTGCCCCATTTCTTCCGACAGTGCCATCGGTGTAAACGAGTCTCGCCGCCCAGCCACAATCAGGGTCGGTGCTTTAATATCGGGCAACAGGTCCTTGGCGTTGTGCTGTCCGGCTGCCGCCAGCGTGCTGACAAACATGCGCGGGTCCATCCGCGACATGCCTTCCAGGTAGGGAAAGAAGTCCTCGCGTGAGACCAGCGCGCCGTTTATCTCCAGCCGCTGCGCCAGCAGATACGACAGCTCGGTGGGGATGACCGACTTCCAAAAAGCCCCAAGCAGCCTCGGCATCCGCGAGACGGCGGCGCGCGCAATCGGCAAGATATCGGCCAGAATGTCGCTGCCTTTGAAGGTGCGCAGCGGGTTGCCATAGCTCCCACATAGCAGCACCAGCGCGGCTGTGCGCGTCGGAGCCAGCTTGTAAGTCTCTAGCGCCACCTGACAGCCCAGCGAGTGACCGAGCACCACCGCGCGCTCCGTCTCACACGCATCCAGCACCGCCAGCGCGTCGTGCGCAAAGTCGGTCACGCTGATGCGGGAGATATCCGCAGGCAGCGGCGTCCGACCATGACCTCGGTAGTGAAAGTGGATGATGCGGAAGTGCTCGCCTAGCGCCCACTGCAGGTACTTCCACACGTACCCATCGCAGCCTAGACCGTCGCACAGAAGCAGAGTGAGGGCGGGCCGGGCGGCCCCCATCACCTCAAAAAAAATAGCGGCGCCATCCCGGCTTATTGCAAAGCCGCTGCGCCGCCGACTACGAGACGAAACCAGTGAAACCGGACTGCTCACTCCGGCTGTCTCACCTTCGTCGTTATTCTTCCTTGGAGCCGCGCTCGTCGTCCTCGCCTGGGAACTCATTGACTGATGGATACTTCACAATCTCTTTGCGAGCAATCTTCCAAGCCTTCTGGACGATCCACGATAGAGAGCGATCCTGGCGGGTCGCCTCCTCCTGAATCTCCTTCAGCATCTCCTCGGGAAAATACAGACTTTGTTTACGCTTATCAGAGCCAGCCATGGAGCCTCCAGTCAGGAATACTACGCGGTTCTCGAATCGGGGGTCTAGTAGCTCCCAACTCCTATTCAGGATAAAGGAGTTAGCTACTTCACAGAATAAATACTCTTCACCCACCGGTACTTTGTCAAGCGTCTCGATAGGTTATCCAGCGTCACCGTGAGTACTTCTGCTCATCTGTGATCCTTAGCGCGGGTCGTGCGCAAGGGCTTAGCTTGGCTGCAGATGGCTGTGGATGAGTCCCGTTGGCGTGAAACCAAACACAGCTGCAGCCAACGTCCGCAGATAGCTGTCCGCTGTAGGTCGCAGCCAGGTGACGACGCAGAGGGTAGTCGTCAGACTCAGGTCTGCTGCTTACAGCCCGCGCGCGTGCAACTGCATGGAAAGAACCAGAGAAAGCCACCAGATCTTGGGGCTGCTCCTGCTACGATGCCGCCTGTGACCGACAAGGACCAAGCCCACGTAAACGCCACAGTGGCCTTGCCGCCTCTGCCGTCCTTGCCGCCCACATCAAGTGGCGACCTCGCCCAGCGCGGCGAGATAGCCAGCATGCAGGATGAAACGGACTTGAGCCTACCTGTGCCACAGACGCTACCGATTGATTCCGACACTGACCTTGGTGCCAATGTCAGCAGCGATGGCCGCAAGAATCGCGCGCTGCGCCAGCGCCAAAAGCGCAGCCTGCAGATCCAGGCCGTGGCCCGCTCTCTGTTTGCCAAGCGCGGCTACCACGAGACTTCGATCCAAGAAATCATCGACGGTGCCGGCATCGCTCGCGGCACGTTCTATCTGCACTTTGACAGCAAGCGCGCGATCTTCGGCCAGCTCATCGATGACTTCTTGCTGCGCATTCGCTCGGGCCTTACGACGGTCGACATCTCGCCGGGCGCGCCGCCGCCGCTTATGCAGTTGCGCGAAAACGTCCTGCGCATCATCCAGGTGCTGTCGGAAAATCGCGACCTAACTCGCATCATCCTGCTGCTTGCCGAAGGCCTGGACGCCGACTGCGATGCCAAGCTGGCCGAGTTTTACGGCACCGTGCGCGCGCTGCTGTGGAATGCGATCACCCAAGGCCAGCGCATTGGCCTGGTGCGTCCGTGCGAGCCCCAGATCGCCGCGCAGGCCGCGCTAGGTAGCCTCAAAGAAGTCGTGCTGCAGTGGATCGTGCGCAGGGACTCTAGCCACGCCGAGCTGCTGCAGGTCTGCAGCGAAATTTTGGCATACAGTCTTCACGGCCTATTTTTGAACAACAGCTAGCCCGCCTGGGCTTTGCCCAGGCTTCGGCTTTTCCCCGGAAGCAACCCGAAGGAGCGTTTCGAAAGAGATCATGGCTGCTCAATACATCTTCACCATGCAGAACCTGCGCAAGGTCGTGCCGCCGCAGCGCGAGATCCTCAAGGGCATCTGGCTGTCGTTTTTGCCCGGCGCCAAGATCGGCGTCATCGGCGTCAACGGCTCGGGCAAATCGTCGCTTTTGCGCATCATGGCCGGCGTTGACGAGGAGTTCCAAGGCGAAGCCAAGGCCGCCGACGGCATCAAGATCGGCTACCTGCCGCAAGAGCCTGAGCTTGACCCGAACAAGAACGTGCTCGAAAACATCGCCGAAGCGGTGCAAGAGACGCGCGACCTGCTCAAGCGCTTTGAAGACCTGTCGATGAAGCTCGGCGAACCGATGTCTGATGCCGAGATGAACCAGGTCATGGACGAGCAAGCCAAAGTCCAGGACCAGATCGAGGCCTGCAACGGCTGGGATCTGGATCGCACGCTAGAGATCGCGATGGACGCGCTGCGCTGTCCGCCCGCCGACGCCGACGTCAAGGTCCTGTCCGGTGGCGAGCGTCGCCGCGTCGCGCTGTGCCGAGTGCTGTTGTCCAAGCCCGACATGCTGCTGCTCGACGAGCCGACGAACCACTTGGATGCTGAGTCGGTTACGTGGCTAGAGAAGTTCCTGGAAAACTTCCCCGGCACCGTCGTCGCCATCACCCACGATCGCTACTTCCTAGATAACGTCGCGGGCTGGATCTTAGAGCTGGATCGCGGCCAAGGCATCCCGTGGGAAGGCAACTACTCCTCGTGGCTGGAGCAGAAAGAGAAGCGCCTGTTTGTCGAGGAGAAGCAAGAGTCGGCGCGGCAAAAAGCGCTGGCGCGCGAGCTGGAGTGGGTGCGCAGTTCGCCCAAGGCACGGCACACCAAGAGCAAGGCCCGTCTGGCCGCTTACGAAGAGATGCTGCAAAAGTCCCAGGAAGCGCGCACCGAGGTCGCCGAGATCTCGATTCCGCCCGCGCCGCGCCTGGGCGATAACGTCGTCATCTCGGAAAAGCTGGTCAAAGGCTACGGCGAGCGGCTGCTGGTCGAGGACTTGAACTTCCGCCTGCCGCGCGGTGGCATCGTCGGTGTGATTGGCCCCAACGGCGCCGGTAAGACGACGCTGTTCCGCATGATCATCGGCAGCGAAAAGCCCGACAAAGGCAAGCTCCTCGTCGGCGAGACCGTCAAGCTCGCCTACGTCGACCAAAGCCGTGATGCCCTGCGCGGCGACTCCACCGTGTTTCAGGAGATCTCGGGCGGCGCTGAGTTTTTCGAGATGGGCAAGCGCAAGGTCAACACCCGCGCCTACTGCGGCCAGTTCGGCTTTAAGGGCGGCGACCAGCAGAAGCTCATCAAGCAGCTGTCCGGTGGTGAGCGCAACCGCGTCCACCTGGCCAAGATGCTGCGCACCGGTGGCAACCTGCTGCTGCTCGACGAGCCTACCAACGATTTGGACGTCGATACGCTGCGCGCGCTGGAAGAAGCGCTGGCCAACTTTGCCGGCTGCGCCGTCGTCATCAGCCATGATCGCTGGTTCCTCGACCGCCTAGCGACCCACATCCTGGCCTTTGAGGGCGACTCCAAGGTGGTGTGGTTTGAGGGCAACTACCGCGACTACGAAGCCGACCGCAAGCGCCGCCTGGGCAAAGACGCCGA
>ERZ795056.6780-NODE-6780-length-11109-cov-8.215759_pt1 | contig 11109 bp, 4 predicted proteins | sample MGYA00375140_ERZ795056 | MGnify/ENA primary metagenome ERZ795056 (study PRJEB30185, sample SAMN05720227) | activated sludge metagenome | isolation source: Anaerobic digester | place: USA | collected 2015-03-09 ...
TTCCAGACGCAGGAATGGGTATGTTCAGATCCGCACAAATGCCCGAATTCATGGCTCACTACGAACACAGAATTTGGGAATTGTGGAATGGAATCGAGGAAAAACTCGGTGTCTGAAATCTGATATTGTCCGCTTCCTCCATAGTTGCTGTTGTAATTGAAGCAAAAAGCGCCAATACTTCCGGCAAATCCACCTCCACCACGACCTGTTATAAATCCAGCCAGATCCCCATGGAAACTGGAACGGTATTTGGAAAATGTTTCCAGGGTTTCAAACGGGGTAGGGGTGGTCCAGACAAAAATGCCTGAAATGGCCATCGTCATTCCGTCGTTTTGAAAAATAGCAGCCACGGCATTGTGCAGAGTTGAAATCCAGTTCAGGGTGTTGGTCAGGCTTGAGTCATTCCTTTGGTAAACGTCAAAATTGATTTCATAGTAAATGCGAAGGCATTTGTCCGTCGTGGTATAGGTACCGGGCACAAAAGGTTCGGTTGAATACAATGAAATTGGATCAGCCGGGTCTTTGAGCTGGCAGGACAGACTTTTTTTTGCTTTCAGATCCGCATCCGAAAAGATCAGGTATTGATTCGGGTCTTTCGAAAATGGCATTCGGGACACCGTCACATTTTGGAGTTTTGTACTCGAAAGAATAGCGGTTACTTCATTTTCATACACACTGAAAGCAACCAGGGAAGTAGGATCTCCGTCAATTATTCCTCTGTAATGCCAGCCAGGTGAAAAGGTAACTGCTTCGCCTTTGTCCGTATGAATGATGGCATCGGGAGTGAAAAGTTCCGTCCGGAAGAGCGAAATAGCCAGGGACCCGGACAAGTAAGGTATGGAAATGCGGATGGCTTCCGGGTGTTGTTTGAAAAGCCGGGAGAGTATTTCAGGATTTTGGTACAGGAATTCACCCTTGTGTAAAGCCGATGGGATCGATTGTTTATCCCCAGTTTGGGACCGTGAAAAAATGGTATATTCAGGAAAGTTGCCCCCTTTTTCTTTAAGCGATTGAATTTTAGACGCCAAAGGTTTTACCGGATTTGCTTTAATAACCACGAACGGTAACAGCAAACTAAGAAAAAGGAAAAGTCTTTTCATGTGGTTGGTGAGAAGGAGGACGAATTCCAAAAATGTCGGAAAACTTTGGTTTTGCAACCCAGAGAGGCAAGGTTCATCCAATATCCAAAACAAAAAAGCCCCGCCTTTTCGGGCAGGGCTTTTTCTGGTAAGAAGTGCGATTATCGTCTCAGATTCACATACCCGGTGAAGCTTTGTCCATCGGCCCGTTCGATGTTATAGAAATACACACCATTCACGAGAGAACCGCCATCCCAGTCGTTTTTGTAGTCTTTTGAAGAAAATTCTTCATGGCCCCAACGGTTGAAGACAGTCACTTTGGTTCCAGGATACTTATCCATATCGCCTACTTCAAAGAAGTCATTGTCACCATCACCATTTGGTGTGAACAGGTTCGGAATAAACCAGCCTCTTGGAGTAATCAGGCTAATGGTTTTTACAATCGTGTCTGCACAACCCAGATTGTCTTTCACAATCAACTGGATATCAAAATCACCATCGGTCGCATAGGTGTACGACGTATTCTGTTCGTTGCGGATCTGAGAATTGCCCAGTTGCCATTCCCAGAACGAAATCGGATTGACACCTGCCACTGATTTGTCGATGAACTGAATGGCTTCATACACCGCCAGATTCGAATCAGGATTGGTCACAAAATTGGCAATTGGTCCGGAGTTACGGATCATAAAAGTGTCCCGGCTTACACAACCATTGAGTGTTGCTTCTGCCCAATGTGTTCCAACCCCAAATTCACTGGAAATGCCAGAGAAATTGTTTGACCAGAAAATGGATGCGCCCGGAGTTGCAACTGCTGTTGCCGGTTTTTTGGTTCCTGTACATACAAGCGAATCATATGTGACAAGGATAGCAGGGACTGGCTTGGTTGTCAACTCCAGATTCTTTGAAATTCCGGAACAGCCATCGAACCGGTTTACAACGGTATATGTTCCCGCAGATAATCCATTGGCAGGAACTGTGATGGAGCTTCCAATTGCAGTAAATCCGTTCGGACCAGTCCAGTAAGTCTGGGCAACTGATTGTGGCTCAACTTCAAATGTAACGGTTGAATTCTCACATGCGGTGATGGAACCACGAATAACCTGGATGGAATCCGGAGTGGTTTTAAATGTTACAGAAACAGTGTCAGAGGCACTGCAAAGAGCTCCATTGCTGACAGTGACATAATAATTTCCGGTCACACCAACCTGGAGAGTGGACGTCAAAGCCCCTGTATTCCACAAATAAGTATTTTCCTGTGTTCCGTTTCCAGCAACGAGAGTATAGCTTTCGTTTCCGCAGAACGTTGTATCCGGACCTAAGTTCACAGTTGGATATGGCGCCACCTGCACATAAATACTGTCGGTTTGTCCCAGACAGCCACCGGCATTCAATGTGGCAGCGTAATATCCTGTCTGAGAAGCTACCGCACTGATGATATTAATGGTTTCACCGGATGAAGTAAATCCGTTTGGTCCTGTCCAGTTCACAGTCGCACCGGTAACAGGATTTGTACCGAATGAGCCGGTTTCTCCTGCACAGTAAACAGTATCACCAGTAAAAGTTGGAGCCTGGGGATACGGATTCAGAGTGACATCAATTGTGTCTTTTGATGTACAGTTTGTTCCATTACTTACAATTACTGAATATGTTCCGGTTTGATTTACGATAATGCTCGTATCTGTCGATCCCGTATTCCAAAGGAATGTCAAACCTGCACTGGCAGGATTCGGATCAAGGGTAAAGGAAGTTCCTTCACAACTTTGTAAATCCAGACCAAGTTCGGTGAATGGCCTTGTATTAATAACGATATCAATACTGGTCTGTGTCCCGGGACATCCATCCAGAATTGGTGTTACCTGGTATTGTCCGGCATTTGCCAGTGTGATATCTGCAAGGGTCACATTGAGCCCCGAAGAGGTGAATCCTCCCGGACCAGTCCAGTTGTAGCTGGTTCCGGCCTGTGTTCCCTGCAAGGTGAGAAGGATGGAATCTCCTGCACATTTCGCAGCATCTCCTTCAATTGTCACCGGTATTGGTAGTGGACTGAAGGTGAGGTTTACCGTATCTGACCTTACACAACCCAGATATCGGACGGTTACGGAATATTGACCGGATTGGTTAATGAAAATAGATGAATCGGTTGATCCGACATTCCACTCATAAGAAAACCCATCCTGACCGTTTGTTGGATCCAGTGTTACCAGGGTGCTTCCGCAAATAGTATCATCGACTCCCAGGTAAACAATTGGTCCGATTCCCACTTGAAGGTTGACAGCCGTTGGTGTTCCAATGCAGTTTCCAAGTGTTGGTGTAACAATGTATTGCCCTGCATTGGCCGTAGTCAGATTCAGGATACGGATGGTATCTGTATTTGCTGTAAATCCGTTAGGTCCTGTCCAGGAGTAGGTCACATTTGACTGGGCTGGGGCAAACAAAACGGCAGAACTTCCCGTACAGTTGATCGTATCGCCCAAAACGGTGACGGCAGGAGGAGGAGTACCGGCATTTACCTGGATGGTGTCATTTGCGGTACAAGTTCCACCACCGGAAACAATCACAGAATATTGCCCTGCAGTACTCACCGTCAGGCTGCTGTCGGTTGAACCTGTATTCCAGAGATATGTCAAACCGGTGCTGTGTGGAACCGGATCCAGAATGACAGATGAGCCATTGCATATTGATTGGGTTGGTCCAAGTTCAATAACTGGAGATTGCCCAACTGAAACACTGATTGTGTCACCAGTTCCCGCACATCCATTGTTGTTCGCATTCACAATGTAATCACCGGCCTGAATAACCTGGATATTGCTGAGGTTGACGGTGTTTCCGGAAGAAGTGAATCCATTTGGTCCAGTCCAGCTGATGGATACTCCCGTCTGAGCAGTAACCTGAAGATTCAGGCTTTCACCTGAACAAAGTGCAGACGTTCCTGTAATTGATAGAGGTGCCGGAGTGGTTCCAAATGTCAGTTGTACACTGTCTTGTGAACTGCACGTTCCATCAGAGACGGTAACTTTGTACGTACCGTTGGTTGAAACGGTAAGGCTTGTATCGGTGCTGCCGGTATTCCATGAGAATGTTAGTCCTGCACTGTTTGGCAATGGATCCAGAACAATTGAAGGCACATCACACAAAGTCTGATTGGTTCCAAGATCCAGAACCGGCGTTATTCCAACGGTCACCTGAATTGTATCGGATGGTCCGTTACATCCATTTAATGTAGAAACTACAGAGTAGAAACCGGCCTGATTTGTTTGAATACCGGAAATGGAAATCGAAGTTGAAACAGAAGAGAATCCATTTGGTCCTGTCCATGTATATGATACTCCGGATTGTGGTGTGATGTTCAGGCTGGCATTGTCTCCCTGGCAATAACTGTTTTGTCCGGCAATGCTCACTGCTTCCGGAATTTGCCCGGCCGAAACGGTCACAGAATCAGTGGTGGAACAAGTTCCGTTGGAAACGGTGACAACGTATTTTCCAGGTGTTGAAACTGATAGAGTACTGTCTGTTGAGCCGTTGCTCCATGAATAGGTATAACCGTTTCCAAAAAGAACGGGGTCAATGGAAATGGAATTAGTACCACAAATGGTTGTGTCATCTACCAATGTAAGTGATGGCGTGGCATTTTGCGAGATGGAAACATCAGTCGGAGTGCCGGAACAGGTTCCGAGAACAGCTGTCACAGTGTAAGTTCCAAACTGACTGGCAGTTAATCCGGGGATTTCCACATTGGTTCCTGAAAATGTAAATCCGTTAGGTCCCGTCCAGTTATATATTTCGCTTGTCTGAGGATTGACTCCAAAACGGGCGGTATCTCCCGGACAATACTGGGTAGTACCGGTTGTTGTAATGGCAGAAGGTCCTTGCTTGAGGCTGATCTCAACGGTGTCTTTAGCCTGACAGAGTCCTAGAAATGCGGTTACGTTATAGGTGCCGGCTGTGCTGACTGTGATGGAACTATCTGCAAGGCCATTGCTCCACACATAAAACGTTTCATCACCTCCGTTCAGAACAGGATCAAGTTCAATAGAAGATCCGGGACAAATGCTCGAATCCAGCATCGGGTTGATTACCGGAGAAGGTCTTACAATTAACTGGAATGGAACCGGAGTACCAGGGCATCCTGGAAATGAAGGAGTCACGGTATACGTTCCTGTCTGATTCTGCTGAACATTCGGAAGGCTGATACTAGCTCCGCTGAATGTAAATCCGTTCGGGCCAGTCCATGAATAGGTTTCTCCCGCAACATCCACAACTCCAAAAATGGCAGCCTGTCCGGCACAATAGTTTCGGGTTCCGGTTGGTGTGACCACGGATGGGCCTGCACCAAATGTTACCTGAACGGTGTCTTTTGAAGTACAAATCCCGTTCGAAACGCTCACAAAATACTGGCCTGCAGCAGAAATAGTTAAGGTACTGTCTGTGGAACCGTTGCTCCATAGATAGGTCATACCTGCACCATTTGCTATGGGATCCAGAACCAGTCCGAAGGCCGCACAGGAAGAAGTATCATTCCCCAGGCTAACCATAGGTGATTCATTGATGGTGATGGTTGTGTCGGCTGGAATTCCGGGACAACCATTCTGGAATGCTGTTACAGAATAAGAACCACTTTGATTTTGCTGTGCATTTGGAATGGTTACGCTAGCTCCGGTGAAGGTAAATCCGTTTGGCCCGGTCCATTTATAAATCAAACCAGTTTGAGGTGTGACACCAAAACTGGCGGGTTGGTTGGAACAGAAGAAAATGCCAGGAAGAATATTGGGCTTTCCCGGGCCTTCCTGGAAGGTGACATTTACTGAATCGGTGGCTGAACATCCAAACGGACTTGAAACCGTAACCTTATATTTTCCTGATTGCGTTACTGTGAGTACACTGTCTGAGGTATTGTTGCTCCATTGGTACAGGTATCCGTTCTGATGAGAACCTGGATCCAGAAGATAACTTCCACCCAGCGAACAAAGGACGGTATCTTTTCCAAGGTCAGTGACAGGAGGCTGCACAATACCAACAAAAGAGGTATCGAAGAAGCTTTCGCATCCGTTGATTTTGATGAATGCTTTGTACGCACCTTCCGGTTGTGTGTTGGTGTTAATCAGAATCGATTTTCCGGAAATGACAGTGCTGTCCGGATCAAGCCAGGCATACGTGGCATCGGCGATGTTGCCCATTGTTAATGAAACCAGACCGCCTTTACAGACGGTGTCTCCGATCGAAGCAACCGGTGTCTGTGGTCTTGGAAATTCTGAAATCACAATGGAATCACGGGTGGTACATCCCTGGAAATCTGCAACCTGTGCCCAGTAAACACCAGCCTGTGTTGCGGTGTAAACCGGTTGAGTAGATCCATCCTGCCAAGTGTAGGTAAATACACCACTTGGTGTAATCAGTCGGGTAGAACCAATACATATGGTATCATCCGGTCCTAGAGTGAAGAATGGCTCATAAAAACGGACGGTTACCGTATCGGTTTTCGGACACTGTGATCCACTCAACGTATTGACCCAGTATTTTCCGGGTTCAAGTGTTTCAATAATCCGGGTGGTGGCACCTGTGCTCCACAAATAAGACGTTTTCGCAGGACCTGCATCTAAAACCGCAGTGTCTCCCACGCAGAGATTTTTGTTGGTTCCCAGATTCAACCGGCTGAAGTTGGAGAAGTAACCGTAATTACTACCAACACCAGCTGCATAATTGGTAACGCCCACGTGGAAAAGTTCATCACCGGAATTTTGTAGCAACAAAGTAGTTCCGGCTGGAATCTGGGCAGTTGAAAAGTTGATACGTGCGTACACCCAGCCATTACTTCCCAGAATGGGCTGGAAGGCAGAACCGGGAACCAGATTCGGATCACCGTTAAGAGTAAAATTGTTCTTGGCTGAATTTTTTGTAATGACGTTGATAATGAATTGTGCCGCATTGGTTCGGGTGAAACCGATTCTGTTTGTACCGGTACAGGTTAATGCCGGGATCACAGCGCCGGCAACCTGATCGGCGATACCGGAAATATGCAACACTCCTACTTTTTTATTTGCTGAAAGGAAATAGGAGTTGTTGATCATCTGGAACTCATATTGTTCTCCTTCATTCAGCGTATCCAAAGGAATCGGATTTCCATCTACCCGGATTATGGTATTGTCTTCGGTAGCGACGATAAAGGCCCTGTCCTGATTGTTATTTAGTCCTCCTTTTACCAATACATACGATGTGCCGAGAAATTCAAGGGGAATCAACTGGTCACCAGCAATGTCAGCACCTGCGACCTGTTCCGTTATATCAAACTGAAGCATGTCGTCTTTCATTGTAACGGCCACTTCTTTTGTTGACTCAATTTTGGATCCGGCCGGGTGATTGGCTCCGAAACGGTCGATGGCCCGGCATGAATATACCTGACCACGATTCAGCATAAAGGTAAAAGGAACATTGGCCTGATGACCAATCAGGTCTTTGGTTGGTGTAACTGTTACGAATGTACTGTCGTCAGTTGCAACAATATCAAATGAGGAGAAGGTTGTTGGGGTGTATAAATTGCCATTCAGATTTGTGGCGTTATTCCAGTGTGTCTGAAATGGAACATAGAATTTCTTTCCGTTTGCATTGGCCCCTTTCAATGCAAAAATGTCGGTGTTGTTGGCCGACTTAATTTCATAATACGCAGAAATGGAATTGGTTGCCTTGATGTAAAGTCCGGTTTTCAGGATTGAATTTTCGGGCTTACTTTCCAGTCGGTTTATGAAAGGGGTCAGGTTGACAATTTCCGTTTCATTGGCTGGCATATCCAGAATGATCGGCACAAAAGTGAGGTCCGCAGGTTGGAGGATCTCAATTCGTGCTGGTTTTTCAAGAGTACTGACAACCAGTTGAATCGGTCTGTCTCTTGGCCCTCCAGTACCCGGAGTGGTTGACTCAGTGAGTTCCGGTGGTGCAAACCAGAATTCCGTATCCAGCTGGGCCTTGGCCTGAAATACAGTGAAAAAAGGTACGATAAAAACCAGGAGAAAGAGGAAATTGAACTTCCTTTTTTCGGCGATTAAATAAAATTTCGGCATAGTATTAAGAATCCCGGCAAGTAAGCCAGAGGTGATTTTATTGCTTGCTTGATTTTTAATCAATTTATTACCAGTTGATTGAGTGAACTTGATACAAGAAGATGTGGGCCCATACCTACGTCTTTCTTGGTATAATACCATGCAAATATAGGAATAATAATATTTAAACCTAATTTTTTATTTCAACCTGTTCAGCAAGAGTATCTGGTTAAGCTTTTTCCCTTGTTTCCTTACAACCTCTCAAATTGGTAGAGAAATATTCAGCTAAAAGAGACAAATGCCCAACTGAAATGTAAATACCCGCATCTCAACAGAAATGAGATACCGAACCAGATCGCAATTTTTTATTTCTTTGCGCCACGTTCCAATACGTTACCTGATCTTGAATTGAAATCTTATGATGAAAGAATTGATAGAAGGATTTAGTGCTCAGTTACTTGAATCCATTAAAATAGCAAATTCCGCCACACTGGCTCAACCATCCGCACCCATCCAGAATGTGGTAATCGCCGGAATGGGAGGATCCGGAATTGGTGGAACCTTAATAAAGGCACTTACCAATGATGAAGTTAAAGTGCCGATTGATGTTTCGAAATCCTATGATGTACCCGCTTACATCAACCAGAATACACTTTTCATTGCTTGTTCTTTCTCCGGAAATACGGAAGAAACACTAGCCGCTGCCGATAAAGCTAAAGCAAAAGGAGCCCAGATTGTAGCCATCACTTCCGGTGGAAAAATGGGAGCCTTCGTTGCTGCAAATGGATATTCGTCCATTACCATCCCAGGCCGGAGCAATAGTCCCCGTGCCAGCATTGGTTATAGCTTCGTTCAGATTTTCCATATTCTGAATCATTATGGCCTGATTCCATCCCGCCATTTCGAAGAAATCGAAGCTTCAGCGAAAAATCTTACCGACAACAGCGCCGAAATTCAGAAAATCTCGAAAGAACTGACTGCTTACTTCAAAGACAAGTTGCCGATTCTTTATGGTGATTCGAAAGTGGAGGCCGTCCTGATCCGTTCTCAGCAGCAGATTGCCGAAAACTCCAAGCACCTGAGCCATGTGAATGTGTTTCCGGAAATGAACCACAATGAACTTGTTGGCTGGAAATATCCGAATGTGGTTTTCTCCAATGCCTCCACGGTTTTGGTTCGAACATCATTCGATCATCCTCGTACTTCTGTTCGTTTGGATGTCTGCAAAGATATTTTTACCAAAGTGGCGGGTTCTGTATACGAACTCCATGCGAAAGGAAACTCTTTCATTGAGCAGTCAATTTACCTGATCAATGTGCTGGACTGGACTTCTTTCCACCTGGCAGAAGCCAATAATGTTGATCCGTTCCCGGTAGACGTGATCAACTTCCTGAAAGACGAACTGGCCAAAGTCGGTTAATCGGTGGTCCCTGTCAAGTTTGCTGATCTGGGAAGAAGACCCTATCAGGAAATCTGGGATTTTCAGGAAGATTGTCTGCAAAAAGTCATCAGTCAGAAAATAGCATCCCGAACAGATCCGGACATTCATCCCGATCTGTTCTTGTTTTTTGTAGAACACGATCCTGTTTTTACCCTGGGCAAAAGTGGCAAAGAAGATCACCTGCTGGTCGATCAGACGGAACTCAAAACCCGTGGAGTCGATTACCATAAAATAAACCGGGGAGGTGATATCACATTTCATGGCCACGGACAGATTGTGGGTTATCCCATCTGGGACCTGGACCAGATTTACACCGATATTCACCGCTATCTCAGGGAAATTGAGGAAGTCGTCATTCTCACATTGCAGGATTTCGGTATTTCAAATGCCGGAAGAAGTGAAGGTCTCACAGGAGTTTGGGTAGGAGAGGAGAAAATCTGTGCCATCGGAGTCCGGACATCCCGTTGGGTTACAATGCATGGATTTGCACTGAATGTGAATACGGATCTCAGTTATTTTAATTTAATTGTCCCCTGCGGAATTCAGGATAAAGCGGTGACTTCGATGGAGAAGATTCTTGGTTACAGGCTTCATCCCGAAGATGTAAAAGCTTCTCTGAAGCAAAATTTCGAAAAAGTATTTCCCATAATGTTGCAGGCATATGAAGTCTGATATTTCATTTCCATCGGTCGTTGGTGTTTCGGTCGTCATCGGGCTGGATCCGGTTTCAACCGGTGGCCACGAATGGAAGGTTTTTGTGATGAATTCCAATGAGTTTGGGATTCGGAATGTTCTGGTAACCAGTAAAGGATATGGTGAAATCGACGGCCGGCAAAAAACAACCGGCATATTACGGCACCACGTGGCATCTCTTCCTCCCCATTCTGCGATGCCAATAGAACTGATTGATCCTGCCTTATTTGATCTGTGCAACGAGTTCTGGGTCAGTTACTATATGGATGATGAGAGCAACCGGATTTTTGATAAAAAGTTCCTGTTTCTGCCCGGTTCGATCATTGAGGAGAATATGAGCTTTATCCCAACACTCCAGATCCGGGGAGTGATGCACGGTTAATTCTTTCCAACAGGATCACACATGCAGCTCGTTTCCCATCCGGTCCTTTGCAATTACTACCTCACGTATCGCTGCAATGCCACCTGTAGTTTCTGTGATATCTGGGAGCGCCCTTCGCCGTACGCCACGCTTGATACCATCGAGCGGAACCTGAGGGATTTGAAAAAACTGGGCGTTCGCATCATTGATTTTACCGGAGGAGAGCCTTTGCTTCACCGGGATCTGGATAAGATTCTGGTTCTGGCAAAACAATTGGGATTTCTCACTACTGTCACCACTAATGCACTACTTTATCCGAAATGGGCGGAAAGAATCAAAGGCCTGGTCGATATGCTCCATTTCTCACTCGACTCGCCGGTTGAAGAAGAGCACAACAAAAGTCGTGGCGTGGATTGCTTCCGCTTTGTTCAGGAATCAATTCAGATTGCAGAGAAGCTCGGTGAACGGCCGGATATCATTTTTACGGTTTTTAAAGAGAACATG
>ERZ795056.6782-NODE-6782-length-11105-cov-4.446697_pt1 | contig 11105 bp, 9 predicted proteins | sample MGYA00375140_ERZ795056 | MGnify/ENA primary metagenome ERZ795056 (study PRJEB30185, sample SAMN05720227) | activated sludge metagenome | isolation source: Anaerobic digester | place: USA | collected 2015-03-09 ...
CGAAGCTGTTCTACGTGCCGGCCAACGAATGGGGCATGGAGATCTGGAACGAGCCGATCAGCTACAAGAAGGGCGCCGCCTACCTGGGTGCCGGCTTCACGATCAAGACGCTGGGCGACGGCCCCATCGGTGCCCTGCGCGCCGTGGACCCGAAGACGGGCAAGATCGTCTGGGAAGCACCGAACAACGCCCCGCTGTGGGGTGGTGTGCTGACCACCGGCGGCAACCTGGTGTTCTGGGGCACGCCGGAAGGCTACCTGCAGGCGGCTGACGCCAAGACCGGCAAGATCGTCTGGAAGTTCCAGACCGGTTCGGGCGTGGTCGCCCCGCCGGTCACCTGGATGGACAAGGGCGAGCAGTACGTCGCCGTGGCCTCCGGCTGGGGTGGCGCCGTCCCGCTGTGGGGTGGCGACGTGGCCAAGAAGGTCAACTACCTGGAGCAAGGCGGCTCGGTGTGGGTGTTCAAGCTCGCCAAGTGAGCTGAACCCCGCGCCCTGCGCCCCTGATCCGGTTTCGGCCGGGTCGATTCGAAGCCCTGCGAAAGCGGGGCTTTTTGCTTGTTGGCCGTAGCTTGTTGGCTGCAGTCAGCCGCTGATTTCCGCCACCGGAATCCCGAGACCCGCCGCCACACGGGCCCCGTAGTCCGGGTCGGCCTTGAAGAAATGCCCCAACTGGCGCACCTGGATGTGCCGCGGCACTGTCTTCAACGGCGCCATCAGGTTGTCGATCAACTGCGCCTGCTGGTCCGCGCTCATCAGGCGGTACAGATCGCCCGCCTGGCTGAAATCGTCCCGCCCGCCGGGCTCGTCGCGCGGGTCATGCCGGCGCGCATCCCCGTTCAGCCTCAGCGGCGGCTCGCCCACGCTGGCGTCTTGCACCGGGCCGCCGAAACTGTTGGGCTCGTAGTTGACCGCACTGCCGCCGTTGCCGTCGAACCGCGCCTGCCCGTCCCGGTGGTAGGTCTGCACCGGGCAGCGCGGCCGGTTGATCGGCAAGGCGGCGTACTGGATGCCGATGCGGTGGCGGTGGGCGTCGGGGTAGGACAGCAGCCGCGCCTGCAGCACCCTGTCCGGCGAAGCGCCCATGCCGGGCGGCATGTTGCCGGGTTCGAACGCCGCCTGCTCCACCTCGGCGAAGTAGTTTTCGGGGTTGCGGTCGAGTTCGAACACGCCGACCTCGAACAGCGGGTAGTCCTTGTGCGGCCAGACCTTGGTCAGGTCAAAGGGGTGGAGGTGGTAGGTGTCGGCATCCGCCTCCGGCATCAACTGCACCAGCACCTGCCACCGCGGGAAATCGCCGCGTGCGATCGCGTCGTGCAGGTCTCGGCGGTGGAAATCGAGGTCTGTGCCAGCGATGCGCGCGGCCTCGTCGTTCGTCAGCGTCTCGATCCCCTGCATCGTCTTGAAGTGCCACTTCACCCAGTGCCGCTCGCCTGCGTCGTTCCACAAGCTGTAGGTGTGGCTGGAGTAGCCGTTCATGTGGCGCAGCGTGGCCGGGATGCCGCGGTCGGAGAACAGCGTCGTCACCTGGTGCAGCGACTCGGGCGACAGGCTCCAGAAGTCCCACTGCATCGTGTTGTCGCGCAGGCCGGTGGCGGGATCGCGCTTCTGCGAGTGGATGAAGTCGCTGAACTTCAGCGCGTCGCGCACGAAGAACACCGGCGTGTTGTTGCCCACCAGATCCCAGTTGCCCTCTTCGGTATAGAACTTCAGGGAAAAGCCGCGCGGATCACGCGCCGTGTCCGCCGAGCCCGACTCGCCCGCGACCGCCGAGAACCGCGCGAACATCTCGCAGGTGTTGCCCGCCTTGGCGAAGAGCTTGGCGCGGGTGTAGCGGGCGAGGTCGTGCGTGATCGTCAGCCGCCCATGCGCGCCGGCCCCCTTCGCATGCACCACCCGCTCGGGCACCCGCTCGCGGTTGAAGTGGGCCATCTTCTCCATCAACTGGTAGTCCTGCATCAGCGCGGGGCCGCGCGGGCCAGCCGTTTCGGTGTTCTGGTTGTCCGCGACGGGGTTTCCGGCGGCGGTGGTCAGGACAGGGCAATGGTTCAAGGTGACTCCAGCTGGGGGCTGCGCGAACCGGATCGGCTGCGCCATCCCAGCCACTGTGCGCGCCGGTGAGGCACGGGTCTGTGCGTTGAAGAACAGACCGGGCGGCACCAGGCGACGACCATGGACCTCAACCTCAATACGCAAGGATTCGCCATGCCGCAAGAAGCTTGGAGCACCCATCCCGAGAGCCCCCCCGTGGCCGCCGCCGAAGCGCGGACCGTGGCGCCGTTGCTGGTGGGCGGCATCGAAGCCGTGGCACGGTCGCGGCGGCAGACAGTGTCGCCTAGCAGCCTGCTGGTCGAAGTGGCCGCGCTGCTGTCGAGCGAGCAGATCAGCGTCGTGGCGGTGTGTGACGCCGAGGGCGTGCCCCTGGGCATCGTCACGGAGTCCATGCTGGTCCGGCGCCTGGGTCTGGGTCAGGCCGACTTCTTCACCTCCTGTGCGGGTGAAGTGATGGCGCGGGAGTTCGCGGTGTGCGCGCCCGACGAGGTGCTGTCCGACGTGCTGGCGAAGATGCACCAGCGCGAACTCATCCACGTGCTGCTGGTCGGTGCGGACCACAAGCTGCTCGGGATCGTGAACGCCCGCGACGGGCTGCGGGCGCTGCTGGCCGCAGGGAACCACGAAGAGGCGCTGCTGCGCAACTACGTGATGGGCATCGGCTACCAATGAGCCATCTATGAATCAGGAGAAGCACATGAACTCGTCCAATGCCAACCCGTCCAGCCCCGTGCCGGTCGATGAAGACCTCGCCGAGCAGGCCCTCCCAGGCCACGGCATCCCGTCGCAGGATCCCGACCCTGCGGCCCAGACCGCGCTGAAACCCGAAGACGTGGCGCGCGAAGCCCACTCCGTGCTGATGGGGGGTGGCGTGATCGTCGGCGCGGCCACTGTCGCGGGCGTCGGCGTCATGGTGGCCGGCCCGGTGGGCGTGCTGGTCGGAGGGACGCTGGGCGCGGTGGCCGGTGCATTGGGCGCCGCCGCCGCGGGCAGCGTGGGCAACCTGGGCGAGGCGAGCGCCGCGGACATCGCACCGGGGAGCAGCGTGCATCTGCACATCGATGATAGCGGGGGCGGCGGACGACCGGTGGTGCTGGTCCATGGCTGGCCGCTGTCGGCCCAAGCCTGGGAGCCGCAGGTGTCGGTGCTGCGCGCGGCTGGCTACCGCGTGGTGGCCTACGACCGGCGGGGCTTCGGCCATTCCGACAAGCCGGAATCGGGCTACGACTACGACACGCTGGCCGACGACCTGCAGCGCGTCATGGAACAGTGCGGGCTGCAGGACGTGACGCTCGTGGGCTTTTCAATGGGCGGAGGCGAAGTGGCGCGCTACATCAGCCGCTGCGGCGAATCGCGCCTGCACAGCGCCGTGTTCGCTTCCGCCGTGCCGCCCTGCCTGATGAAGACCGCCGACAACCCCGAAGGCCCGCTGACCCCCGAGCACGCGAAACAGACGAAAAACGCGCTGGTGCAGGACCGCAGCGCCTTCTTCGACCAGTTCACCCGCGACTTCTTCTCCGCCCACGGCGCGCTGCAGGTCACCGAATCACAGCGCGCGCAGGCCGTCGCCCTGTGCCACCAGTCCGCGCAGCACGCGGCGCTGGCCTGCATGGACGCCTTCGCCACGACGGACTTTCGCGCTGACCTGGCGAAAGTGACCGTGCCCACGCTGGTGCTCCACGGCGAGGCGGACGCGATCGTGCCCATCGAAGGCTCGGGCCTGCGCACCCACCGCGCCGTGCGGCACAGCACGCTGGTGAAGGTGCCGGGTGCGCCGCATGGGCTGAACGTGTCACATGCGCAGGCGTTCAACGAGGCGCTGCTGACGTTCCTGCGACGGTGAGCGGCGCAGCGCGCCGTGTCATCGCCGCCAGCGCCTCGACCCCCACCGGCGCCACCGCCTGCCACGGCACGACGCAGGTCAGCCGCGTCGACAGCCCGTCGGCGATGCGGGTTGCCTGTCGCCGCTCGCCCGCCAGCCGCCCGGCCAGCAGCGGATCGGTCGTACCCGAGGCCAGCAGGCTGCGGTTCAGCACCCAGGCCGCCGGCTCGATGCGGGCGCGGCGCAGGTCGTCCTGCAGCGCCGCGGCCTGTGACACCGGCGTCGACTCCGGCAGCGTCACCAGCACGATGCGCGTGTAGCCACCGTCCTGCAGCCGCATCATCGGCGTGACGATGCGGCTGCCCGAGGTGCCCTCGAACTCGCGCACCATCTGCCGGTGGTACGCGCCGGTGGCGTCCATCAGCAGCAGCGAGTGCCCGGTCGGCGCCGTGTCGAGCACGACGAAAGCGCTGCGGGCTTCGCTGACGATGCGCGAGAAGGCGTGGAAGACGGCGACTTCCTCGGTGCAAGGTGATTTCAGATCCTCGCGCAGCAGCGCCAGCCCCGCCGCGTCCAGGTCCTTGGCCCGCGCCGCCAGGATCTTGTCGGTGTAGCGCTGCGTCTCGGCCTGCGGGTCGATGCGGTCCACGCGCAGGCCGTCGAGCTGCCCGTCCAGCGTCGAGGCCAGGTGGGCGGCCGGGTCGGTGGTGCTCAGGTGGACGGTGTGGCCGCGCTGCACGAGGGCCACGGCGAGCGCGGCGGCGATGGTCGTCTTGCCGACCCCGCCCTTGCCCATCACCATGATCAGCCCGCGGCCCGGCGCGGCGAGGTCGTCGACCAGATCGGCCAGCGGGTGCCAGGTCGCTTCGCCCTGCCCCGCCTCGGTCAACGCAGGCGCCGGCCCCGCCATCTCGGAACGCAGCAAGGCCCGCAGCGCCGGCAGCCCCACCGTGTCGAACGGCCGCAGCGGCACCCGGTCACTCGGCAGCGCGCGCAACACCGCTGGCATCGCCGCCAGCGCCTGCTCACCCTGCGCCTCGACCGCGAGCGCCACCGGGTCATCACGCCGGCTGGCGTGGAACACACCGTTGATCGCCAGCCGCTGGTGCCCGAGCCCGAGTTCGGCCAGTTCCACCGACGTGCGCGCCGCCTCGGCGATGGCGCCCGTCTCGGCCCGCGTGACGAGCACCACCGTGGTCAGCGCCGGATCGCCCAGCGTCTGCAGCGCCTGACGGAAGCGCACCTCCTGCGTCTTCAGCCCCGAGTGCGGCCCGAGGCAGGACGCGCCCCGATCGTTGCCGGCCAGGAAGCCGGTCCACGCCTTCGGCAGGCTGAGCAGGCGCAGCGTGTGGCCGGTCGGCGCGGTGTCGAAGACGATGTGCTCGTAGCCCTCGCCGCCGCCGGCCAGCAGTGCGGTGAACTCGTCGAACGCGGCGATCTCCGTGGTGCAGGCGCCCGAGAGCTGTTCGCGCACCGTGGCGCGCTCGGCGTCATCGGCCTCGGCGCCCATCTGGCCGATCACGCGGGCGCGGTAGGCCTCGGCCGCCGCCTGCGGATCGATGTTGAGCACGGACAGTCCCGCAGCACCGGGCACCGGCACCGGCGTGTTGCGCAGCGGAATGCCCAGCATCTCGTCGAGGTTGGACGCCGCGTCCGTGCTCACCAGCAGCACCCGCCGGCCCGCGTCCGCCAGCGCCAGCGCGCAGGCCGTGGACAGCGAGGTCTTGCCGACACCGCCCTTGCCGGTGAAGAACAGGTGGCGCGTCGGTTCGTGTAGCAGGCCGAGGTCGGGAAGGGTCAGGGCAGCGGACATGGGGGACACCTTTCAGGGAGATGCCCCATCTTGAGCACCTTCGGCGGTATAACGCCACCCTGCTTCATCAAGGTCATCAAGGACACCCCATGAAAGCCATCTGGAACGGCACCACCGTGGCCGAAAGCGACGACACCGTCGTCATCGAAGGCAACCACTACTTCCCGCCCGAGTCGCTGCGCCAGGACTGCGTGCTGTCGAGCAACCACCGCACCATGTGCTCGTGGAAAGGCGAAGCGCGCTACCTCAGCCTGTTCGTCAACGGCGAGGTGAACACCGACGCGGTCTGGTTCTATCCGGACCCGAAGGAGGCGGCGGCGGAGATCAAGGGGCGGGTGGCGTTCTGGAAGGGTGTACGCGTCACGGAGTGACCGAGCGCATCAGGCCGATCTCGACCGCTTGCCGCCGGTGGCGCTCGACCTCGGCACGCACATGCGCCGACAGACTTGGCCCGACGACGCCAGGGTCTACCGGCTGCAACCCGAACCGCTCCAGCCGGGCGCGGTGGTCCTCGCGGGCCTGCACCTCGGCAAGCCGCCGGGCCACCTCGGCCACAACGGCTGCGGGCGTGCGGGCGCTGGTGTAGATGCCGCGCAGGATCGGCCACTGCACGTTCACCCCCTGCTCCCGCGCCGTCGGCACCTTCGCCAGCGGTCCGGGCAGCCGCGCTGCTGACAGCACCGCCAGCACCCGCAGCGGCGCCCCTTGTCGCAGTTGCTCCACCACCTCGGCGGCGTCGCCGGTGAGCACCTGCACATGGCGGCCGGCCAGCGCCTGCATCGCGTCACCGCCCCCCTCGAACGCCACCAGCCGCATCGCACGCGGCCCGACCCCCGCCGCCCGGGCCAGCAGAGCGGCTTTCATCCAGTCCTGGCTGCCGATGGTGCCGCCCGCGGCGAAGGCGATCGAGGCGGGCTGCACCTTCAGGGTCTCCAGCAGCGCCGGCAGGTCTTTCCACGGCGCGTCGCGGTGGACCACGACCACGCCATGGTCGACCGCCAGTGCCGCGACCCACTGCACCGCCTCGGCGCCACGCCGCCCGAAACGCCCCTGCGCCAGGTTGAGCAGCGTGCCACTGGAGAACGCGATCAGCTCTGCGCCACCAGGGCTGACGGGGCGAGCGTCGCGCACCACCTCGTCGAACACCAGCGCGCCAATGCCGCCCGGCTGGTAGACGATCGGCAGCGCCGGGATCAGCGGCTGCAGCGCCTCGCGCACCAACTGGCACGTGAGGTCGAAACCGCCGCCCGGCTTGGCCGGCGCGATGCAGCGCGACACCTGGGCCTCGGCGGGTGAAACACAGCCCACCGCCAGCAGCACAGCCGCAGCGCAGAACACCCGGTACTTCCATAAGTTCATGGCGACTCCTCGTGCGCCGGGACACCGGCGCCGTTCAAGGTCACGCGCAACCCCGTGCCGTCGTGGCCGGGCTGAAGGGTCAGCGTGCCGCCGTGGCGCTCGATCACGGCGCGCGCGATCGACAGGCCCAGACCCGATCCGCGGCTGCCACGCCCCTTGACGAAGCGCTCGCCGAGCCGCCGGGCCACCGCCGGATCGAGCCCGGGTCCGTCGTCGACCACCCCCAGCGACCAACCGCCACCGGCCACCGCATGCGCTTCGACCGTGACCTGACCGCCCGCCCGGCCATGCACAAGCGCGTTGTGGGCCAGGTTCATCAGTGCTTCGCGCAACTGCACCCGGACCCCGAGCACCACCGCGGCGCCAGACTCGGGCGCCTCGACCCCGAAGTCCAGCCCCGCTGCCCGCGCCTGGGGCAACAACGCCAGCGCCACCTCCCGCGCCAGCTCGCCCAGGTCAAACGGCTCCCGCACCAGATGGCCCGCGTCCGCCCGTGCAAGCACCAGCAGTTGCTGCGTGGCGCGCGTGGCGTGGTCCAGCTCGCGCGACAGCGCCTGCAACGCCTCATGCACACGCTGCGGATCGGGCTCCCGCAGCGCGTAGTCGAGCTGCGCCCGCAGCGTCGTCAGCGGCGTGCGCAACTGGTGCGAGGCGTCGTCGACGAACTGACGGCGCTGCGTGACCAGCGCGCCGGTGCGGGCCAACTGGGCGTTGATCGTGGCCACCAGCGGCTGCAGGTCGGCGGGCAAGTCCTCGGCCGGCAGTGGGCGCAGATCCTCGGCGGCGCGGTCCCGGGTCGCGTCCACGAGCCGCTGCACCGGCCGCAGCGCCCACGCCGACACCCCCATCACCGCCAGCGCCAGCAGCCCGAGCAGCGAGGCGTCGCGCCACAGCGCCTGCCGCACGAACGCGCGGGTGAACCGCTCGCGGGCGACCGTGCCCTCGGCGACCTGGATCAGCACCGTGCGGGCGTCCCCGACCGGGGGATCGAGCGACCGCTGGTAGGCGCCGACCCGCACCGCCTCGCCAAAATACGTGGCGTCGTAGAACACGGGCTCCCCCGCCTTCAATGCCAGTGTCGGCGGCGGCAAGGGCAGGTCCGGCGAGCCGATCTCGACCAGCCCGTTGTCGGTGGCGACGCGGTAATGGACCGGGCCATCGCCGGCGAGCTGGAAGAACTCGAACAGCGCATACGGCTGCTCGACCGACAACCCGCCCGAGGCGGTCGAGACACTCAGGTCCAGCCCCTTGATCGCACCGAACAGCGAGCGGTCGTAGGCGGCGTCGGCGGCCTGCTCCGCCTGCTGGCGCGTGAGCCACAGGCCGACCGCCAGCGCCAGCGCCATGCCCGGCAGCAGCAGCCCGAGCAGCCGCGCCTTAAGCGTCGCGCCGCGGAAGGGCCACCGGATCAGGGTCGGGTTCCAGCGCATAGCCGAGTCCGCGGTAGGTCTGGATGCGCACGCCGCCACCGTCGAGCCGGCGCCGCAGCCGGTGCATCAGCACGTCGAGCGCGCCGGCCTGCACCTCGTCCTCGTCGCCGAAGACGCGGTCCACGAGCTGCTGGCGCGACATCGGCTCGCCGCTGCGCACCACCAGCGCGCGCAACAGGCTGTGCTCGCGCGGCGAGAGCTGCATCACCTCGTCGCCGAGCGTGAACTGGCGCAGCCCGGTGTCGAACTGCAGCGGCCCGCAGGCCAGCCTTGGCCGTTCGCTGCCCCTTGCACGGCGGATCAGCGCCGTCAGCCGCGCCTCCAGTTCCGCCAGCGCGAAGGGCTTGGGCAGGAAATCGTCGGCGCCCTCGTTGAGCGTGCCGACCCGCTCGGCCAGCGAGTCGCGCGCAGTCAGGACCAGCACCGGCACCGCCAGCCCGCTCGCCCGCAGCCGCTTGAGCACCTCGTGGCCACCCCGACCGGGCAGGCCGAGATCGAGCACCAGCGCGTCGTAGTCGCCGTCCCGCGCCGCCTGCTCGGCGACGCGGCCATCGTCGTACCAGTCGACCTGGAAACCGGATTGCACCAGCGCGCGGCTCAGCCACTCGCCGAGGCCGTGTTCGTCTTCCGCCAGCAGGATGCGCATGCGCCGATTATCCGGGCGGCGCCGACCCCGGCTGAAAGGTGTTTGAGAGGTTCGCGCGCGCACCATGCCTGGGCTCGAACCACAAGGAGACATCTCATGACACACCCCCTCACCCTCGACCGCCGCCGGCTGCTGCAGCTCGGCGCTGGCGCCGCCGCTGGACTGTCCACGCCGCTGCTGCACGCGCAGTCCGCCTGGCCGTCGAAGGCGATCCGCTTTGTCGTGCCGTTCGCGCCGGGCGGCAGCTCGGAAATCATCGCGCGCGCCACCGCCGTCGAGATGGGCAAGATCCTGGGTCAATCGGTGTACGTGGACAACCGCCCCGGTGCCGCGGGCAACGTCGCGATGGGCGAAGTCGCCCGCGCCGAGGACCAGCACACGATCATCCTGGGCCACATCGGCACGCTGGCGGTCAACCCGTACATCTTCGACAAGCTGCCCTACGACACGGCCAAGGACTTCCGCCCGGTGTCGCTGCTGGCGAAGGTGCCGAGCCTGTACCTCGTCCACCCCGACCTGCCGGTGCGCAACATGGCCGAGTTCGTCGCCCACGCGAAGAAGAACCCGGGTCGGCTGAACTACGGCTCGGCCGGCAACGGCAGCGCCGGCCACCTGGCGATGGAGTACCTGAAGATGGCCTCGGGCACCTTCATCACCCATGTGCCCTACCGCGGCACCGGCCCGATGCTGACCGACCTGATCGCCGGGCGGCTGGACGCGGCCTCGATCGGCGCGGCGGCGGTGCTGCAGTTCATCCGCACCGGCAAGCTGCGCTGCATCGCCACCGGCACCACCAAGCGCATCGCGCAACTGCCCGACGTGCCGACCGTGGCCGAGCAAGGTTTCCCGGGTTTCGAGATGACGCAGTGGTACGGCCTGAACGTGCCGGCCAACCTTCCGCAAGCGGCCATCGACAAGCTGGCCGCCGCCGCCACCAAGGCCACCAACGAACCCGCCACGGTCGAGCGCCTCGGCCATGACGCCGCCATCGCCGTGGGCAGCACACCGGCCGACTACGCCAAGTTCATCGAGGCCGAGCAGAAGCGGTGGAAGCCGGTGATTGCGCGGGCGAAGATCAAGCCGGATTGAGGCTACCCACTCTTGGCTGCCTCCCCATGCAGCCAGGTCAGGAACGCCTCCACCGTCGGCCGCTTGCCGTGCCGTGCCGGGTAGACCGCGAAATGCGCCTTGACCCGAGCCGCCTTCTCCAGTCCGAACACCGGCCGCAGCCGCCCCTCGGCGATGTGCCGACCCGCCAGCGTGGCGCTTTCGAGCGCCACGCCCAGCCCCTGGATCGCCGCGTCCACCGCCATCAGCGCCCGGTCGAAGCGCAGTGAAAACCGCTCCGGTGCCCGCAGCCCAGTGAACTCGGCACACCAGTCGGACCACTGGACCACGTTGACATTGCTCTGGATCAGCGGAACCTGAGGCAACTGCTCCACCCGCTTGAGCCGGTGTTCGCGGATGAAGGCCGGGCTGGCCAGCGGCACGATGCGCTCTTCAAACAGCGGCTCGATCACGACGTTCGGCCACTGCGGCACGCCATAGCGGATGTCCAGATCCGCCTGCCCCAGGGTGAAATCGCTGTGCGTGTGCGCAGCGGACAGGTTCAACGAAATCTCTGGATACGCCTGTGCGAAGCCCTTGAGGCGCGGCATGAGCCACAGGCTGGCGATGCTGGGCGAGGAGTGGACGTACAGGCTGGTACCGACCCCCTGCTTCATGTCGTCGGTCGCCGCCGCGATGGCCGACAGCGCGCCGCCGATGCGCCCCAGGTACTGCTCGCCAGCGGTGCTCAGCCGCACCCCATGCGCGCTGCGCTCCAGCAGCCGCACGCCCAGATCCGCCTCCAGCCGAGCGATCTGGTGGCTGACCGCCGACGCCGTCAGGTGCAGCTCCGCTGCCGCCAACGCAAAGCTGCGGCGGCGGGCGACCGCTTCGAAGGCCATCAGGTTGGCCACGGGAGGTAGGTTGGCCATCGGGT
>ERZ795056.6784-NODE-6784-length-11104-cov-3.903521_pt1 | contig 11104 bp, 11 predicted proteins | sample MGYA00375140_ERZ795056 | MGnify/ENA primary metagenome ERZ795056 (study PRJEB30185, sample SAMN05720227) | activated sludge metagenome | isolation source: Anaerobic digester | place: USA | collected 2015-03-09 ...
GTGCGATCATCAGATTTACCACCTCTGACCCGATTGGCGAGATGATCATGGGCGCCAGTTCTGATTTTTCGATCGACATTTTCGGGCACGACCTCGACCAGGGCGTGACTTTTGCCCGCAGCATCGTCAAAGCCCTCGGCCAGATCGAGAACCTGAAAGACATCGAAATCAGTCAGAAGCTTGCGAAGCCTGAGTTGCAGGTAAAGGTCGACCGCGAAAAGGTTTCGTCTCTCGGCCTCAACGTTACTGATGTGGCACGGGCGATCGAACTTTATTTCAGCGGTGATAAGACCGTCAAATACCGCGAAGGCGGCGAAGAATACGACGTCGAAGTGAGACTTCGCGCCGAAGATCGTCTGAATCTCAAAGACCTTGATCAGGTCAGTATGCTGACCCCGACAAATGAGCCGGTCAGGTTGAGCAATCTGGCCAACATCATTCAGACGATTGGCCCGACCCGCATCGAGCGCTCAGAACAGCAGCGCTACATCAAAATCAGCGGGCAGGTATTCAACACCGACCCTGGCACCGTTATCGCCAGAGCTGCTGAAATAATGAAGACCGTGCCGGTGCCCCCGGGCTTCAGCTGGGAATTCAGCGGCAACGAAAAGGAACGCGTCGAATCCTTTCTGCTGATGCTGCAGGCCGCCGTGCTCGGCATGATTCTCGTTTACATGGTCATGGCTTCGCAGTTTGAGTCGTTGCTGGCACCGTTCATCATCTTTCTCAGCATTCCGTTCGGTTTCATGGGCGCGATTCAGCTGCTGGTGATCACCGGTAACCGTATTTCGGTCGTGTCACTGCTCGGCTTCATCATTCTCATCGGTATCGTCGTTAACAACGGCATTGTTCTGATCAGCTACATCAATATGCTGATCCGGCGCGGTGTACATCTCAGTCAGGCTCTTATCGACGCCGGCAAAAACCGTCTGCGTCCGGTGCTGTCGACTACCTGCACTACAGCTCTCGGCATGGTGCCGATGGCCATGTCTACCGGTGATGGTTCAGAAGTCTGGGTGCCGATCGGCCTGAGTGTTATCGGCGGTCTGTTCGTTTCAACGATCATGACGCTGGTTCTGATGCCGGTAATTTATCATCTGATGCGCCGCTGGCTCGTGCCAGAAGACCAGCGCCAGTGAAGAGAAACGGGCTGCGCCATTCCGGGGATTTGCCATCGCGAACACAGGAGAACGAAAAATGGAATTTGTCATGCTTGTCTGCAGCGCGACCCTGCAGGAAGATCTTGAAAAGCTGTTTAAAAAGAATCTTATTACCGGTTACACGCTGCTGCCAACAGTTTATGGCTCTGGCCGCGGCGGCGGCACCCGTCTCGATACCGAAGTCTGGCCGGGAATGAATATAATGTATGCTCTCGCTCTTCAACCGCAGCAATACAAGGCTGTCAAAGACTGGGTCGAATCATATCGTCTGCTGAAAACCCGCGAAGGTATCAAACTCTTCTCTCTCGCCCTCAAAGAGATGCTTTAAAATCTTTTCAATCAAAGTCTTTGAGCATTTTGAGAATGTGCTTTGCCAGCTTTTCATTTATTTCGTTGTGTCGTGGTACTGGTTGTGAGACTCTGGTTCGTGGGTTTTGATACCAGTCGTGATTGCCGCCGTGCCTTATAAACACGCAATTTATCTGTGCGAGCTTTTTTAAAAGTTCGCTTCTTTTCATGCTACTTCAAGCTCGTCGATCCGTCTTGCACAAGGTATTTCCCCTGATGTGAGATCTTTATAGAGGTCTTTAAGGTTTTCTTTTAGTTCGTCGAGGGTAGTGCCCTGAGTTCGGTAGTCGGGAAAATCTGATAAATAACCGATCCAGAAATCTTCATCGCGCCAGTAGACAAATTGAGCTTTCATGGTTCAAAATCTCCGATTGATTCTTGTTTAATTATATCATTTTCCGGTTGCGTTTATGCCGGAGCTTTATATTATTGGTAAAAAGCGACAGTAAAATTCAGGGAGGCACAAAATGACCGTCGAACGTTCTCTTGAAATCATTAAACAGGCTCTGCTGCTGGAAAAGCGTGGCAAGTCATTTTACAGCAAGGTTGCCGAACACACTCAGCATGCTTCTGTACGGGATTTTTTCCAGTTGATGGCTGAAGAAGAGCAGAATCACATTCATGCCCTGCTAAAACAGTACAAAGCAATGAAGGAACGCGGCCGCTTCGAGGCCGGCAGCTTCGACGAAAGCATCGATATCAGGCAGACCGCCGATCAGGTTCTCAGTAATGAAATAATCAAGCTCATCAATGGCGCTGACTATGAATCGGCAGCTGTTTCCGCTGCCATTTCCATGGAGGAGCGAGCCGTAAAAGTCTATTCTGAACGGGCCGAATCGGCCACCGACCCTGAAGAGAAAAAGCTCTACAGCTGGCTCACCCGCTGGGAAAGAGTGCATCTGCACCAGTTGCTCGAGATCGATCGCGTTATCAGCGAACGCATCTGGAACGACAACAATTTCTGGCCATTTTGATGCCCTCCTGATTGTTCTCGAAGCATCATCATGATGCTTGCCATATATTACACCGCCTGCTCACGCAGGCGGTCTTTTTTGCGCCACGGATGGCGCAACGCAGCGGAGGCCAGGATGGCCGAGAGTCGCGTCAGCGCTCACGGGCGCAACGCAGCGGAGGCCAGGATGGCCGGGAGTCGCGTCAGCGTTCCTTTTTTTAGATTGCTTCGAGAATTCTGGTTTTCAGCTGATTGAATTTTTCTTCGTTGATCAGTTCGCGTTCGCGCAGCAGTCTGACGAAAATCAGCTTGTCCTCGACTTCGGTGATCTTTTCCAGATCAGCTTCCGGGTCAAGTTTGCGCAGATATCCTTCAATGATCAGGTCGCGCTCTTTGCTGCCGATGATATCGGCTTTGAGAAAATGATCGAGGTCAGAAAGCCCTTCGGCAATCTTGTTGGGCCCAAGCTCTACGAACAAACTCTCGAAAAGACTCTGCTTCTTGGCTTTAAAATCATCGATCTCGATCAGTTTGATTCTGAAAAGTTCTTTGAGTTTGTCGAGTCTCGGAATAATCGCGGCACGACGTTCTGATACCGATTTAACCTTACAATCCATAACCTTTGCTCCGTTACTCCATGTTCGCCAGTAAGTTCCGATTTTCTTGTCTTCTTCGCTGACGTGCTTTTTTACCCATTCGATGAAGAACTGAATTAGACCGGGGGCTTCAGGATCTTTGCCTTCCTTCATCTGCAGCAGAATTTCAGTTACCTTGTGAATGAGCTCGTTGTGTATTTCTTTGTGCTGTGGCAGTTCGTCGAACCCGATTGACCGCATCAGTTCTTCTTCGGCCGAAAAATGGTGCCGCGTATAGCTGACGATAAATTTGAGGGCACGGGCAAGCTGCTCATTGGTAAGCCCGGTGCGCGCTGATCCTTCGAGCTCTGCAACCAGATTGATCAATTCTTTGTGCTGACCGTCGATCAGATCGCAGCCAACACTTAAAGATTCATCCCAGTACATTGATTTTTCCATGATCTGTCAGTCCAGTAAACTTTTGATCAATTTAAGATTCATTGTTTCAAGAATCTGCAGCGCTCTCTTTTGCTCTGCTTCAACTGCGATTACAACCGACTGAACCCGGTTATACGTAACTTCGGGTGCTTCTGGCTTTTCCATGCTGGCGCCGGCTTCATCATGCTGCAGTTTCCAGTCTTTGCCCAGAATCACATAGGTTGTACCTTCGACCCAGGTTTCATTATACATCCGGCCATTTTCAACCCGAAAAATCTCTGTGCCATCGCTGAGTTTGCCGGCAACCGGCTCACCGTCGAAGCCCTGATAAAACTGATTGACCCCGATTCTGACAACTGCTCTGGCATCCCGGGCCGCGAGTTTTTCGATGACCTCGCGAAATTGCCGGTCAGATTCGGCGAAAATAGCCTCGCTGCGTGCCGAAATTTCTTCGGCCATGCTGTTGAGGCGCTCTACCTCTGTCATATTGCCGGCCGCCGCTGCGGCTGCGACCTGCTCAGACAGTTCCTCAAGCTCTCTTACATCGTGGCTTTCCGAGGCTTCAGGTATTTCCGGCAGCTTTTCAGCCAGCGCGGCACTGATTTCGTTGCTGGCCTTTTCGAGCCGTTCCTGATCAGCCCATTCGGCGTAATAGTGGTAGACAAGAGGCATGTTCTCGGTGCCTGGTGAAATATTCTCATATTCAGCCGTTTCGTGCCCCGATTCGTCGATTTTCTGCCACAGACTGACGCCGGAGACCGACCCGGTACAGGCGGCGATGACCTTTTCGTAGAAATCTTTTTCTGCCGGCGTTGCCGGGCGGGTTTCCGAGTCGGCAATTACCGGCCCGACCAGAAAAATACTGGTGAACAACAGCAGCAGAAATGTTCTCAATGTCACTCGTCACAGCCTCCGGTTTAATTACCGCAAATTATAACCTTAAGCCGGTAAAAAAAACAGCTGCAGACAAAATAAGTCTGCAGCTGCATTCAGAATCTTTTATCTCGGGTTGATCACCGGTTTGAGGTCATCACCATGGAAAGTCTTTTCGAGTTCGAACGGGTCGATCGGCTGAGCCGCATCTTCGGTAAAGCTGGTCGAGTATTTCATGCCGCTTTCGATGATAACTTCGTGGCCGGCCTTCTTTGAGAACCCGACTTTGCCCTTTTCGACGCTGACAACGGTTTCGGTTTCTGAAGCGTCAATGCGCAGCACTGTGCCAAGAACGGTTGCCATGCCCTGCGGCGTCTGGATTTTGAGCTTGCGGTCCTGCGGGGTTACGTTGTAAATGGCAATGCCGCTGATCTGTCTGAGTTCTTTTTCGGTAAAATTCTTGATTTCGAGAAAAGTGTTGCTGCTGAGCCGAATCTGGCTCTTGTCTGAGATAATTTCGAGATCGGCATCGGCATCGTCGCCGGTTTTTATGGCATCGCCAGAGCGCAGCATCTGCTCAGCCGCTGCCGTGGCAAAATCAGCCGCGCCCGCCAGTTTGGTCGAAACCGCGCCTTTGACGGTGGTAATCTTCGCGACCGGGTCGCCCTGACTGCCACAACCGGTCATTGCCGCCAGCAAGCCCACAAACAAAACTGCAAAAACTTTAAGATTTCTCTTCATTTTTTTCTGGTTCCCCTTTTGCAAAATCTAATACAAGTAACGTTACATCGTCTTCAAAATTCCTGCCCTGAGCGTGTACCTTGAGCTGTGCCAGAAGATCGTCGACGTCTTTTTCGCAACTCTGCCCGTCAGGCAGCTCGGCCACCATTTTGTAGAAGGTGTCATAGCCGAGCATTTCATTCGACCAGTTTAACCCTTCAATAATACCATCAGAATAGATAAAAAGTTTTCCGTTTTCCGGAATCTCAATTTCTTTGATCGACATCGGTCGCTTTTTTTTGGCAACGCCAAGCGGCAGCCCGGGCAACGGGTGTTCGGTAGCCGTCGCCCCCAGCTTCATGACACTGGGAAGATGGCCAGCGGAAGCGAGCGTCAGCTTACGGTTTTCGAGGTCGATGATGCCCGCTACTGCCGACATCATGCGGCGCTTGTTGGTCATGCTGAAGATGGTATAGCCGATTTCCTGCAGCAGATTCTGCAGATCGAAATTTTCTTTTTCGGATTCTAGAATAACGACGGTTTTGGCGGCGGTGGTGATCATACTTGCCGAAATGCCGTGGCCGGTAACGTCGCCGAGCATGAAAAAGACCTTGCCGTCGGCGAGTTTGAAAAAGTCGTAAAAGTCGCCGCCCGCGTCCTTCTGCGGAATACAACGGCCGTAGCAGGTCAGGCCGCGCGGGTCGACAAGATTCTCGGCCGGAAAGAAATTCTTCTGAATCGTGCCGCAGATTTCGGCTTCGAGCAGCTGCTGGCGCAGTTCGGAAATTTCGAGAAAACGCAGCAGAATGAAAATGATGCTGCCCGCGACTGTGTAGCCGAACCAGGTCAGTATGACCGGCGGGTGTTCAAGCGGCAGAAACGAGACAAAGAACAGCAGAACCGGCAGTGTCAGCCACATAAGAACCATCTGCCTGACGTTGTCTTTGAAGAAGTCAGAGAAAATAAGCAGTGCCAGCAGAGCGCCGGCAAGGTAGTAAAGCAGTCGGCGGGTTATCGAATCACCAAGCAGCTGAAAATGCCCGGCGCCGAGAGTCACGATCGTGTTGCAGATGATTTCGGGGCCGGTGATCAGCCCGAGCGGCGTCTGGTGATAGTCGTGCAGAACCGGCGCCGTGGCGCCGATCACCACGATGCGGTCTTTGAGATATTCAAAGTGCAGGTCGTCTTCGAGCAACTGCTTGATGCTCAGCTGCGAAACTCCGGTTTCGGAAGTCGCAAAATCAATAAGGGCGACCGCCTTGTCGCGGCGCATGAGTTCATTTTTGTGGGCGACCGGCATGTCGACTTTGTCGAGGAGTTCCCAGGCGATGTGGCGGCAGTCGATGCGCATGTCGCGCAGCAAAAACGACCTGATTTTGCCGTCTTCATCGATCGGCTGCTGCGAAAGCCCTGAAAAGGCAGCGTTGCGGCGCAGCAGTTTGTGCGGTGGCACAAATTTGAGCTGCCGGCCGAAATTGGTGACGATCTCTTCGTAAAGGGCGACCAGCCCGGTGCGGCCGGTCTCGCCGATCGTTTCGGCGAAGACTTTCAGCTCGGTATCGTCGTCTGATTCAGGTGTCTGAAAATAAACGTCGATGATCACCGCCTTTGGCTGACCTTCTTCGTTAATGCGGCGCAACAGTTTTGCCCAGTATGACTGCGGCCATGGCCATTTGTGCGGCGCGGTGGCCAGAGTTTCACTGTCGATCGACAGCAGCAGAATATCAGCCGGAATCGTCGCCTTGACATAACTGGCATTGAATTTGATCTTAAGGTCTTTAAGCCGGTTGTCGAACGGCGTCGTCAGACTGTTGAAAATTACCAGCAGCGCCGAAATGACCAGCCAAACCGCCGTCGCGGTGATGAAATCGCGGCGTGGCAGCAGCATCTGCAGGCTACGCAGCTTTAAAGAAAGATTATGAAAAGGGTACATGAATCTGTCTTTCAGGGTTTTATAAATTCAATATACCCCATACCGCACATCAGGGCTAATAGTTTCTGCCAATTTTACCGCCTCGGGGTTTGACTCCCCGGCCGGCATGCAATAAGATTAAGATACGCAAAACAATGAGGATACAGCATGAAAAGAAACGTCTTGAAGCTTTTCATTTTATGGTTGCTGCTTACGACTGCCGGCATGCTTTCGGCCGCGCAGACCTGGGTAACCTGGAACCAGCGCTCGGGGCTTCCCGGCAATAATGCAATCTGCATGGCCATCGCCAAAGGCCGTCTCGCCGTGGGTACCGACCGCGGCATCGGCCTGTTTCTCGAAGATCAGGCGAACTGGTTCGACATCGGCAATCACCTGGAACCGCTCAAAGGCATTGCAATCAGGTCGATCGACTTTGACGCCTGGGGCAATATCTGGGCCGCGACGCCCGCCGGTTTGTTCTGCGTCGATCTTGAAGATTTTCCTGAAAGGCCCATGACTTTCGTCCATTTTGGCACCGAGCAGGGCCTGTCGACCATCGATACCGAAGTGCTGCAGATCGTCGATAATACACTTTACGTAGGCTGCTTCGGCGGCTGGCTGTTCAAGTCGACGATCTTTCAGAAAGCCGGCGGTGGTAACTTTCTGCCGGTCAACTCGATGGGCATGGGCAGCGAAGAACAGCATCGCATCATTTCGGTCGGCATCACCGCAATGGCCATGGACTACCCGGGCGGCGGCATTTATTCGACGAAAGGGAAGGGGCTTTTGCGTGCCGACGACGGGCAGCAGGTCGTCGAGCTTGAGAGCGACTGGGTCAACGATTTTCAGGGCCTGTCACACGGCAAGTCGAACAATATCATCGCCGTTACCCAGGACAAACTGAATCTGATTCAGAACGGCAGTCTGGTCGGGGTTACGAAACTGCCTGCCCCTGATCTCTGGATCACCAGCATCGCCGTCAGCCCTGACGAAGAAACCGATGTCATCAAACAGAAGATGAGCAAAGGTGACGCACAGCTTGCCGATCTGCTTGGCAACCGGATTTTGTGGGTGGGCACCCAGGGCCGTGGCCTCTGGAAATTCGAAGAGGGCCGCTGGTACAACTTTACCACCAACGACAGCCCCTTGCCCTCTGATAACATCAATCGCGTCTATTACCTCAATGCGGTGAAAAAGATCGCCGTGCTCAGCGATGCGGGCGTCACCATGCTCGGAATCACTGACGAATACCAGTATGACGAATTTCAATACCGCGGCAGCAACCCGTCTTATGCCAAGACGTTCTGGCCGTTCATGCTGCACTGGGGGCCGTTTATCTACGGTTACCCGAGCCAGAACGACTACCCGGTCGAGCCGTTTATCTCATATTTCAAGATCATTCAGGGCAAAGATCTCTGGGTCTCGCACGAGCGCGGTTTGTCGCGCTACGCTTTTCCCTCGGCGGCGATGCTCGGCATTCTCGGTATGAACCAGAAACTCGCCGGTCGCTACGAAAACCCCGAAAACGACCCGGTCAAAAACCTGCAGATCGAAGACAACACCGTGGCCCGCAGCCGCCCGATGCCCGGTCATGGCGAAAGCCAGTGGCACCATTACTGTGTCGAGGGCCCCAACGACCTGCCTCCCGACACCGTCGATCATATCTATTCGACGCTCGACCAGCGCCTGCTGGTAGGGCCGGCGAATCAGGCGCTGATTGAAGCTGATTCTTTCAGTAACGTGACGCCACAGCAGATAAACAATGCGCTTGCCGCAGCCGCTTCGGCAACTGCTGGGGTTAATGGTAACGCGTCGTCACCTTACCGCATTCACCCGATCATTCGCACGCCAAACGGTCGCTTTACCCGCGATGGACGGCAGCTTTACAGTATTCGCAGTCAGCTGGTGCGGGCGCCGCTGCACCCGATCGTCAAGGGGCAGATAACCGATTACGATCTTGATTTCGACGAGCGCGTCTGGATGGTTTTCGACGCAAAGAACCTGGCGGTGCTCAACAGCACGACTGCCTACACCAGCATCGGCATGCACTGGGGTGCCGAGCTCAACCATGAATGGATACAGGTCGATGAAGGTCAGCTGCCCTGGCCGAAACACGAAAAGCTGTTGTGTGTTAAAAAGCTGGGTGCCGATATCGCCATCGGAACCAAAGCCTCGGGGCTGTTCATATTGCCGCGGGCGCACCTGCTCGACCCGGCCACCATCACGCCCGAAAACTGGAAACGCGTCGAAGTCGGCCTCGAAAACAAGGAACTTGCCGTCACCACCGACATCATCGACTGCTGCAACTGGGAAACCGCGACCGGCAAGGTCGTCGCCATTCTCCAGGAAGAAGGCCTGACCATTTACGATGGCCAGCAGGTCACCCGCATCGACGTGCCGAAGCGCCGCTACACCAGCATGGCGGCTGATCGCTTCAATCGTCTGTGGCTCGGCGCCATGAGTGGGCTGCTCTATATCACTCCAGAGCTGATTATTCGCGATGTTCCGACGAAGATCGAAGGCTTCGATTCGAACCGCATAACTTCAGTGGCGGCCGCCCCTGACGACGCGAAATACCCCTTTGTCATCGCCGTCGCCTGCGACGAAAAATTCTCGCTTGAACAGAAGTTTTTCAAGTCATCAGATGTGCCGCCCATGATCAAAAGAGGCACCGACAGCCCCTATCGCCTGCGTGTCATCAACCCGCAGATCGGTGGCAGCTGCGTCATGCTCTACGACGGCAAAAAATGGGAACGCCTGTCACGCCCCGGCGTGCACTACCTGCACTTCGACCAGAGCAACCTCTGGCTCGCCACTTCCTGCCGCATCATGCGCCTCTACCTCCCCGTCGAAAACCAGTCTTACTGACGCCGCTGACTGCTGAAAAACAGAAAGAACCTGGCTGGGGGAACTGGAGGAGCTTCTGAGCCAGGAATAGGACCGTAGCAAAGGTCACGCAGTTTGTTTAAAAAAGTTTCTCGGTTTGTGCTTCTGTAATTATTGCCATCTCAGTCTTTCAGTTTTTTTGTAACATCGCTTAGCAGAGTATGGACGTCATCCGTGGCAAATCCGTAAACAGATTCGTCGCTTGTAGTGTTGTAGCAGTGCGATAAGACATTTCTAAAACCGATGATATGTTGCCAGTCGCTTATACCATCGAGCAATTCCGGGTTGATTTTTTTTACTCTGTTGAGAGCTTCCCCGATGATCTCAAACTGTCTTTCTATGGCTGATTTTGTTTTAGCATCTGCGAAATACTCGTCTGCTGACATGGAACCAATAAATTGTATGATAAGTTCGCAGGCAATTTTTACATCCTGAAAGCATACCTTGGGATCATGTGGCATAGCATGTTCTCGTTTTTGCGTATATATATTTTTTTAAAAGCTGGTTTTCAATATTGCGTGGTGAAACCAGGTCTACTTCTCTTTTTAGAAGCTGTTCAAGTTCTTCTTTAATACTGATAAACCTGAAAACGCCTTTTTTATAGCCGTTAAGCTCAAGCAGAAAATCGCAGTCGCTTTTTTCGGGGTCAAATTCGTCAGTGAGAGCACTGCCAAACAAAGTCAGGCTTTTGGCATCATATTTCTGGCAGATATTTTTAATTTCCGGTAAATACGGGTCTATATTAAACATCTTTGCTTCTCACTTTCTAATCAAAATATTAGCAAAATCAGTGCGGTTTTTCATGCTTTCTCTGGCGGGTATGGCTATTTTACAAAAAAACCTTGTAATCGGTATTGAATACCTGCGCAAACTTTTTGGCAATGGTTTTGCCTATAGAGCGGTTGCCGTTTTCCATTTCGGAAATGTGGCTCTGGAGCATACCGGTTTTTTTCGCAAGTTCAGCCTGAGTGAGATCGTCACGGTTCCTCAACCCACGCAGAACGGTGCCGGGGTGCCTTTCAGGGAAGCTGTCACGCCAGTTTTCTGTCGATGCTTTGGCTTCATTGCCGCCGAGGCAGGCAACAATGCGTTTGATATCTTCAAGCTTGTCAACCGGCACCTGAAAGCAGACCGCTACCTTTTCGCTTTTCTTTTCAGTATGAAACATACAACGCTCCTTGCTGACCAGCCACCGGCCCCATCAGTTCAATCATGGTTATCAGTGCGTAAAGATAATCGA
>ERZ795056.6786-NODE-6786-length-11103-cov-8.740043_pt1 | contig 11103 bp, 9 predicted proteins | sample MGYA00375140_ERZ795056 | MGnify/ENA primary metagenome ERZ795056 (study PRJEB30185, sample SAMN05720227) | activated sludge metagenome | isolation source: Anaerobic digester | place: USA | collected 2015-03-09 ...
ATTTTATCAATCAGTTTGTCCATTAAAACCACCGGCTCCGTTACTTTAAACACATCATTTGTCATTTCCGCCGCAATTCGTTTAAGGACCATGTAGCCTTTTTCATGAATTGTTTTGTCGGGGTCGGTATAAATGCCGCTCAATAACTTTAATTTTAACGCATTACCCCAAACGCCATACAATGGGTCGGCTAAATAAAGAACATCATTTATTTTAGCTTGCACCGGATCATCACGGTAAATTTTTGAATTGATAATATAATTTAATTCGCTTAGGGTTTGTGAATCGTCTGTTTTTGATTGAAGCGAAGCGAACTCATTGATTAAATCAGAATCGCTCATGATGTCGAACTGCTTAGGCTCTATTAATATGGTTTCTTGTGGCCCGTTCGTTGGGTTTACCATCCACGACATGAACCGTAAGTTTTTACGAATAATAGCGAACAAGTAATTTGAAATTGATTGAATAAAAAAGTATTGGTCTTTTCTATCTTCTTTTTTAGCGTCACCGGACTGCACCCCGTCAACAACCGATTTTAAATGTAATGAGTTTTCGCAAAGTTTGTAAATTTCCATCCACCGTTTCATGTGGTATTCGGGAATACCGATGTCGGGAGTTATAAATTTAACGCGGTCTTGCATAGTGCCGCCATTTCTTGCCAAGGTTTCTTCTGCTATGGTTAAGAATTCGCCCGGGTTGTGGCTTATTGTGCCAGCTCCTTTACAAACACCGCAATTAACTGTAAGGTTTAATAAATCTTTTTCGTCAGGATTCGCTATTTTACCGGTTCCTGCACATGGCTTACAACTTTCTTCAACTATCTGAACGTATGGGTAAGAGTAATTCTTAACCATGGCTTCGTCATCGCTAAGATTGCGCACTAATTGGTCAGCCCAATTTTGATAAGGTTGTAGAAAGCTGTTTACCTCGCGGCTAAACGGTAATACATTGAATTTGTGCGGTGTTTTAATGCTTTTTGTGATATTGTATTGAGCCTCAGAATCAATAAAATAAACCATTCCATTACGTTCAAAGGCAATGCTTTTGCCATCATACATTAACACTTCTTCGCACTTGACACATACCAATTCAGGTAGTGCCATTTCATTGGTACTTTGGGCCTCGTTTGCGTTCATTACACCAATGTAGCAAACTGGATTTTCCAGAATAAACTCTAAAATGTATTCATAGTTTACCGGCTTCGTTTCAATTACCTTTTGCAAATTAGAATCAACGACTAAAGTAAATGAATTGGCATTGAGTAACGAGCCTTTGCACATATTCATGAACTTATTGTAAATCTCTTTTGCGACCGGGCTAAAAATGGATAAACGCCAATTATACATACTCGGAGCCTCGTTTGGATGCCTGTTAAGTAGCCTATTTTCAAACAGTGTTTGAAACTTCTTTTTATAGGTTTCAGGCTCTACCCATCGAGTGCGTCCCATGTATCGAGGTCGCGCGCCTTCTGTATGTATTTGAACGGCAAGACACGCCTCTACATCACGCGAATGATCGGGATGCAGAGGGTGTTGTTTGCTAGCTCTTTGTTTAATGAATTCGTTGTAATCCATTTTTAGAGGTTTGTTTTTATACTAATATTCAGGGAATAATTGAACGCCGTAAATGTACGTCTTTTGCGTTCCGGTGCCAATAAACTTCGCTCGAATAACTTTACAGCGACCTTTATTTGTTGTACCGCTATTTTTATTTGCGTTAAAAATCCACGTAGCTGGTGCGCCAGCGGTTACTTGTAATGTATCACAATTAACGCCGTTAGTTCCTGCTACTTGATGTAGATTTGTGAAGTTTGTACCATCGATACTACCCTGTAAAATTACTTTATATGTAGAAGTCCCGGAAATGTTTGTTTGCGAAAACTGCAAACGGTAATCACCGGTTTTTTCTGACAATAAAGCATTGATAGGAGTTGTAAAGTACAATGTACCCGCATCGCTTAGCGTATCTGTTTTAGTACCGTCAATAGATGAAATCAACGTAATTTGTGCCGTTGATGTGTTTGTTGCTGTTGCAAGTGTCAGCATCACCGCGAAGAAGAAAATTAATCTTTTCATTTGATTTTTTAAATTTAATTGTTTTGAAAATTTGTGATTATTGGAATAACCAGCCCAATGTGTCAACCGAATTTGCGGCAACAATATCAAGATAAGGTAACGTATAGTTTACCGGATCTCCTGAGAATGTCAATGACAAGTTTTTAAACTCAACATTTTTACCGTCTACCTCGGTATCATAACCCGTGAAGAAGTGAGCCGAATAGCTTGCAAATGTACCGTTCTTGTTAAGAAACAAGTAAATTTTACCATCACAAGTAATAAACCCGCGTATAGCTGTGGATTTAGCTTGCAATTTGTTTTGCCAAAATAATCGGTCTTCATACGGTGAAGATGTGCCGGCGGCATTCTTATCGGTTGCCGTGAAATCCTTTGCAGTCAATACGCGTGAAGTTGCGATTGTACTTGCAGGACGGCAACGCGCTTTGTAGTTTTTAGTGGTCGTATTAGGGTCTGACCATGCTACATCGGCAAGCTCTGGAGTTGCTGAAATATCGCCCGCTGTAATAGCGTCTTCAATTAATTCAGCAAGAGCTTCATCATCATAATCACCGGCGGGGAAATCGAAATCACAATTGGCAATAAGAAACCGTACCGGCACCTCGGAGCGCTCGTACGTATCACATTGCGTTGTTTTTGTTAGCGTTGCAGAACCTACACACGCTGAATTGCATGTACTGAACATGTTATTTGTGTTTTAAAGTGAATAATCGGCTTGCAACCTTACATTATTACTCAGCACGCAAAAACATTTTCACACTTGCATTGTGTCAAAAGTACGTCTATATTTTGAAAACTTACACTTTCGATGTCTGAATCTTTAAAAATCGATTCACCTTCTTGGTGATAGTATTCAACATTATTGATTAAAAAAGTCTTAGCTAGTGAAATGTTTTCAATTTCATCTGCATACCATTTCGGCATTGGATTTGACTTTAAAGAAAATCGCCTTTGTTTTTCAGATTTGAAGTTAAAACATTTGTTACCGTATGTTTTTTTCACCATGCTAGCGATTTCAGTTAAATCAGCATCAACGGTAGCGAATAGCATATTACTCGCAAACATGTCGTAATTCCAAACCGTAAATGTGTGCATGTGTTGTTCACAGTCTATTGTAGCAGTTGGGTAAATGCCTTCTAATCTTACAACTTCGTTACATTTTACGCGCTTAAACGGCTTTGTGTAGTAGTCGTATGTATTTCCGCTTACTGTGTAGTTTATTGCAACCTTAAAACGAAAACATCCGGCTTCTGTAACGGCTACCGGATCGGTTGGATAAACTTGTTTTATTGTTTCTGAGGATCCGTTTACATTTACAACTAGCGAAGCGATACTAGGTACATCAATTGGAATACCAAGTTTAGTTGGTGAAATCATGTACAACGGCGCCGGAATAGTCGAGGCTCCAATGTAAAACACTTCGTTATATTGGCCGCCCGAAATCTGTATTAAATCACCTTCAGTAACATCAACATACCTTTGCCGGTAGCCTATACCGTTTGCGTTTGAGAATGGCACGGGACAAAATATTTGATATTCAGCAAGTTTTAGCGTAGTGTCTACACGGGCCCCTAAATTGAATTTATTTGAAGCCCCATTACCTAGCGCTAGTAATGTGTTTGTAGCGGTTTCATCAACTATTGAGAAAACAAAATTTGCCCCATATGGTAAACCGCCACCTTCTAAATCAACAATTGCATAAGGTATTTGCAAACGTAACGCAAAGAAATCTGTATCCGTAAAAGGAATAAAAAATGGATCATCACTTGCACATAGTTTGCAGTTATCCGGAGTGTTTGATAATTCCCAAATATTATTCATTTCTTTTTATTTTACGTTACCCTTTACAATTACAAGACGGTTCGCGAAATCAAAATCAATATAGTTAATTTCTCCATCCCATCCATTTTCAAATTTAACTGATTGGTATAAATCTAGTGCATTATACGCGCAACAATATTTCAACTTAAACTCAAAACTTATGTTTGTTTTCTTCGAATCACTAGGCATGTCAATTGCATGATATGGCCAAAGATTATTTGAAATACCATTTGCAGCCGGTGAAAAGCTAAATGCATAATTGTAGTTGTAAACATCCGTTATTGCTATTGGGAAATGTACCGCGTTGTCATCATCGAATTCAGATAGTGACGCATAAGGGAAATAAGGAGTGCCAACCGTTCGGGCGTCTTCGATATCGGTAGCGTCATCGTAAACCAATATTTTAGCAAGTTGGCAAGTATCTGCCATTGTTTTAAGGCATCCACCAAATTTCATATTACTAAGAACGGACCCAACCGCCTTGACAATATTTGCATCATAAAGCGAATCTTGGCCATCCAACACAAATGAAGGTGCGCCAAATTCTATTAAATCACGTTTAATTGATCCGTTGTAGTTTGGATTACCTGAAGAATCTAACCACTCACCATTGAACCGTATTAAATTTTCATTTCCTATGGCGTCGCTTGCATCGGTTCCATAATTCATATTGATTCTACTAGGCTTGCCTTCACCGTTCCATGCAAAACAAATATCTGATTGCAAGTTATCTTTATCATCGCCGGTAGTGAAGTCGATATGATATACACCGGCGCCCCATATCAATTCACCTATTAAATCTTTGCGTTCAAAGTATAGTGTATTGTCATAATAAAACCACCGTGCATTCCAAAAGTCTTTTATTTTACTGAATAGGTCTCGAAGTGTCCATGACGGGCTATTTGCCATGATATAATCACGGTTCCCATCCATATCAACGCCCTTCTTTGAATACGCGGTTAATAAGCATGCATTATAATACCGGCTTTCTTCTGTATATAATATCGGTGCAGTTTCGCTATTTATGTCAATTCCGCCGCAAATGTTGCATACATTATCAATGTAAGTGCGAATGAACGGTGCCGGATAACCTCGCCCGCACCCTAGCCATTTATCAGTAATTAAATTAATAGTGCCAATTGTGGGTAATGAAGTGCCAATAGCCGCGTTGATTATATTGAACCCTGAATTTAGAGTTATAATTAAAGTGTTTATAAATACTATAAACAAATCAAATGAGTTGAAAAACGTGACCAACATGCCAAAAAACCATGTAGGCTTAATTATATCGCAATACCTGAACCTTGGGTGCGGATTTCCTGTAACCGGGTACAATTGAAATAAACCGTATTCGTTATTAGAAAGTAAAGTATTTGCGATGCAGTCTAATTCAGGGCTGTATTCCTCAAGGTCTAAACTTAGTTTACATTCCCCATTCTCGCACCATTTTAAATTACGGTTATCAGCCTTGTAGATGTATTCACCACCGCAAACACTATCCGTAATTCGCACACAAATTGAATTCGAGTAAATATTTGGTGATTCAATTATGTTTGTTCTGAAATATTGGTATGCCTCACCTTGTAGAACAATTGAACTAGTTTGTGAACGTGTCGGGTCGTTAGCACTATCCAATGACTTATTAACTTTCATTTCTGAAACGTCAACCCATGCCGAATAATCAACCCATGTGCCATTACAATTTAGTGATAATTCAACTTTCATTAGCCTAGTGTTCTACGTTGTTGTTTTAAGAATGTGGCGCCCATTGAGTGAGCAACTGATTGGCCAAAACCGTCGGCATCGAAATTGTTATTGATGTTCACTTCGCGTTGTGATAGAATAGCCTTCATTTGTTGAATTTCATACAATAAAGGCGCCATGTTATTATCGTTCTTTATTCGGTTATGATCGGCAACAACCGAATCCGTATCTATTGCACGTGAAGACAAATAATAACTACCGTCATCCATCCGGTTCACTAATAACTTACTATTATGTAAGCCTTCGAACATATCACGGTGCTTTGCTGTTAACGCCTCATTCATTACGAATTCGCGTTTATGGTACTTGTATGGTCGTTTACCTATTGCGGTAGATTCTTCGTGTGCAGGACCATCACCGGTAAAACCCCCTTCTTTAAATCCGGTATCAGCATTTATTGAACGAATAGAACCAACAACGGAGGCGATACCTGCTAAAATAGCGATTACATTAGCGGCAATTAATACCGGATTCTTTGAATTGGCGATTGTCGAAATAGCCCCGCTAATTGCTAGCGCTTGATTTGCAGTAATTACGGCGGCATCAATTACACGCTGTGACCGTTCATATTGTTGTCGCTTTTTCAGCAACTCATTCAAACGGTCTTGCTCAACTTTTAATGAAACCTTACTATTTGATTCGGCAGCGGCTACTCGCTTTTCCTGTAACGCAATTAATTTATCCGTTTTGCGCTGCTCAATGTCTAATTGGGCTTGTGCCGCGCTTGCAAGATTTAGTGTATTATTGAAAAGTAATTGTTCATCATCCGACAATAGCTGCTCGTCTGACTTTTTCTTTTCTTCGTTTGCCTTTTTGCGGTTGTTGATTTGCTTTTCAAGTTCGGCGGCCTCCGTATCGGTTAACTCTTTAGATGGGTTGTATTTATTTAAGTTTTCAAAAATTGTTTTATAATACTTTTCCCTTCCGATTGCAATTTCTTTAGATTGTTGGTCAAGATTTTCAGTACCTTCTTCAATTTTAAACGTAAGTTTTACCGGATCATTTTTACTTACGTACTCAATTTTCTTTTTAGTCGGTTTGTAAATCTTTGTTGCCGCTTGTTCTTGCTCTGCATCATTACCTGCGTTTGCATTAAGCGCACCGGTTGATTTAGCGCCATTAAAAGCATTTAATGCATTTGTTTGGCCTTGAACTTCGCGGTAAAGTATTTCATACTGTTGTTTTAGGTAGTAGTACTGCCTAAATAAATTATCGCTTTGATTTCTTAATGTCGGTGTTGTTCGCGGTGTTTGCTCATATTGCTCATAAAGTGCAATTAATTCACGACGCATCACATTGGCTTCAAATACACGTTTTTTATTGTTCGCGTATTCGGTTTTCATTTGCGCGGCAGAAAATTTTTCGTACTCTTTGAAATACGATTCCATTGTTCGTTGCACACCTGCATTTCGTCTGTCTTCGTCAGTTGTTAATAAATTATCAATTCCCTTTGCAATTGACAATTTTAACCGCGTTACTAAGCGCTCTAATTTTAATGTTTTTTCCCCTAAAGTTTCTTCTAGGTTTGCAAGTTCTTGCCGTAATTGTTGTTTTTGGCCTTGTGACGTTTGTAACGCTGTTGACACCGAACCCTCGAGTAATTTAGCAAAGTCACCGGTAATTTCATTCACTCGACTTGTTTCATCGCCAAGGCTTTTCATGTTTAATCCAAGGCGCTTTAATTCTGGCGAGGTTCTGCCGATAATTGAGTTCACTAGCATTTCGCTTGCCGTGGTCACGTCGGTTCCTAATTTAGCTGCTAACTCGATCGCAATTGGAATGAGTTTAGAAAGTTGTTCCTCAGTTACTTTTGTTCCCTCGATAAATTTAGCTTGTGCTGCTAAAATATCATCGTTATCGAATAAATTTTGGTACTTTTTGGCCAATTCATCGGCCTGAGAAACAAGGGTATCAAACAAGTTTTCACGACCTATATTTTTAAGCGTTTGACGAAAGCTCAATAAACCTTGTTCAGCTTGTGCGGCTTCCTCATTTGCGGCATCGTATAGACTTGTTAAGCCTTGTGCAATTTCATAAATACCAAACGCACCGGCCCCCACACCTGCAACACTTAGTAAATTCTTTCCAAGGCCGCCCATCTTATTGCCAAAAGTTGCCGTTTTAGCTGTTAATGAATCGAGTTCTTGCTCAACTTTGTGAAGGTTGGTGAGTAGCCCTTTAACGATTTGCGGGTCGTTATTTGCACGCAATTGCTTATGTAACTCAGCCTGATGTTTAGCAAGTGATTTAACCGCGTCTTGTTGCTTATTATACTGTTCCCTAGTTTTTTGCAATTCAGTATTAAATGCAGCTACTTTTTTCGGGTCGTTTGTCTTAATCATTTGTTCCTCAAGACGGCGGCCCTTTTGCTTCAATTCTTCCAATAGTTTATCCTGAGTGGTCGTTGCTTTATTAAGGCTGTTTAGTTCCTTTTCGTTGGTGTCCCAAGTAATGCGCACTATTTGGTCAAGAATATTCGGCATTGTATTATTTTAATTACAATCTACATAACTCATTGGGTGAACGGATGCAGAATTGATTTCATTTTCAATCTGTTGTGCTGTTTTGGTTGTTTCAATTTGTTGGGTATAAGCTAAAACAGTGTCGTAACGCTGTTGCACGTCATTTACTTTTATTTCGTAAATATTGCAAGTTACATTTGAGTTTCGAACCTTCTTTTTTTGGCAAGAAAATAAACCAGCTAGCAATATCATTGCCGCGGCGAATAGAATTAGATTTTTCATAACGATTATTGTTTTCATGATTATTTACCAAAATTACTATTTTTTTTGGTTTTATCACGGTCTTCTAATTTTTTCGCATAAATATTGTTCGCGTAAAGGAATTGGTAAATAGATTCCAATGACCATTTTGAAAACTCGGCTATTTTCACCGGATCTCGGTCTGCTAACGTAAACATCATGTAATTCCGTTCCTCAATATGCTTACGAATAATCTCTACTATGTCAGTTGTGGGAGTTGGGCTACTCTTTCGCTTACTGCTAGCAAGGCGCTTAATATATCTTTCTCCGATATAGTTTGCAAGTTGTTTGTGATTCTGAAGGCCAACACTGTAAAAAAATCTTGTTCGCCGGCATCCCTCCAAACCGATTTCTTTTTTTGTTGGAATTCTTTATCGTACTCCATCGGTTCGTTATCCATCATAAAGTAAACGCATGCCAATTCCTCGTATGCCGTGCGTTCTGAAAGCATACCTAAACGGCCTTTAATATTATTTGCAATGATTGTGACATCGTTTTTAACTTCAACCGGCGTGCGTTTACCGTCAAGGGCTACATTTAGCAATTCATCCATCATCTCAGATAAGAAAGCCTCAGAAATACCCATTTTAATGAATATTTCTTGTACTTCCGCTACTATGAAACGTGTGTGTAGTATTTGGTCAGCATTTCGGACGTCATAAAATTTATGTTCACCAATTACTTTAATCGGTTGTTGGGTTTTGTTTGGGTGTTCGGGGTGCATTATAATTGTCTTTTTAGGTAAGAATTCAAATAAGTAGTAAGCAAATATATGAAACAGTCGGTTAAATGCATGCCGAATTCGGTATCACCTGATGTTTTATATAACTTATCGCTGCCTTCCTCAGTTGTTGCCATTTCGAGGTCTGCAATTAAATCAGCGCACCAATTTGGGTTGATGCTAAAATTTGGGTGCTCTTGTAAAACCGTGTTACAAAACGTTCGCAATTCCGTATGTGCGTCACGTCTGTTGAAATTCAACATAGGCTTATCCATTTGGTTAAGTCCTATACCTAAGTATTGGCGCAATATAGCGTGGCCCGTAGTGCTTACTGATTCATAATTCGCATTTCGAGCATTACCGGCAGGATCGGCGGTAACTCTTAAAACCGCGCCGGGAAAATCTTTTTTGATTATTTTGCAAAATTCCCGTGATGTGCAATTCTTTATTTTGTATGATTTGATTATTCTGCAATAAATACCCGGCACCATTTGAGCAACTACGCACGTCATTGGGCTAATATTGAAGTCAAAGGCTAAATAGAGCACTTCGGACCGATTCCACCCAATATCCTTAACACCGTAGTGTTTATTCGCATCGAGCGCGTAAAACCAAGGATTTTTATTTTCTTCTGCCAAAAATTCGCCAGCGCGTAATTTCAGAAACTTAACGCGGTCATTCATTGCAACCATCATTAACTTCTTTTCTGTCTTTTCCTTGTTAATGAATGGATTGTCTTCATAGCTAATCAATACGCGCTCAACTTCGTTATACATCAATGATTTAGGGTCAAAAAACATTGTATAAAGAAAACTTTTTTGTGACACCTTATCGTTATTGAAAATTAGCACAACCTTTGTCCTATCTATATACTTTTCGTCTTCTCTAAGTGTACCCATTAATGAGGCGAAGTCGGTATCTTTCATGTCATGAGCCTCATCGATAAGAATTCCATTTACACGCGGTACTGAACGAACTTTATCAGGCTGGTCAGCCGAAACGCCGAAAAAGAAATTATCTGGCCGTAATTTATTTATAACCTTAAACCCGTCTTTTATGAATAGAAAATAATCACTCAATCCCATTTCCTTTGCGCAATCCTTTAGCGTTTGGAATGTCGAGCCTTGTATTTCGTTATACTTAGCACGCCCATGTCCCCATCTAAAGTGGGAGCTTAAAAGACATTGCCAAAGTAACACATTCCATGCGCTTGTACTTTTTCCGCCATCACGCCAGCCGTATATCAATGAAATTTGCGCATCTGACAACACAGCTTCAGCAACCTTTGGAACGACATAAGGGCTTATATCAATAGTATTTTCACTCATTTACTTTTTTGTGCCAATAGTAACCGAGCCGCCTTTTTTGATTAGCATTTCAAGTGGTGATTCTTTTACTGAGCCATCGGGGTTAGTGTCGGCGCTTTTGATTGGCGCATCCATCCCCATAAACTTACTGATTCGCTCCATGTGTCCCTTACGCTCTGTTGGTGTCATGGTTCTAAAAAATCGAATTACCTTGCCAGTCTTTAAATCGAGTACACTTTCTTCAACTCTGTTTTCATCTAATTCCTTTTGAAGTTCACTTACCCATTGAAATTTCGATTTTAACCCGCTTTTCAGAGCCTCACTTTGATTTGCTTGTACTTGTTCAGTTGTTACCTTATCCGTTATTTCTTGCCATCCTAATAAAACGGAATTAACGTTTTTATAGAATCTTTGCTTTTGAATCTTGTATTTAGTTCCGAAAAGTTCCCATAAGTTCCCCTTATCTGTGTTCCCTTTCTCGAAACACTTGATTAATTCTAACTTTAACTGTGGTTCTGATATGGTTCTCTTTTCAGTCTTTGCCATAACTTTCTTTTCCCAAAAGTAGCACTTTTAAAACATTTCTATCTTTTTTCGATAGGTTTTGAGCCTGACAAAGTATCAAAAACTAATTTTGCCAAAGTTTCATATCC
>ERZ795056.6792-NODE-6792-length-11099-cov-4.811029_pt1 | contig 11099 bp, 24 predicted proteins | sample MGYA00375140_ERZ795056 | MGnify/ENA primary metagenome ERZ795056 (study PRJEB30185, sample SAMN05720227) | activated sludge metagenome | isolation source: Anaerobic digester | place: USA | collected 2015-03-09 ...
AAACTCAGAAGCTGCACGAGTAGTATATCCAGCTGGATTAACACTCTGCCATTTTTCAACGTCATATATTGCAACTATTTTATTAGTTATTAGACCACCATATTTGCCTGTAATTGCAGCTAACACATATTTTGCAGTCATAGCCCGCATTCCAGTTCTCCACGCCCCCCGAGTTCTTTCATAAATTGATTGTTCAGTTTCTTCGAGATGAAATTTAGCGGGATTGATACGAATACATACTATTTCTGGATCTCGCTCAACTACCCTCTGTGCTCGTTCTTGTTGTCGTCTATCCCTTTCTTCTGGAGAAAGCTTTGGTCTGCCTCGTCCGCGAAGAACCACTTTTTTAGCAAGTTCAGATGAAGTCATCCTACGAGGTTCTTCTGGTGTGCTATACAACAAATCTCCACTTTCTATATCATCTAGTAGATCATCATCGTTCATTAGATCATCATCGTCTATTAGATCAATATCTTCATCATCCACTAGAACTGGAGGAATTAGAGTTATTCTATTATCTTTCATTTTGTCGCTCCTATTGCGATTAAGGTTGTGTTTTAAAAATATATTATAAACTAATAAAGTTTGTTTAAGTTAGAAACAAAGTTTTTCAGAATGAATTTGGGTTGTGTTTAAAAAATAACTGAAGTCATTCAATCATTTGAAGTATTGAAGTTATTTTCTCTTCACGTCTCATTTCCGTATAAAGAATTTCTTGTGTTTTAGCACGACGGTCAGATATGTTTTCATAAAACGGTATCAATTCTTTCTTAAATGACTGATATCCATTCATTCTTAGATGATCATTCATTTCGAGTTTGCTATGATCTCGAGTAGTTGGTTCTGCTCCAAAGAGCAGTAAAAGTTTCATTGCTTTCAATTTTCCGGACATAGCAGCCCACATAATTGGAGTTTGACCAAACCGGTTCTGACAATCAACATATGCAGTATGTTTACTAAACACTAACAATCTCAACATATATCTAAGTTTTTCATCGCTGGAAGCGAAAAACAGTTCTCTATCTACATTAGAGAGATCTTCATGTTTTTTCTTTGAATCTAAATTATTCACAAACAACTCCTTCTAAGTGTTCTAATTTGTTCTACGTCAATTTTTTCATTCCACAATTTTTCATATTGTTTGACATATGCCGAACAACCATTATAGAATGAAAGAGCTACATATTTATTATTTCGACTTAGTGCTAACGCCTTAATATATTTATCAATAGTTGATTGTGTATTATAATCTGCACATAATAGACTATCCTTTGGCTCCTTCCATACTTTTATATTTATTTGTCCGAGTCCAAAATCACCAGTCTTGGAAACGGCAGTTGAATCATACCTCGACTCTATATAGTGAATATCCATGATTATTGAACGAATACTATCTGGAATTGCTGAATAGATATCTGATAATCTATCAGCTGTTTTTATATCTACATTTCTATTCAATAAAACTTTCATTATTTCATTTTTTAATTTTAGCTCTGCTGCCTCCGAAGAAGCAGCAGAGCTCTGTTTAGCAGTAGTCTTAGACATTATTGGCGAATTACTAATTGAACTACTAAATAACCAGAGTGAATTGAAAAATATTAACATCAAACACATTACAATAATAACGAATTTATTCTTGGACTGCACTCTTCCTCCATAAATAAAGTTATTCAGCTTGTGGCTGACATCGAGCAACCAATTCGGACCATGTAGTATGTTCAGCCGCTTTGACTTTGTTGATGAACACTTGAAGAGCAGTGCTCATCACGTATTCATCTGAACTTTCCAAATTCTTTAACAACTCTTCGAAATCTCCATCATTTATAATGATAATTTTTTCATTCATACATACTCCATTATTTTCCAGGATTTAGAAGTAGATTTGGCAGTGATTTTCCTTCTCCACTCCCAACAATGAGAGTTTCTGGAACTTTACCACCACTCTCCTTCCATGCAGCAATTAACTCTTTCTGCACTTGCAATCGTTCCCATTCTAAGATTGCCGGAGTTATAGATTGAGTCTTCTTTGTATTCGCAATCGCGTCTGCTTCAGCTTTAATAACTTGAATATCTTTTTCAGCCTGAGCAGTTCTTCTTTCATTTTCACGTTGGAGTGCCTTTTGATTGGCAGCCATCTTGTTAACAATTCCATCCTGAATGGCTACAGGAAATCGAATATCTGATAAATACGTAATGTTTTCAATTACAATCCCAGTATTTTCATATTTTTTCTGGACTTCTCTAGAAACATCGTCAATCAATTTAATCTTCCCACTTGAATATAAAGTATCAACATTCATCGATGAAGAAAAAGTATTAAAGGCTTTTCGTATATCTGCTCTAACAAAAGACTTGATAATCGTTTCTAAATCCTTATTCTGATAAACTTGGTATAATTTTGGAGCCAACTTAGAATCAATCCGGGCTTCAACTCCTATATCTGCATTGCATTTAACGCCTTCTGCAGATTGAAAACTAAAGGATTCATCAACTTCTGATCCTTCATCTTTACCAGCAGTAAATGGATATATCTTATTGAATGTTGGATACTTATAATATTTAGTCCACATTCCGTGCCATACAAACCCAGGTCCAATAGGAGTTTTATCTACTCCACGATTAGATCCAGTCATTTTAACTTTGACTGCTACATACCCTGGTTCAACTTTAGTTACACATGCTCCAAGTAAGAGTGACATTGCAATAATAATGATAATAAACAATTGCTTAATTCTTTTCATTTTTTTCTCCAATGTATTTTATTATTTTTCTATATGTATATGAATCAATCACAATTGCAACTATTAAACAAATAACAAATTGCAATATTGCAAATAATATCGTTAAAAATCCTGGAACAATATTACTACTGAGAATATTTGGTATATATTCAAAAAGAGAATACAGTGCCAAAACATCGAACATTAACGAAATAACTATCAATAATATGAGTTTAAATATATTCATGATATGTTTATTTTCCTTACTTCAGATTCAACTAAAAAAACTTCTGATTGTAAAAGAGTGTTTGCAAGTCTTTCTATGATTTCTGGATTAGATTTAACGTCATCTTTGTTATATTCCTGACTATTGACAATGCTGTCGGTCATAGCTTGAATGTTCATATTAAACTCCTTATCTTTTTTCGGGTTCTACATATTTCATATCTAGCAAGTTAAATATTTCTTTTTCTAATTTAGAAACACATTGCTCACCACGAAATAGACCATATTGATTTAATTTATACCCTCTAGATTTTGCAATTGATCTCATTTTAATATTAAATTCTTTAGATCCAGTAAAGAAGAGTAATTCACTTTCAAAGTTTTCTTTATCAATTAAATGAAAATCCAATAAAATACGATCTTCTTTAATTGGAGCATACCATTGGAGTATATAATCTCCCATACTTCGTTGATTCAAATCAACTTCATTTTTTACATTCCCACCTGGAAACTTAAACTTTAAAAACTCAATTAAATCGTGTTTAAAGTTTGAAGTAGTATTTGGAATGATAATATCTAAGTCTTTACTGCTTTCACACTTCCTCCTATATGAACCTGCAACTTCATATTGTTGTTGAATCGGTTTGAAGAAATACATGTCCAATGTTGTAATTAAATTCATACACCAAACTCTAGGAAATCGAGAATTATCACTCTGGGAATTTTGTTTAAGAAACTCAGAAACAAGAACAAGATGTTTGCATGTTCCACGATATTTAGATCCCGGACATGAACAAACTACATTACCATGTCTCATACTTCCAATATATCGATGTCCACTTGGAGATTGTATTACAACCAAACTCCTATTGTTGTCATCAAAGCTGAGAGTATATTCCATAATAAATCCTTATGCTTCTAAAAAGTCAATGCATATCTAATGATAATAAAAGTCAACAAACTAAGAATGAACTGTACAAAACAAATCATCCCCAATAAATTTAGAAAAAATACAGAGTCCACAATGTGGATGATCTGCGCATTTTGCCTTCTATTCTCTTGGAATTTCACCAATAATACTGAATATTTCATTTTCGTCTTCATCAATATCACGGCCTTCGTCACTATCATCGTTTTCTACAAGTGGAGTGTCTGAATCCAAAAAGGGATTTTCTTCATCTCCTTCCTCTTCAAGAGAAAGTTCTTCAACTGGAACCAATTCTCCATTCATATCAAAACATGGTTCTATAAGAAATGCCTTAACATCGGTATATTCTTCTGGATTTCCAATGTTTTTATCATTATCCAATAGATTAGTCAATGCAGCCAACGGAGTTTTACCAACTCCAAAACCGAGAACAGTTTCTCGACCAGTATATCGATGAGACATGTCATATGTTTGACCATCTTCAGTTGTAAAAATATATGTTTTTTCAACCGTTCGATATTCTGCCATTGAATCTTCTATAAATTTGATTAAAGTGAAAAGTAAATCTTCTCTTGTTTTTTTATTTTTTTCACTTTTGAACTGATTTACCAAATCCAGAATTATTTCTAACTTTTCATTATACATTTATTTTATCCTCTTCGCGCATGATATTATTATATCTTTTACATACACATCGCCATATTCACCCTGTGGACAGAATGGAGAAGTAACAAAACAATACCATCGTGCAAACGGTTTTTCATCATTTGCTTGATATTTCTTGAGAACTTTCCACCGCCATCCAGTAGATGTTGATTCCCAAATCTCATATGGATCTTCAACGTCTCTGCGCTTGGCACAATCATTTTTCATCCAATCCTCCACTCGCAGGTTTTATATATGACAAAAACAGATATTCATTTATCGAAACGTCTGGCGAACACAATTTCTTGTGCAATTCCGATATGCTTGAATATCCAGCTTCTTTAGCGTGACCCTCGGTCAGTTCACTTGGTTTGAGAATCCGTACATTGGAAAGTAAAACTTCCATCTCTTCTGGAAGTGCTGAATTTGATCTTAATATGAAAGAAAGCCCTGAAATCCAAGGAACTATCGGAATGTTTCTTGAGATAAAAAGAATTTTATCTCGTTCTTTAAAAAGATCGAACAATTCATGTTCGATTATTACAACCTTCAAGTTATCCATAAACAGTTGCTCTCTTCACAAATGGAATATAATATGCCAACTCATTTGGACCCTTTAACATATCGAGTTTGGCCTTTAATTCTTCAACGTCTTTATATCCGGCGGCTGTTAGTTCAGCATCCGTTAATTCAAACGCCGATTCGATTTTTTTAGTCGAAGTAATAGATATTACTATATACGACTTTGGAATCTCATTACATGAGACTGACATGTCAATTCCGTGGATAAAGTTTCGTGGAAGGTCTTTTGATATAAAAGCCTTCTTCTTATTTTTTTCAATTAATCGAAAAACCTCTTCAGTTACGACAATCTTATTCATTATAACTCCATATTTTTTTGATATGTAATATATTGGAAGTTTATTTATTTAAATCAAACAATAAAAAAAGACACGGATTTAGTTTTTAGTTCAACAATCCGTGTCTATAATCCAAACAACTCTCGATGCATAGTCGATTCCATATTACGGGCTAACTCTTCGTTCTGGAGATAAACTAAAGGACACAATATCACTTCAATCTAAATACAGCAACATACTGGGTATTTCCGGTTTAATGTTAGACGTACACCATCTCATTATTTGGAAACTTGGGACTCGCGACGTCCTAAGTTGGATTAAAATATTCTCTCATCACAAAATCTTCTTATATATCATTAGAACAACTCCATTTTTAAATTGTAATAAAAAAAGTTTTTGAACATCCATTGCTGGCACAGAATTCTACAAGACTTTCACTTGTATTGTATCTCTTTAGGGGAGACGATCTTCTTTAGACGAAAAATTCATTATTCTGGAAACTTCCGAATGCTGCAGACATTCTTATAACCGTGATATTGCCCACTTGGAGATTGATTATTGTTTTGTGGCCGAGGTTGGATTCGAACCAACGAATTGGGAGCACCGACGAATTAATCTTTTGAGTTGCGGCCTAACCATATTTCTATGGTCATTTTTATTCTTAGCTCCGGCCTTACCACTTGGCTACTCGGCCTAATTTTTTCTCACTCTATGTGCGGGTGTATTTATTTAATGTATAATATATTATATCAATTTTTTATTTAAATCATACTTTTAAATTTATACCGATGGTTGGATACCAGATAATGATTTCTTCAAGTAGAGAATGTAATTTGATATCTTCAGGTTTTACATTTCTTGAATCGAGTCGTATAAACTCCTTCCAGTGTTCTTCAGACCATTCTAAGTATTCAGTGTTAATGATTTCTGAACAAAACCTTGCGATAAAAATATTATATGTGTTCATACTATCAGAATTGAAATCTTCAACTCTAACCGGTTTAATACCAAGCCTTTCAACTTCATCTCTAAGTAAATTAAATACTTGTATTCTTACATCGAGCAACATGATTAACTTCCTCTCAATATGGTATAATCTTTATAAACTTCACGAGCTGGTCGTCTTCCGTTTGGATGTGGAAAGTAAGCATCTGGTTTTTTAAATCCAATTTTTTTAACCATATCCGGATCTACTGATACATATGATTTTCCATCGGCAGTTCTATGTGACATTAAATATGAGTTTCCATTCTCATCTTTGAGTCTCCGTTGATATCCAGGAGTGAGTTCAAATGCAAGTTCCTTTGCTCTGTTGAAATATGTTAGAAATTCTCTTTGATCTATGTTCATAACTATCTCCTATATGTAGACTTATATAATACAATGTTTTTACCAGTAAATGGAAGTTGACACTCTAATACATCTGAACTCAAGTGTTTAAGATGAGAAATCCACGAATTAGAATTGAATTTAGAATTAGAAAACTGAGGGATAACGCAACATGGAATCACAACAAATGGTTTTTTAAATGAAGTACACCGCTTAATAATTATTTCGGTTGCTTCGTCTGGATGAAGACCAACTATCACATCATATTCAGATATATCAAATGACATGTCGAATAATTTCTTAATAGTTTGAATTTTATATTTTCTACAATCCATTTTAGATATAGTTAATTTTGGATCTATGATCGTCGTGTGATATCCAAGACTTGAAAGTATTTTTGACAATTCACCACTTCCACCAGCAACATCTAGTATATTCAAATTTAAATGATAATTTCTCTGAATAAATTTAGATGTTTCTATAAATCTTCGACTATCTCCCATCTTCTTTACCCGTAATGTGTAATTTCGATTTGATCTCCATATAGAGATTTTAACTCATCCAATAGCTGATATGGAACGGCTCCATCTCCACCAATAAATAATATATTAGCATTGAGAGTTTTATTCAATAAACTTCTATTTGGAGTGTCTATCATTTCATATGTTTTTTTAACAGTTGTCTTTAGTTTTTTTGTTGGAATACTTTTAATATCTAGAACCACACATCCTTCATATAAGGAATCTGGATGTATGAAGGTTTCACTACGATCATACATTTCTTTCCAGAGTTTACGAATCGTTTTCATTACTGCTTCAAGCGTTATTGTTGAATCCGTAATAATAAAACTACTAGAACTTGAATTACTGACAAAACTATTACGTATTTTCATCTATTATCTTCCTTTTTATTTTTTAATCGTTCTTTGAGTTTTTTATGATTTTCCAAACCATTGTTGATGTGTTCAAGTGCGTTACTAATTACACGTCCTTCTGCTTCTGACCAAGTTTCTTGAACTTCGGATGTAGCTCTACACTGCCTACACACTGCTAGCCAGCCTTCTTTTTCTTTTCCAGCTGAAGAGATTGGAAGTGCTAACAGTTTTTTAACATCAATAATTCCACCACATTTACATGTAATTTTGTAGTTTTTTGTCCGAACAATTGGTTTTATTGGACTATCTGGATCGAATCTTAATGTATACGTCATTGTGAACCTCCTACGATATCAAATCCTTTTTCTTTGAGAACATCTATTAGTTTTCTGCCGGCCAATTCTGGTTCTGGGTAAAAACATATAGAACATTTTAATACGTATTTAACAGTTTTTTTAACATTTGAAAGTTTCAATTCAATTTCATCCGGTGTTAAATCATATACTTCACACAGCTTTACTTCATCTGAAATGACATACTTAGACAGAGATAATTTACCACCACATTGACAGTTTAATTTCGGTACAATTTTAACACCCATAATTTCTCCAGAGTTAATATTATTTTAACTACTATACCATCCACCATAGTGAAAGTATACTTCTTTTATCTGTGGAAATACTCTTTTTAGAATGATTAAACACCGTTCTTCAAACTCTCTACGAGATTCCCAGTTTTCCATGTTTTCAATGTCAATTCCAACATAGGTTTCTTTAGTGTCATTATCGTGATATGTAGAAATTCTCGGATCTAATTCACTCTTTAGACTATTATATGATTCGATGAGATTCATAATTTCTTCTGGAAGTTCACTATCATATAGCATTCCACATATACAAAAGCTTGTAGAGCTACTATTACTGACAAAACCTCTTCTAATTTTCATAATAACCCCACTATTCAATTCCAATAGCCGGGCAACAAGCAGTCAACCAGATCATATAGACAATTTGGAATTGCTTCAGAGTGTCTATCAGAAAACACAATGCGATCTTCATAATGAATAAATTCAAGTTTATCGACATCATAATTATCTAATTCAAGAAGCTCAGTATTTACGTCTATAATCTTTTTAATAACTTCTTTGATTTTTTCTTCAGTGTATTCTGGATGTTGTATAGTGTTAATGACAAAACTACTGGAACTACTATTTGATACAAAGCCATTACGTATTTTCATTTTAACTCTCGTAAAATTCGATTGATTTCTAAAGATTCATACATAAATTTTAAAATTGAAGATGGAATATGTGAATGTTCTGGATTACTATCCAAAAGATCAATAACAAATTCACTTGAAACTGAAGAGAAATATTGTGAAAGTGGCAATACTGATTTCAACTCTTCAATTGTATAATCATCTTTAGTTTCTAAATCTTTAACCGTCGCATAGAATTCATCTATTTCCTTTATGGTTGCCATACTAAGAATTATGTTGGTTTCTCTAAGTGCTTCAAGAAATACGTGAATATAATTGTGAATATACTGTTTAACCTGGCGATCAATTGTCATTTTGTTTACCTCTTGATAATTTAAAATCTATAATGTTTTAATACTTCATCGTCACAATTTATGAGACGTTTAACAGTATGTAAACATGTTACTTTTTCTCCAACATTTGTAACATCATCAAATGTAGAAGTATCAGACCACTTTGCATATACTGCAAAATCATTTACAGCACCTTTCTTTGCAACCCATTTTAACATTCGTCCGTAATGTTCAAATGTTAGATGAATACCGCTGACAGTGTTCTGAGCTTCTCCCATTGCAAAGACTTTACCTTCTTTGAAATTTGTAAACTGATCAAACGTTAACATATAGTCTCCTTTAGATATAATCTAATAGCCAAATGTTTTCACGAATATCATCATCCAATGCATTTTCAAGATAACACCAATTAGTATCGTCTGGATATTCAGATAGATGTTTACCAATGACATTTCCAGATACAATCAATCCGAGAGTTTCAATTATCTCAGCATCTTCATCCAAAAACTCCATTTCATATTCTACCATTTCTACTCTACCAACGATTACAGCCTTAATATCATTATCAAATAATAGAATAACTGAATCTTGTCGCGGAGTCATATCTTTTAGAGTATAAAAGTTTGTCATATTACTTCCTTCTTAAAAAATTTCTAAGATCTTATACTCACCACCATACCAGTGGTATGCAATTTGTATGTTGCAATACTTACAATCATCTTTCATGTGTTCCAGTATTGAACCTCCTGTTTCATATTTTAAATCCTTGAGTTGTGCAAGCTCAGCAGTCTTATATCGATCTAACTTAAAAGTATCAGTCTTTTTGTCATATGATACTTTGTAGAGTCGGCCAATCTTGTTTTGAATTCGAATCATTGGAAAGGGAACGGACAAGTCTACATCTTGTATTGCGTTCCAGCCGCCTTCTCCAAGAAAATGATTTCTCAACCCCCGTTGAATATATCGATGAGCAAATGTGCAACATCCTCTTGAAGTATAACACCACATTTCGTCATTGTGATATGCTACATTTGGATCTAAATAATCAACCATGATAATTTTTGGCATGATTTTCTCCTTTGTTATATAAAGATGTATTCAATTATACGATCAAGTTCAATACTTGGATGGCCGGCTATTCCAGTAAAGAAAAATCGTGGTTTATCGAATTTACCTTGAGTAGAATTACTTGCACATACTTCACCAGAAGCAATGTGTGTTTTAAAATTTTCTTTTTTAACTTTACGTCCTGGAAACTCTGGACTACTATACCGAATGAGAAGTTGCTTGTGGAAGTCTTGTGGTGTTATCTGACGATCTTCAGTTTTAATCCACCGAATTGAATTCATAGTTTCTCCTTTATATTTCAAATACTGGACAGCCCGTGCATTCTCTGCACTTCATAACTTTGGTTTTGAATTCTAAGGTTCTTTCATTCCACCAGATATCTTTTAGAAAATCATCACAATTGATGACATCTAATCCGTTTTCCCACCCAAGAGTTCCTTCAACAAAGGAACACGGATAGAAACGTCCAGTGGCATCCAGATACACTGAATATAAACTACTTTCACAGGGTTCTACATATTGTGAAATGTTATCAATGTTAATTGGATTTATAAATTTTTCTGATGGTATTGACTTTAAGATTCTCATGAACTTTGGTCCGGTGCAACTATCAAATCCAATACCGATCTCGTTATTCATTGCATAGATAATAATTTCAGCAAAATCTTCATCAGACACTGGATTAAAGCCAGTCTTTGCACGACCCTGTTTCTTTAACGATAACATTACAATTGCGTTTAGTTTTTCTAAACGCGGATCAGTATTTACGTGCTTAAGTAATTTCCACGTTTGAGACAGTGATTCAGCGCTCAGAAAATTATGGATGTTTACTTGAGTCATACCCGCGTCAGTCATTTTCTTAACTGCATCAGCGCATAAGTCGTAGTCATAGTTAGAAAT
>ERZ795056.6797-NODE-6797-length-11092-cov-5.446408_pt1 | contig 11092 bp, 10 predicted proteins | sample MGYA00375140_ERZ795056 | MGnify/ENA primary metagenome ERZ795056 (study PRJEB30185, sample SAMN05720227) | activated sludge metagenome | isolation source: Anaerobic digester | place: USA | collected 2015-03-09 ...
GCACGCGGTGGCGATTGCGCTGGACCGGCAAGAAATGGCGACCGAGAATGGGCAGGACGTGAGCCACAGCGCTGTGCAGTACGTGCGCAACCAGTTGGGCCTGCAGGTTTGCGCGATTGCACAGCTGTCAGATTTGCTCCAGTATCTGGCAGGTGAGCGCAATAACGGCTTGGGTGAATCCCATGCCAAAGTTCTCGCGTACAGAGAGAAGTATGGCGTGAGCGACTGAAAAGGAATGACTGTGGTGGAGAAACTTGAATTTATTGGAGTCACCCGCTGGGCTGTCTGTCTGGCCGCCGGCCTGGCAACTTCGGCCTGGGGCCAAGGTGGCATTTACACCTGCGTGGACGACAAAGGGCGCAGGCTCACCTCGGACCGCCCCATCGCCGCGTGCACAGATCGCACGCAAAAGGAGCTCAATCCCAGCGGCACAGTCAAGCGCCAGTTGGGGCCCACCTTGACCGGCGAAGAGCGTCTCAGGCGAATAGAGGCTGCGCGCAAGGCCGAGGAGGATCAAGTCCGCCAGGCAGAACTCCGCAAGCGTGACCGCGCCCTGCTGTCGCGCTACCCCACTCCCGCAGCGCATGACAAAGAGCGCAATGAAGCGGTCGAGAAGGTGGAAGAGTCCATCCGCACCGCCAAGCGGCGCTTGGAGGACTTGGCACTGCAGCGGCAAAAAATGGTGGCCGACAACGCCAAGTACAAAAAGGAAGGTACGCGCCCGCCCGCCTCACTCAAACATGACCTGGACGAAAACAGCGCGCTGTCGTCCGCCCAACACCGCTTTATTTCGGACAAGGAAGCCGAGAAGCGCCGCGTGCATGCGCGCTTCGATGACGAACTGGCCCTGCTGCGCCCACAGTGGGAGCAGAAGGGGCAATAGGTTCTAGGCGGCCTGCAGCTTGGCGCGCAACATGTCGTTGACCTGCTGCGGGTTGGCCTTGCCCTTGGTGGCCTTCATGGCCTGACCCACCAGGGCGTTGAAGGCCTTGTCTTTGCCCGCCTTGAACTGGGTGACGTTGTCGGGGTTGGCGGCAATCACTTCGTCGATGATGGCCTCCAACGCGCCGCTGTCGTTCATTTGTTTGAGGCCTTTGGCGTCGATGATGGCGTCCACATCGGCCCCCTCACCGCTCCACAGTGCATCAAACACTTGGCGCGCCGCGCTGTTGGACACCGTGTTGTCTGCAATGCGCGCAATCAGCGCACCCAGATGCGTGGGCGTCACAGGGGCATCGGCCAAATCGATATCACCCGCGTTCAGCCGACGCGACACCTCGCCCATGATCCAGTTGCTGGCCAGCTTGGGTTGCTTGCAGGCGGCTGCCGTGGCTTCAAAGTAGGCGGCAATCGCTTTGCTTTGCGTCAGCGTATCCGCGTCGTACTCGGGTAAGCCGTAGTCACGCACGAAGCGGGCGGCCATCACACGCGGTAATTCAGCCATCTCGCTACGCACCTGCTCCACCCACTCAGGAGCCACCACCAGGGGGGGCAGGTCGGGGTCGGGGAAATAGCGATAATCGGCCGCGTCTTCCTTGGTGCGCATGGCGCGTGTCTCGCCGGTGTCGGGGTCGAACAACACGGTGGCCTGCTGGATAGCGCGGCCGTCTTCAATTTCTTCAATTTGCCAGCGGATCTCGTAATCGATCGCCTGCTGCATGAACTTGAAGCTGTTGAGGTTTTTGATTTCGCGGCGTGTGCCCAGCGGTTGGCCCGGCTTGCGCACCGACACGTTGGCGTCGCAACGAAAGCTGCCCTCTTGCATGTTGCCGTCGCAAATGCCTACCCAGGTCACAATTTTGTGCAGCTCTTTGGCGTAGGCCACGGCCTCGGCGGTGGAGCGCATGTCGGGCTCGGTGACGATCTCCAGCAGCGGCGTGCCCGCTCGGTTAAGGTCAATACCGCTTTGGCCACCGCCGCCTAGGCTTGCATCTTCGTGCAACGACTTGCCCGCGTCTTCTTCAAGGTGGGCGCGCACCAGGCGCACCAATTTTTTCTCGCGCACCGCATCGGCGCCTTTGCCGGTTTCCAGGAAAAACTCGACCACCCCCCCCTGCACCACAGGGATCTCGTACTGGCTGATCTGGTAGCCCTTGGGCAGGTCGGGGTAGAAGTAATTTTTGCGGGCAAAAATGCTTTGCGGCGCGATGGTGGCATTGACGGCCAAGCCGAACTCGATAGCACGCGCCACGGCCCCTTTGTTCATCACCGGCAAGGTGCCGGGCAAGGCCAGGTCCACCGGGCAAGCCTGGGTGTTGGCCTCGGCGCCGAAGGCGACGGCTGCGCGGCTGAAAATTTTGCTTTGCGTGGACAACTGGGCATGGGTCTCGAAGCCAAGGATGACTTCATAGCCCCGCACCAGAGGGCCCGTGGGGCGGCCGAGTTGCGCCTGCTCGAAGGGGTTCAGGGTGTCGCTCATCTCAAATGCCCTCCGGGGCGCGCTGGTGCCAATCGGTGGCCTGCTGCAAGCGGTGCGCCATGTTCAACAGGCGCGACTCACCAAAATAATTGCCAATGAGCTGCAGGCCCACAGGCATGCCGCCCTCGCCAAAACCGGCAGGCACGCTCATGCCCGGCAGGCCCGCCAGCGAAGCGGGCAAAGTGAACACGTCTGCCAGGTAATCGGCCAATGGGTCGCTGCCATGCCCGCCCAGCTTCCAGGCCACGGTGGGCGCCACGGGCCCCGCAATCACGTCGCAGTCTTTGAAGGCTTGCTGGAAGTCGTCGGCAATCATGCGGCGGATTTTTTGCGCCTGCAGGTAGTAGGCGTCGTAGTAGCCGTGGCTGAGCACATAGGTGCCCACCATGATGCGGCGCTTGACTTCATCGCCAAAGCCCTCGGCGCGCGACTTTTTGTACATGTCGAGCAGGTCGGTGTACTGGCTGGCGCGGTGGCCAAACTTCACGCCGTCAAAGCGGCTGAGGTTGGACGAAGCCTCGGCGGGCGCAATGATGTAGTACACCGGGATGGACAGCTCGGTGCGCGGCAAGCTGATGCTCACCAGGCGGGCGCCCAGTTTTTCGTATTCTTTGAGCGCGGCGTCCACTGCTGCACGTACATCGGCCGACAGGCCTGGCCCGAAAAATTCTTGGGGCACGCCAATGCGCAGGCCCTCGAGCGAATCGTTCAGGTGGCGGCTGTAATCTTCGGCGGGCACATCCAGCGACGTAGAGTCGCGGTCGGGGTCGGGGCCGCACAGGGCGCTGAGCAGCAAGGCGCAGTCTTCGGCCGTGCGGGCCATGGGGCCGGCTTGGTCCAGGCTGGAGGCAAAGGCCACCATGCCATAGCGCGAGGCGCGGCCATAGGTGGGCTTGATGCCGGTGATGCCGCAAAACGAGGCGGGTTGGCGAATCGATCCCCCCGTGTCGGTGCCAGTGACCGCAGGGGCCAGACGGGCCGCGACGGCCACCGCGCTGCCGCCAGAGGAGCCACCGGGTACGCGGCTGGTGTCCCAGGGGTTTTGGGCGGGGCCAAAAGCCGAGTTTTCGTTGCTGGAGCCCATGGCGAATTCGTCGCAATTGAGCTTGCCCAGTGTCACCACACCCGCTTGCGCCAGGCGGCTCACCACGGTGGCGTCAAACGGTGAGCGGTAGCCAGCCAGCATTTTCGAGCCGGCCGTGGTGGGAAAGTCCTTGGTGACAAAGATGTCCTTGTGGGCCATTGGCACGCCCAGCAACGGGGCGGTGTCGCCAGCAGCCAGACGGGCATCGGCCTGCGCTGCCTGCGCCAGGGTGACGGCTTCGTCAGTGGCCAGGTAGGCGCCCAGTGGGGCATGGGCCGCGCCACGGGCCAGGAAATGGCGGGCCGCTTCTACGGCCGAAACCTGCTTTTGGCGCAATTGGGCGGCCAATTCGGCCACGGTCAGGTTGTGCAGGGCGGGGGTCGTGCTCATTCGATCACCCTTGGCACCAGGAACAGCCCGCGATCTACAGCGGGGGCCGTCTGCTGGTTGGCGGTGCGGTTGTCGGGCTCGGACACCACGTCGTCACGCAGGCGCAGGGCCACGGTCTGGATGGCGGCGACGGGGTGGGCCAGGGGCTCGACGCCCGTGGTATCCACAGCTCGCATCTGGTCCACGATGTCAAAAAAGCCGTTGATTTGCGAGCGCATGCGCTCACTTTCGGCGGGTTGGAGCTCGAGCCGCGCCAAATGGGCGATGCGGTCGATGTCATGAGGGGTGAGTGCCATACAAAAAAACGTTCACGAAACCAGGTGTAAAGGCGTGATTTCAAGCCTTGCCGGATGAGTTATTCACAGGGGATGGAGTATTATCCCGCCTTTAGTGCAACACTCGCGATTTCGCCAGTATTTGCAGGAAAAAGCAGCTTTTATCACGACAAAGACGGTGGCAGCTGGCGTCGGCGCCAGCGCCTCCGCGAGAGGATTTTTAATGTTCGGAGCATTTCGTCGGTACTTCTCCACCGACTTGGCCATCGACCTCGGAACAGCCAACACCCTGATTGTGGTTCGCGACCGCGGCATTGTTCTCGATGAACCCTCAGTAGTCGCCATCCGCCACGAAGGCGGCCCCCAGGGCAAGAAAACCATCCAGGCCGTGGGTCGCGAAGCCAAGGCCATGCTGGGCAAGGTGCCCGGCAACATCGAAGCCATTCGCCCCATGAAAGACGGCGTGATTGCCGACTTCACGGTCACCGAGCAAATGCTCAAACAGTTCATCAAGATGGTGCACCCGCGCTCGGCCTTCAAGCCCAGCCCGCGCATCATCATTTGCGTGCCCTGTGGCTCCACCCAAGTAGAGCGCCGAGCCATCCGTGAGTCGGCGCTGGGCGCCGGTGCCTCCGATGTGTTCCTGATCGAAGAACCCATGGCCGCAGCCATTGGCGCCGGGCTGCCGGTGTCGGAAGCCTCGGGCTCCATGGTGGTGGACATTGGCGGTGGCACCACCGAGGTGGGCGTGATTTCCCTGGGCGGCATGGTCTACAAGGGCAGTGTGCGCGTGGGCGGCGACAAATTCGACGAAGCCATCATCAGCTATATCCGCCGCAATTACGGCATGCTGATTGGCGAGCCCACCGCCGAGGCCATCAAAAAGCGGATTGGCAGCGCCTTTCCTGGCAGCGAAGTGCGCGAAATGGAAGTCAAGGGCCGCAATCTCAGCGAAGGCGTGCCGCGTTCTTTCACCATCTCCTCCAACGAGATCCTCGAGGCCCTGACCGACCCGCTCAACAACATCGTGTCGGCCGTGAAGACCGCACTCGAACACACCCCCCCCGAGCTGGGTGCCGACATCGCCGAGCGCGGCATGATGCTCACCGGCGGTGGCGCCCTGTTGCGCGACCTGGACCGCCTGCTGGCCGAAGAAACCGGCTTGCCTGTGCTTGTGGCCGAAGAGCCCCTGACCTGCGTGGTGCGGGGCTGCGGCCTGGCGCTTGAGCGCATGGACCGCCTGGGTTCGATCTTCACCTCTGAGTAACCGGCACCAGCACAGCGATGCCTCTTGGTACGCTGGACAGATCCCCTCCGCCCTTTTTCAAGCAAGGGCCGTCGGCGCTGTCCAAGCTGATGTTTTTCAGCGCTCTGGCCCTGTTTTTGATGGTGGCGGACACCCGCTTCCAGATCACGGAGCCCCTGCGCTCCGCAGTCGCCACCGCGCTTTACCCGGCCCAGTGGCTGGCGATGCGGCCCGTGCTGTGGGGGCGGGCCATTGGCGCCCATTTTGAATCGCTCCAGGCGGCACAAAGCAGCGAGGAAGAGGCCCGGCGCAAGCTGGCCTTTCAGGCTCAGCGCGCGGATCAGGTTGAGCAGCTGACGCTCGAGAACAAACAATTGCGTGAACTGCTGACCCTGCGCGAGCGGCTGTCCGCAACCGCTCAGGCGGCCGAAGTGCTGTATGACGCCGCCGACCCCTTCACCCGCAAAGTGATCATCAGCAAAGGGCTTGGCGCCGGCGTGGTGGCGGGTTCGCCCGTGATTGATGAGTCCGGCGTGATCGGTCAAGTCACACGGGTGCACCCCCTGGTGAGTGAGGTCACGCTCATCGTGGACCGGGACCACGCCATTCCCGTGCTCAACGTGCGCACAGGCGCTCGCAGTGTGGCGTTTGGCGACCCGACCTCGGCGGGCGGCTCCCTGGAGCTGCGGTTTATGGCGGCCAATGCCGATGTGGCCGAGGGCGACCTGCTGGCCACCAGCGGCGTGGACGGTGTGTACCCCGCGGGGCTGCACGTGGCCACTGTGGACAAGGTAGAGCGTCGTGCCGACTCCGCTTTCGCGCGTATTCATTGCATCCCCAAAGCACGGGTAGATGGCGCAAGGCATGTCATGGTGCTGCAACCCTTGACGGCCAGCATTGCGGCGCGACCTGAACCGGGGCCTGAAGTCGCGCCCGCGAAAAAGGGGGGGCGAAAATGATCATGCGCCCAGGGCAACAACTGCTGCTGCCCGCCAACCCTTTGTTCATTTGGGGAAGCCTGATTGCCGGCCTGCTGGTCAATATGTTGCCGCTGGGCCGCACACCCTGGATGCCAGACGCGCTGGCCTTGGTGCTGGTGTTCTGGAGCGTGCATCAGCCACTGCGCATCGGTATTGGTGCGGCTTTCATGTTTGGTGTGGCCATGGACGTCCACCAGGCCGCCTTGCTGGGCCAACACGCCCTCGCCTACACCACATTGAGCTATTTTGCGATCACGATTCATCGGCGCCTGTTGTGGTTCTCGGTGCCCTCGCAGGCGCTGCAGGTACTGCCCCTGTTGGCGGCGGCGCATGCGGTCGAGCTGACCATCCGCATGCTGGCCGGGGGGACGTTTCCGGGCTGGTCGCTGCTGGTTGCGCCGTTGGTCGAAGCGATCTTGTGGCCCGTGGTGACCGTCATGCTGCTGGCGCCGCAGCGCCGCGCGCCCAACCCCGATGCGAACCGCCCGTTATAGACATGACCCCACGCTTTCATGACTGAACTGCGCAACGTCGAAGCGGACTTGTCAAGGTTTCGCCTGCGCGTGCTGGTGGCCAGCATTGCCGTGCTTCTGGGCTTTGCGTTGCTGGCCGGGCGCCTGGTTTACCTGCAGGTGGTACGGCATGACGATCTGCAAGAGCAGGCCGAGAGCAACCGCACGGCCATCGTCCCCATCGTGCCCAACCGTGGGCTGATTCTGGACCGCAATGGCATCACGCTAGCCACCAATTACTCGGCCTACACCCTCGAGATCACCCCCTCCAGGTTGGGGCGTGCGCTGGAACCCACGATTGACGAGTTGGCTCAAATTATTGAAATTCAGCCGCGCGACCGCCGTCGCTTCAAGAAGCTGGTGGACGAATCCAAAAGCTTTGAGTCCCTGCCCATTCGCACGCGCCTGACCGACACTGAAGTCGCGCAGTTTGCGGCGCAGCGTTTTCGCTTCCCCGGCGTGGAAATCAAGGCACGGCTCTTTCGCAACTACCCCTTCGGCCCCTTGGCCAGCCACGTGATGGGCTACATCGGTCGCATCAACCAGAGCGAAAAGCGGGCCATGGAAAACTGGACCGATGAAGAACAAGGCAATTACCGCGGCACCGAATACATTGGCAAGTTGGGTATCGAACAAAGCTTTGAGATGCAGTTGCACGGCGTCACTGGCGTTGACCGCGTGGAAACTTCGGCGGGTGGTCGTGCGGTGCGCAAGTTGGCCAGCACCTCGGCCACGCCAGGCAACACCGTCATGCTGGCCATCGACATCAAACTGCAAAAGTTGATTGAAGACATGTTTGGTGACCGCCGGGGTGCACTGGTGGCAATGGACCCGCGCAATGGCGAAATCTTGGCCTTTGTGAGCAAGCCCACCTTTGACCCCAATTTGTTTGTGGAGGGCATTGACATTGAGAACTGGCAAATGCTCAACGAATCCATCGACAAGCCCCTGCTCAATCGCGCCCTGCGTGGCACCTACCCGCCAGGCTCGACCTACAAGCCCTTCATGGCGCTGGCAGCACTGGAAACCGGCAAACGCTCAGCCTCCGTCATCATCAACGACGCCGCCTCCTGGAGCTTTGGTGGCCATGTGTTCCGCAGCCATGGCGACACCGCCCTAGGGCCTGTGGATATGCACACCAGCATCGTCAAATCGAGCAATGTGTATTACTACTCCCTGGCCAATGAGCTGGGTGTGGACGCCATTCACGACTTCATGAAGCCGCTGGGCTTTGGCCAGTACACCGGCATCGACATCCAGGGGGAAGTGCGCGGCGTGCTGCCCAGCCAGGAGTGGAAGCGCAACTACTACAAACGTGCTGAGCAAAAAAAATGGTACGCCGGAGAGACCATTTCGCTGGGGATTGGCCAAGGCTACAACGCCTTCACCATTTTGCAGCTCGCGCAGGCGACGGCCGTGCTGGCCAACAACGGCATCAAGCACAAACCACGACTCGTGATTGCCACGCAGGACTCCATGACCCGGCAACGTGAGCCTGTGCCGGCCGACCCGCCAGAAGACTTGGGCTACGACCCAGCGAACGTGGCCATCGTGCGCAAGGCGTTGGTGAGCGTGACGCAAGACGGCACGTCAGCGCGCGTGTTTGCGGGCGCCGGCTACCTGTCGGCCGGCAAGACCGGCACGGCACAGGCCGTCACCATCGGGCAGAAAGACAAATACAACGCAGCCAAGTTGGAAGAGCATCAACGCGATCACGCCCTGTACATGGCCTTCGCGCCGGCTGAGGCACCGCGCATTGCCCTGGCCGTGCTGGTGGAGAACGCGGGCTTTGGTGCAGCGCATGCGGCACCCATCGCCCGGCGCGTGTTCGACTACCTGATCCAGGGCGAATACCCCAACGACGAAGACCTCGCCGCCGTGCGCAAAGGCCAAGCCACCGCGCCCATCGGCAAACCGCGCCCCGTCAGCACCCTGGATTGGCCGCCAGCAGGCCAGAGCAATGCCTTGACCAACGCCAAAGCAAGCCGCACAGACAGTTCAGACGGCCCCTGAAGGTGCGCCGACTGACGCTGCCAACCATGTGCTCACCGCTTCGGGCATGGTGCGCACATGGCCGGGCAGGGGCCCTTTGGGAAAGCCCACGTGGCCGCCATGCGCGGGCTGCCACAAAGTGACGTGCGTCCCCACCTCATGACCCTGCGGCAGGCTCCAGGCAGGCACAAAAGGATCGTTGCGCGCATTGACCACCAAGGCCGGAATCCGGATGGCATGCAGGTGCGGTTTGGCGGATGCTCGCGCCCAATAGTCTTCGGTGCTCTTGAAACCGTGCAAGGGTGCGGTGAAGAGATTGTCGAACTCGTAGAGGTCGCGTGCGGCCATCAAGGCCTCGCCATCGAACAGGCCGGGGTGTTGCGCCAGTTTGGCCATGGCCTTGGGCTTCATGGTGTTCAGGAACATGCGCGTGTAGACCAGCCGGTTGAAGCCGCGCCCAATGGCCCAGCCCCCTGCGGCAAGGTCGATGGGTGAGCACACCGAGGCCACCGCTGCGGCCGTGCGCACGGCCTGCGAACCCGCCTCTTCGGCCCAGCGCATGAGCGCGTTGCCCCCGAGCGAAATGCCCACGGCCACGAGCGGGCCGTTGTGCAGTGATTTCAGGCGCTCGAGCACCCAGCCAATCTCCTCAAAATCGCCTGAATGGTAGGCGCGCGGTGCGTGATTGAGCTCGCCACTGCAACCCCGAAAATGTGGGACCGCATAGGCCCAGCCACGAGCACGCGCAACCCCGGCAAAGGCTTCAGCATAGTGGCTGCGCGATGACCCTTCCAGACCGTGAAACAACACCAGCAAAGGCTGCCCTGGGGTCTCGGGCATGTCGTCCAGTCGGTCGACATCGATGAAATCACCATCGGGAGTGTCCCAGCGTTCGCGCCGGTAGACGGGGTGCGGGCCCAGCACACGACGGGCGTACAAGGCCGGCCAGATGGTTTGCAGGTTGCCGCCCGGTAACCACCAGGGCGCGGTGTAGTTCAGCCCGCGATGTTGAGCTTTCTTTGCCATGACTAATGCAGTACCTGCGGGCCACCCTCTGCGTCCTGCGCTTCACTGGGCGTGCCTGGGCTGGTGTGGTGCGCCACCATGCGCCAGCCTTGTGCCGTGCGGTGGTAGACGTTGGTGGCGATCACCCAGGCCTCTATGCGCCCATCGGGCAGGGTGAGCACAATGCGTTCGAGCACACTGCGCACGGCGCTGGCGTGGGAGTCCACGGCATGCACACGCTCTGGCCAAGCCTGTATCGGGCCATTGGCAAACATGGCCGCGAATGCCGCACGGATGGCGCCCGGGCCTACGACGCGCGGCCCCCCGGGATGCACGCAAACGATATCGTCTTCATCTGCCCAACATGCCATGAGCTTGTCAATGTCGGCCGTCTGCAAGGCCTCGTAGAAAGCGGCCTCGACATCTTCAACGCGATGGCCGTTGGCGGGAGTTTTAGGTTTAGGCATGGTCGGTGCCCCGTATTTTGCCGTGCTTTCAGGGCGCCAACCATTGCTGGACGGTGCTGCGGACATCCTGCTGGGCCGCACGCCACACCCATTCCGGCCCCGCCACATGAATACCCGGCGGGGCCAACTGCAAAGCCAGCCCCACAAATTCGGCAACGCGGACCGTGCGTACGGGCTGTTCGCGCGCGGGAACCATGTACTGAAAGACCGACAGCATCCAGTGCGCCAGTGCGGGCAGGCGCCCGGCCGGTGCTGCCGATGCGCCAGGCTTTTGCGCAGTCCTTACCAGCAGCACACGCGCAAACCCCTGTGCAGCCACGGCGTGCTCGTCCACGCTGGCCAGCCCTTCGCGCAAGGCTTGGGGCAGGCGGCCCTGCGCGTGGGGCATGACCACGGCCAAGGTGGTCACGCCACAGCGCTGCATCCATGCGGCCACTGCGGGCAAATCGGCTGGTGCAGGGGTCCACAGCACGCGCTCGCGGTCGTAGTACAGGCGCGGCGGGTCGAACATCACCACCCCCACATCGGCGGCGGCCACGGGCCAGTGGGAGGCATCGGCAATGGGACCAGGCGGTACACAGAGGGCATGCATGTTGCGCAAGCCCAGAGTCAGTGGTTCGCGAGCGACCACATGCGCCGACGCATAGTACCCAGCCCCCACCAATTGGCGCAGTACGGCATTGCCAGTGGCACCTGTGGCCCCACACAACAGCAAACGCGGG
>ERZ795056.6801-NODE-6801-length-11088-cov-5.542464_pt1 | contig 11088 bp, 10 predicted proteins | sample MGYA00375140_ERZ795056 | MGnify/ENA primary metagenome ERZ795056 (study PRJEB30185, sample SAMN05720227) | activated sludge metagenome | isolation source: Anaerobic digester | place: USA | collected 2015-03-09 ...
ACATCGCCCGCTACCAATTGCAACTTGGCATTTTTATAACTTGCCCCGCTGGTGTTAGTAAGAGTGACCCAGCCGGATAAATCAAGCGCGTCTTCTTTATTATTCAACTCAGCTACGTAATCGGCCTTCCAAGCCAGCCCACCTGTTAAATAGCTGAGTTCTACGGTTTGGTCGGCTGCACCCTGATTATTGATTTGCGTTACTAAAGTTGGGCGGTCGCGCAAATTTGCCGGCACATCATCAAACACAATACGGCTGGCGGCAACGTTGGTTTCTATGCGGTTGCCGACTTTTAGCACTACGCCTTTATTGGCAGATAACACCGTCGCTTGTTCGCTGTTTTCCGCGCCGGTGGTGGGGTGCGTTTTAATGAGACTGACGGTTTTGCCGACATATTTTTCAAGCAATTTTTCCGGCGTCAGCAAGTCAAAATCAAAATTTTGTTCTAGCAAAGTCAAGCTATTGGGCGCACTAATGCTACGTAACAAGGCGGTTTCAGGCCGAATTTGCGCACTCACATCGCGCAGTGCCAGTGTATTGTTACCATTTTTCAGTTGCACCTTGCGCGTATCTTTCACCAAGGCCAAATTGCTGTTATAAATGGTTACCGCAACACTTTGCTGGTCACTTAATGTGCTTCTGGCTTCATCTTTCACGCTGGCATTTTCAGCGGCAAAGCAACTACTTGCTAGCGCGGGTAACGTTGCCAACAAAATCAGCTTTTGTTTTAGTAGCATAAATAGTCCTTTTAAATAGAATCTAACTGGGTTTAGTTTGGGCAACTCAAGTATTCAGTCAGCACTTTCTTCCAAGTTTCCGGTGCATCAAAATCTTTTTCCAAAGCATTTTCGTAAGGATTGCCGGTAAAAGCCTTCATCCCGTGCAAAATCATGTATTCAGGGTAATAATTCGGCATCCCGATTTTTTTCACGCTCGCGCAAATCGCATTTAATGTTTCTGGCTTGGTCATCCTCAGTTGTTGCACTTGCGAAAATTTATTCTGCTTGTCTTCAGGCACGGCTGCAAACGTCTGCGAAATCAGCGCACTTTTGGCTTGGCCTGCGGTTTTATCCGCCACTCTTGCTGCGTCAAACTTGCTATATGCCCCAGCGATTGCAAACAAATCCACTGCATCTTCAAAATTATTTTGTTCCACACACTGACCAACCCCTTTAAAAATATCCGCAGGTGTATCAGTATTTTTTACTTGAGGAAGTGGCACACAAGCAAGTGGATGTGTACTGGCAAGGTTTCCTTCGGTATATAAATGCGTAATATCCGTAGCCTCAGTAGCTTGCAGTTGCATTGGCAACAGTCCACTTGAAAACGCCAAAAAACTGAGCATCATTACTTTAAATTTCATATATAAAAATCATCATCTTCCTACACACTGCTCGCCAAGCCTGATTCTATGCGGCTTGCAGAGGTGTGATTTTCTTTCGGGCATTTTTTGTGTTGAAAAAGGCATTTAACTTAATCACAAACACCATCAAATATCGCGTTATCGCCTATGGTGCATATACCCGTTTTTTCACCATCTTTCACCCATAAAAACCGACAATTGCCTAAATTTGTGCCTACACAAGATTCCATTTCTGGGCGGCCTGCGCAGCGTTCATCTTCTTTATAGCAAACATCGGCATCGGGGGCGTGAAAAGGCTGCCAACCTGCTTGCAACATTTTTTGGCGGATGCTGGTATAGCTTTCATTTTCTTGCATGTTCGGCAAACTGCTTGGTTTCATGGTTTTTGCTGGGGTTTTACATGCGTTGATTTTGATATTGGCGTTATTTTTTACTGCTAACAAAGTGGCTGTATCAAAGCCATCGCTTTCTTCCAAATACACTTGGTAATTTTTAACCTTTACCGTGGCAGTGCCTGAAACCCGGCAATGATTTTTGCCAAGCGAAATGCCTAGTAGCTTTTGCGCTTTTGCTGTGTTGGTAAAGCAAAACCAAGCTAAGCGTTTGTCTGATTTTGGTCTCGGCAAAAGTTTAGCCGATGTCGGATTGGGGTAAAAACATACCTCGCCCACTAACATTTCAAAAGCCTCAGCATCCGTGCCAGATTCATAGCGACCTGTGAGCGTTAAGTTAGATTCAGCCAGTGCCACAGTGCTGAAAGCGAGTAATAGGCAAGTAAAAATACTATTCATCGTTGGCGGACGAGTAGCAAATTCAATGCGTTTTGTACTTTTCTGACTCATGGCTATAAAGCTCATCATGCCCTCTTCCTTTTATATTTCTGAGAATTTCTTTCTTGTTGCCGCACATTTGAGATAGACACCATCACCTTTCTAATCCCCACCTTGCTTTATTTAGCGCACCCGTACTGGTAGGCTACAGGCTGAATAGTAGATGCGACAATTTATTGTCTCTTTCGAACACAAATCTACAGCCCGTTGTTCTACTTCATGTAAATCAGGACCTCTAGCCACAATGTTGTTAGTATCTCCCCAAGCCAATGCGGCGCACTGGTTGTAATAGGGAGGTTTAAGTTTGCACGCTTCTTTTCCAGCATTACGCCTACATTCAGCAAGTGCCTCTTGTGCCGCTTGCTCTTTGCTTTTTTTAGAAACAGAAACCCCAAATGCACCATTAGCAGTGGCTATGGCTCCCCAGCGATCTTCCCATTCTTCTTGCTCTTCTTGCGGGGCATTTTCTTCAGATTGATTGCTAATTCCACCATCCATAGGTGCGCAACCATGCCAGCCTGCAGCATCACCGCCTATGGGATAATAACCTGGCGGACAATTACCCTCGGCGTAGGAAATTTTGCTAAAAAACATTAGCGCAGTTAAAAGTAGTAAATAAAATTTTTGCATGTTGTTAGTCCTAAAATGTGTTTCTCAAAAAGCTTATAAACTTGAGATAACTTGAACAAAAATTGCATGAGAATGTGAGCCAATTACTGACACTCGGCTTTTTTCAACCCACCTTCGTGCACCATATCTAAGTTCATATCTATATCAACGACTCGATACTGCGGTTTATTACCTCCCACGCGCAATTTGAAAGTGACATCACAATGTAGTAAATGACCAACCTGCTGTTCTCCTACTTTGTTACCATTGCCATCCAGCACATTGGCGGTACCACGGTCATCTTTGCTGTAGCGATAAAGTAGTAAACGCAAGTCACCATGTGTTGATGCAGTGGTTGGTACACCGCGTACATCCACCAATTGTTCCTCGGTCAACCCCTTAAATGTGCTGTAATATTTGCTTCCTTTCTTTTTAAAGTTGCTAGCTATCTCTTGCTGAAATTGCGTTTCAGCGTCCATGCCTTTTAGTTGGCTTTCAATTCCTGCAGTCATCGTATCTATCTGCCCTGCTGCTTTTTGATTTTCTGCTTGCACTAGTTTGTTGCGGGCGATGTGCGCTTGGTAAATTTCTTCTTCTTTGGGCGTGCGTTTGTCCGTAAATGGTGGGCGTGACCCGTCTGCCCAAAAAGTTTTCCAAGTAAAGTTATCCACTTCCGGTTCAGCGCGAGTCCCACCCCATTCGCCCACCATCGCTAAGCCCAATGCCTGCATTCTCGGCTGAGCGCCTTCGCCAGATTTTCTGCTCTCGGTTAAATCATCTTTCCCAGCTTGCCGCCAGGTATCTTCTTCACACGCCACAAAATGGGCGCGATCCAGCCAATTATTGGGCACCGCTTGCCATTCGGCGCGACTGCTTTTATGTGGCACATTGTTGCGTGCAATCGCCTCTGCCTCTTTGATAAAATACTGGCGCTTACCGCAGTCAAACACCAGATACATGCGCATAAATGCAGGAGATTTAGGATTCTCGAACACCTGCAGAACTTCCAGTTCAACTTGCTTGAGCGCTTTTATCCGTGCGTCTATGGTTTTGGGGTTAGCGTCACGCATGATTTCATTGGTCTTTGCGCCCGGGTCGGTGCGATCAAACATCCAACCCTCATATGCGTAATACATCACACGATTAGGCTTGTTACCGGTTTGGCCGATATGTATCCAAAAAAAGGCGTAACTGGTACTTGAAAAAAATGCCGCTACCAGCAAGATAATGAGACGAATGAACGTATTTTTGCGGGGTTTTATCATTTTCTATTTTCCATTCAGGCAGTTCAGTAGCGCATCCTTGGCTTGATGACCACCGCCATCCCACTCCAACTGAAAGATATTTTTTCCGTCTAAGCTAATACTGACTTTTTCTGCCTGCTGAATGACGGCAATGGTGGCCTTAATATCGGTGGAAATTAAAATCGCACTAGGCGCTCCGCCTTGTGCCGGAATATGCCCGGCAGGCACGGTTTGTGCAGGTTCGCCGTCGGTTTCCAACTTGATTTTGACTTCTGTCGGTGATTTGGCTGACGGAACGTTTGGCCCGATAAACACGAGCGAACCTTTATCGCCCACATCAGGCCGCGGCCCGCGATAAGCAATAGAACTATTATGCGCAACATCAAAATAAATCACGGAGCACGTGCTATCCTCTTTGCCACGTGCCAACACCCATGCGCCGTTTTTTCCCTTAAAAATAACGTTCAAATCCTGTCCGGCTTCGGTGGATTGTTTCATCAAACTATCCATATCAAAACCATCGTCTTGCGTCGGTTCGGCGGGTTTTGCAGCTTCTGTTTTCTGAACCGTTTGTTGCTGCACTTGCTTGGTCGGTAGTTTTTTCTTTTTGCTCACCACTTGCTCGGCAACCGCCAGATTTGTCGCCAACAGCAAAGTACAACAACACGCTAAAGTAGTTTTGTATCGCATAAGTTATCCTGATTCAAAGTAAGAAGTTAATTGCCGTCATGTTCACAATGTTAATTTCTTAGTGCGTATTATCTGGCGGATTTGTTAAACCAACTCAAGTCTCGGCACCCGCCATTTTCAGCAAACAGGCGGTAATCCACTGCGCGAAATTCGGCTTTTTTAGCACCGCCTTGGCGCAATTCGATTTGGATTTCGCAAGTCACAATAGTATTCGTACCAATATGTTCGCCGTTATTATTGACGGTATACCCAACACCATCTATTGCATATTGATTGAAATAAGTGAGATAGCGTGCATTTGGTGCATTGGATTTTCCGGTTGATGGCGCAGCTTCAAAAGCACCGTTTGGTGAGTCTGCTTGTCGGATAATTTCACTTTCAGTCAAACCCAACAACCACTTTAATTGTTTACCGTGTTTATGCGTATTTTTGGCAATCTCGGCTTTAAACTTTTTTTCTTCCTGCATATTGCCAAGTTCGCCCTGCGCCATCGCCGTTCTCTTAGCCAAATCTTCTTTCGCCTGCGCCAATGAAGCATCTATTTTGTCGTGGTAGGCTTTGGCTTCTTTTTCATTCAGCGTTCTATCAGCATATTTTGGGCGGTTGCCGTCACTTAGCATGGTTTGCCAAACTTTATCCACCGTTTCCAGCCGATCTGGCTCGCCAATATAAAAAATACCCAGTTTATCCAGTGCACGAAAATCTTGCCCACCCGAGCTTGCGGCGACTTGATTCGATGCTTTTCTGACGCGCTCTTGCTCGCAGGCGATTTCAGCCGCTGCCATCGGCCAAGCAGACTTGGCCGCAGTATAGAGCTGCCAATTTTGGGTAGGGAATTTTTCGCTGCCATCGCGCAGCATGGCGTGCGACATGGTAATGCGGTATTGCTTTTGATGGCATTGAAACTCTACTGTCATATCGGTGCTTTCCGGTGCTGTTTTTCCTTCGTACACTGCTATCACGCGCATTTCCACTTGTTTTTGTTGCCTGAGAAGTTGTTCAAACTCTGCATCGCTTTGGGCATTAACTGCCGCACCTAAGCCTGATGAGCGGTCGTAAATATTTAAAAATTCTGCCACATAGACTGTCCGCGATGGCTTTTTGCCTTCGGAATAAATTATGCCGCGCGGATTAGCCAAGCAAACGCTTGCGTTACCAAGTAAGGTAATTAAGAAAATAATTGAAAAGCGTTTTTTTAGCACGGCTGATCTATTCAGAGTAATTAAGTAGGTATTATCTGAGTTTGGAAATCGTATTAGAACCCTACCAAGGTAGGGTGTGCGCGCAAAAATCTGCTAGAGAAAAACTCGATTTTTTAAGTGTTTTCATATCAAATCTTTTCACCAGCCCGCCAAGCCAGTCTGCAAGCGGCTTACAGAGGCATAAAAATCTCTCGGGGAATTTTTAGTGTGTTTTACCAGTATATTTTAACGACCGATAGCAGAGAGATATCTCTTTTAAACTAATCCAAATTGGTTCTTTTAGTTGGTTTGCAAAGCGGATTTTTCTTGTACATGTCTGCCTGAATCATTTCTGCCGTGGGCGCTAAAATAAGCGTCAAAATTGGCTCTTTTAAAGGTACTAACAACATTCCTGCGCTACCAGATTTAGGTTGACCGACTTTGCCCATATCCCATTTGGCGTATTTTTCACGTAAATCTTGAATCAGTTGATCAGACTCACCGCGTGACTCCAACCCTTTGTATGCGCGGCTAATCCCTTTGACCAGCCATTTCATCTCGCCTGTTTTATTCGGCCACAGTGCAATTTGTATGTTGGTTTTATGTCCACTCTCGGACACATAAGCCCCTTCTAACTGGTTATATGGGTGACAAGCAACCTTGATTTTGGCAATCTCATCTAACGAATTTTCATCAAATTCTGCCAACATCAAAAAGGCAGGGGGCTGCGTTCCTTGAAAACCGCCGTACATCTCAGCTCGGTCCGCCTGTTTTCTCTTGCTGACTCTTTCGACGCGTGATGGGTTGACAGGCTGAAACTTAATGCCGCGCAATTTATCCAGTCCGTCGCCAATGCAAATTTCTTTTACACAAGGCATATCTGCCGCCAATAAGGATTCTGAAAATGCCATGCTACTTGCCAGTGCGAATAGCAAAATGACCTTAAATATTTCTTCAAAATAGTGGGTGAATATTGCGTTTTTCATACTAGCTTTCTTAAGCTAAACATTTGTTAAAGTAAAAGGCCATCGTCAATCGATGGTTGAATTAACTAAAATAATTAAAGCAATTACATGGTTTTTTAGCGGTTAAATTTAAGGTTTTTTTACTAATAATTTATCTACCCAGCCCTCGCCTTCAGCAGTGGAAACTTTGTACAAACCCTCTTTTTCCTCGCCCATAAAAATCATTTCATCTGATTTTGATATCGTCCCTAGACTGGGAGATTTTTTACTCGGATCACGCATTAACTTGAGTTTTGCAAGCTTGCTTTGCAGTAAATCGCCTGATTTAATTTCGAGTGATTGTGCAGGTTCTTGTGCGTCAGATTTTTTGTCGGGGGTAATCTGCTTGCCAAGTTCACTGGCTTCTTTTACTGTATTTGAAGTTTCTGAAATCGTGCCACGCAATTCACGCAAACCATCAAATACACCTGCATAAGCCATTTCGTTAGAAAACAGTGCCATAATTATCAGTATGAATTTCATCATTTATCTCCATTAATGCTTAAAAAATTAGTTTTATTTCCTCAAGAGTAACGCTGCACACGAACTTCGCCAGAAGTATCTGATCACGCAATATTCTCGATAATTATCAAGATAACTTTATCAATTGAGAACCCTACTGACGTAGGGTGTTGGGTTGTTGTAAATTTGCTATCATTAACAATAAGTTGAGTTAAACTGAGAGAAACTTCGTGACCATTAATAAAACTGCTCTTGTTATAGATGATCATCCGCTAGTGGCGCGTGGCATTGCAGCATTTTTAAAATCACATTGTGGGTTTGATGAAGTGTTCGCCGTCAATAACCCTGATGAGCTCTGGGGCACCATTAACTTAGAAAGCCCGCCAGCCATGATTTTGCTAGACTTTTGGCTACCAGATGGCACCTCACTTAAACTGCTAAATACGCTAAAAATAAAATGCCCTTATACGCCAATTTTGGTGGTTAGTGCTGATGACGATGTGGCTGTACAAAGAAAGGTGCAAAACGCTGGTGCTCAGGGCTTTATTCTGAAACATGAAACAACAGATGTTTTTATGCAGGCTGTAGCTAGATTATTAGAAGGAAAAGTTTGGTTTACCAACCACTCAAGTATGCAAAATCATCAACCTAAAGAGTTGGCAGTAACTCCTCTTGAACTTGGGTTAACCGTGCGCCAAGGTGAAATACTTGCCATGGTAGTTAAGGGAATGCCCAATAAACGCATCGCGCAACTTCTATCGTTATCTGAGCAAACTGTGAAGGAACATGTCAGCGGCATCTTAAGTAGATTAGGTGTAAGCAATAGAGTAGAGGCCATTACCTTGCTACGCGGCAGACGTCTGGAATTGCATGCCCAATAATACCATTTCAAAATCTAATTATAGGCAACTCCAATTCAATGATCTTAGCAAAGATGGTCAATTGCGATTGTTTGAATTAGCATTTCCTTCATTAGTATTTGGTATAAGCTCAATCCCTTTATGTGCCATTGCTTTTGCAATATGGGCGTACACTTTAAATGTGGATATTACAGGGTTGTTGCTATGGGGACTGATCTATTTAATTGCTACTATCGGTATTCGCTTACTTCATAATGCCTATCAAATTGATATTAAGAAGGACAATTACGACTTTATAGTTTCAAGATGGCTACCTGCAATTAAGAGCGTGTCTTTCTTACACGGTATTGGTTTAACTATACCGTTTTTTATTTTAACTGATAAAGTGCCTTTTGAATTTAATCTACTTTATTTGGTGACAGTTGCTGCAATAATTGCTGCTTTTGCTACCCATCTCACCCCTATTCTAATCGCGTTTCTCTATCTTTTTATTCCATGTTGGAGTACTTGCCTTTTATTAATGCCATGGACATTCCCGCATCATTGGGGAATATTATTTTTTCTTGCGATAATTTATGCTGCTTCAATGTATAAGCACGCCCTCTTGGGGCATCAATTTTTTCTAAAGCAAATTGTGCTTGAAGATGAAGGAATCAAATTAGCCGAGAATTATCGAATTGCAAATGTTGAAGCTGAGGCGGCATTAAAAGCCAAAAACCAATTTCTAATTACTGCCAGCCACGATTTACGCCAACCTGTTCACGCAATGGGGTTTTTAATTGAATCTATCTCGCATCGTAACCAAGATAGCAGCTTATTGCCTGCCCTAAAAGACCTAAAGCAAAGTGTTCGCTCGGTGACGCAGATGTTCAATTCATTGCTAGACCTATCTAAAATTGAGTCAGGCAATATTGAGTTACATGCTGAAAATATCTTTTTAGATGTACTCATCCAAGAAATTGCCATGGTGTTTACAGAAGAAGCGCGCGCAAAAAATCTTGTAATTCGCCTGAAATTTGGTGGCGACAACGCCATCGTTAGTACAGATAGTACCTTACTACGTCAATCTATAACGAATTTAATGCACAATGCTCTACGCTTCACTAAGCATGGTGGCATACTTCTAGCAATTCGTAAAAGAAATACAGATTGGCAGATTGATGTTTGGGACACAGGTATCGGTGTTGCAAATGACGACCAAGACCGCATATATTCTCCTTTTTTTCGTAGCGAACACGCTTGGCATATTGATAGTGCTGGTCATGGATTAGGGCTTGCAGTTGTGGCTCGCTGTTGTGCAATCATGAAAATTCAATATGGTTTTCGTTCTCGGCAGGCGCGTGGCTCACACTTTTGGATGCGACTACCATCAGTGGTGCAGCATTTACAAACAGTGCAAATCGACAATCAAATCAAGTCTGAAAGAACATATGACGCAAGACCAAGCCTTACGGGTACTTGTTTGATAGTAGATGATGACCCACAGGTAATCAACGCATTGCATTCTCTGTTATCGGCTTGGGGTGTGGAAGTGCAATGCGTAGAATCAGGCAAACAAGCATTGGCTGTTCTAGATAGCGGTTTTATTCCTAAAGCAATTCTTTGTGACCAACGATTGCGGACTGGTGAAAGTGGCTTTGATGTTTTACGTGAATTATTAAACCTTTACCCTGAGGCCAATGGTGCGATGGTTAGTGGTGAGTTCAACTCACCTGAACTAATACAAGCTGAAAATGAAGGTTACCTCGTGCTACACAAACCGTTGGAACCAAACCAGCTGTATTTAGTGCTATCAAGTTGGCTAAAGGCTACTAATTTAAATGAGATATAGTTAATTAGATTGGAGTAAAGATGCTTGGGAGTCGTCGCCAAAATACCCATTATTCTTCTCTAAAGTTCAGTGACCTTAGTGAGAATGGTCAGTTGAGGCTGCTAGATTTAGCGTTTCAGCCTTTTGTGTTGGCCATATCCACAGTGCCGTTTTTTGCCTTTTCATTTGTCATTTGGGCTTATCAGTTAGGGGTCGATATTACTATACTGCTGGCTTGGGGAAGCTTTTACATACTCCTAGCTGTTGTAACTCATAAGTTCTACTCTTCGTATAAGAAATATCGCAATAAAAACAACCATACTTTCACGATAGCAAAATGGATACCTGTCATCAATGGGGTTGCCCTAGCGCATGGCATTGCCATGACATTACCTTTTTTAATTTTGATGAATAAAGTCACATTTGAATTTAATATTGTTTACCTACTATCCGTTGCTGTTGGCAATTTTGCGTTTGCCGCACATTTATCTGCCATACCCAAAGCGTTTTATTGCACATTTATTCCATGCCTGTTATTGATTTTACTGTTGATGCCTTGGACGTTTACGAACCATTGGGTGATTCTAAATTTTTTCTGCATTGTTTATTCTGTTTTTATCATTGAGTTTGTTAGAGTTTTGCATCAGTTTTTTCTAAGGCAGATGATGCTAGAAGATGAGAGTTTGAAGTTGGCCGAAAATTACCGGCTGGCTAAAATTGAGGCCGAACAAGCCCTAAAAGATAAAAATCAATTTCTCACCACAGCCAGCCACGATTTACGCCAGCCTGTACATGCAATGGGTTTTTTAATTGAATCTATTGCACGACGAAACGAAGACAACGCCATAGAACCAGCCCTAAAAGATTTAAAACAAAGCGTACGCTCTGTTAACCAAATGTTTAGCTCACTGCTTGATTTATCGAAAATTGAATCAGGTAATGTTGAACTACGCCTAGGTAATGTATATTTAGATGCACTCATACAAGAAATTGCCACCGTGTTTACTGAAGAAGCACGTGCAAAAAACCTAGAAA
>ERZ795056.6804-NODE-6804-length-11078-cov-4.976685_pt1 | contig 11078 bp, 8 predicted proteins | sample MGYA00375140_ERZ795056 | MGnify/ENA primary metagenome ERZ795056 (study PRJEB30185, sample SAMN05720227) | activated sludge metagenome | isolation source: Anaerobic digester | place: USA | collected 2015-03-09 ...
GATTCACACTGGCTTGCGGAATTTGTCGTGCTTCGAGGGCGCTAATTGCTCCTTCCATATTTCGATTGATACCATCGATTTCTTTATTCACGGTAGACGACAATACCGATAAGCGTTTGCTAAGTGCAAATAAACTATCGGCAATCATTTTGCCATCGGTCTTTAGTTTTTGTTGCACCTTGGCATGTTCCGGAAACTTAGGGTCGGCGATAGATGTCGCACGAACATCCTGAATTAAATCTTCTTGCGCGAAGGACATGCGAATTAAGTTTTGCAAAATTTGACGCACGGCTTTGACATCAATTTCTAGTTGATCGGCGCTTTCGCCACCCGCCGAATCTTTCATTTTTTGGGCGAGGTCTTCTAAACTTTTTTTCGCGTTCTTTTGCGACTTAGATGATTTGCTTTTAGAGCCTTTCGAAAGTTCGGATGAACTATTTTTCATTTCACTTTCGGCGTCTTGTGCGTCTTTTTTCATATCGCCCAAGTCTTCTTTGTTCTCCATACTTTCATTGACCTTATCTAATTCAGCGACATCTTTTTTAAGCTCATCCATTTCCTTGTTCAATTCATCTTGCTTCTTCTTTAAGTCTTCGGGTGATGTGTTTCCTTGCTCGGTTTCTTTGTTTAAGGCATCTTGTTTGGCAGCGAGGTTTTCGGCTTTTTTCGCGATGTCTTCCATGCGCATATCGCGTTCTAACTGCTTCATCATTTCAACCATACGATCGAGATCTTTCTCCATCAATTGATTGTCCTGCTCCATTTGTTTAAGTTGTTCAAAGAGTTTGTCCTTATTTAAAAGTTTCATCAACTCTTCCATTTTTTTCATACGTTCATTCAACTGATTATTCTTGAGCTCATCCATCAGTTTCTCGACATTTTCTTGTTTGTCTTTTACTTCATCGGAATAATCTTTTTCCTTGCTCTTCTCATTATTTTTTTCGAATTTCTTGGCAATGTTATCAATTTGCTTTTGAATATTTTCATTGCGTACCATCATGTCCTCCATTTGCTTTTTGTCTTGCCAATCGAGTTCATTTTTTTGTAACAACTTTTCCTGCATGTCCTTGATGTCCTTCTGCATTTTGTCGCTTTGCTTGGAGGTATTGTTCAGGTCCTTGTTGATTTGTTCTTGTGTTTTTTCAACGATGGAATCCAATTGTTTGGCATTCGGTTTTTCAAAATGAAATAAAGCACTTTTCGCACATTTACTTCCATTGACGGCATCGTTGTCGCAAGCCGAAAAATAATAACTAAGTTGATCACCCGGTGCGAGCTTTAATTCGGTGACATCTAAAAATTGATTGAATTGTACCGAAGTCCCTGCATTGACAGGCACGGCGATACTGCCATTTCGAGGAGCGCCCATAGCGGCCCCTTTTTCGTTGGTTTTCTGAATCGCGTAATTAAGTGAGATGGATCGAATGCCATAATCGTCGCCTGCTTCGCCCACAAATAAAACATATTCTCCGGTGAGCGAATCGTTGTATTGCTGCACTTGAATCGAAGGAAACTGATCGGGGATGACTGACACATTGTAGTGCATAGTGTCTTTGTGTTCAATGGCTTGATTGGACACAATAATCGAATAGGAGGTATCGCGCATGAAGCGGTAGCTATATAAAAACTGATTAGTTTGTTTTAGCATATTGGTACCGGCACCATTGCCCAAGGCAAACTGAATTTGATCGGTATGTTCTGTACTGAAGACCCAACGCAGGGACGTACCTTGCGGTGCAATGATATCGCCAATATTATCGAGAAGTTCATCTTTGCGCCCCGTATAATCCGGATAGTCTACCGATACTTTAAAGGCTTTGATTACAGGTTTAGGCAATACGGTAATGGTATGTGACTCGCTTGAAAATCCGGCTGCTGTAAATTGAAAAGGTGTTTCTTTGGCCACTTTGTAAAAGGTATACGTAAACACAGTTTTATCTTGTGGCTGCATGGCAATATCTTGACCATTCACATGGATCATAACATTGTCCGGGATTTTATTTCCTTTGACTTGTAGCTTGACTTCGATATCTTCAAACTGAGGAACGGCCAATTTTTTGGTAAGCAGTTCAAATTGGAACGGTGCTTTAGGTTCAAATTTTTGTGAAGGTGCCAATAATCGTTGCGCCGATTCTTTGAAAATATTGGGTGCCGCAAATAAAATAAACAAACCTATAAAAAGAGGCAGCAGCACATAGGGTAGGTAACGTTTGTTTTTAGCCATATTGACCGCGGCTTGAAACGGAATCAATTTGAGCTCTTTTGTTTTTTGTTCAATACTCGCTTCAATTAAATCCTTACTGCTGCTTTCGTGAATATGCTGTTTTAGTTGAAGCACATTCAGTAATTTATCTTGTACATCGGGAAAATGAGTACCGATAATCGAAGCTGCTTTTTCGTGTGTGATGACTTTGCCCAATTTGGACATTTGCAACAGCGGTCTTAGTATGAGCGCGATAAGGGCAAACCCACCTAACACAATAAAGGCCACCAAAAAAGAATAGCGAAGCCAAGACGGGAAGAATAAATAATATTCTCCGACGCTTACAAATAAAATAAAAACAATGATGGCGGCGAAAAATAGAAGTAGCCCACGCAAGAGTTTATTCGCATAATACTTGCGAATAAAAGCATCGAGTTTTTGAATCAAAAGGGCGTAATTCGTCATAGAGCTCGCAATTTACGTTTTCATGGACGGTTTATATCTTTATTTTTTGTGAAATTCTGAGGTATTTTTAAGAGAAGGAAGTTCATTGGCGCAAAGGAATTGGCCACGTGGATTAGAATTTGATTTGACGTCTTCTGCTAATTTTAACGTTCATGTTTTTAAGGGAAAATGCTTGGTGCTTATGTTTGTAACCATGAATTTTATTCGAGGAGCACTCTTTTTTATTTTCCTATCGCTGGCTTGTAATGAACCGGTAATGACCTCGGCTCAATTATCCGTGCAACAACAAACCATAGATTCGTCGTTGGTGCTACATGCCAAAAATGCCAAGCAATATGGTAAGGCACATGCGTTAAATGCAGAATTTTGTTTTCTAATTGATTTGAGCATTCATTCAGGGTTACCTCGATTTTTTGTGATGGACTTAAACAACTTCACTTGTGTAGACTCCGGGTTGGTCAGTCATGGTTGTGGGCATCATCTATGGGGCTGGGATAGCAGTAAGGAAAATCCCGAAGTGAGCAACGAGCCAGATAGTCATTGTAGTTCATTAGGTAAATATAAAATAGGAAATCGTGGTGTTAGTAGTTGGGGTATACACGTCAACTATATTTTGCATGGATTAGAGGAAAGTAATAGTCATGCGGTGGAACGACAAATTGTGTTGCACAGTTGGGATAGAATTCCAGAAAAAGCAGTTTATCCGGATGGAGTTGCCGAAGGTTGGGGTTGTCCTGCTGTCAATGATGAATTTATGCGACGCTTAGATCAGCGATTACAAGCTAGCGACAAGAAGGTTTTGTTGTGGGTATATCAACGTAGTTAAATTAGTACAGCTTCGTAACACCATTTAAAAAGTATTTAGATTGAGCGAAGGATAGGAAAAATTTCGTCGTCTTATGGGCCGTGAAGCGATGATGCTTTTCTTTATTCCAACTTTTACATGTCTCGATTTTTTTATTGTCTGTTATTATTTCCATTTATTTCGATAGCACAAAACAATACACAAACCATTCGTGGTATTGTCAGTGATAAACTCACACAAATGCCGCTAGTAGGGGCTTCCGTGCAAATAATTTCGTTGCAGCAAGGAACGCAAACCGATTCTTTAGGTAACTATAAAATTGAGGCTTTACCACCGGATCGTTATGAAGTAAAAATTTCATATGCAGGTTATAAAACAGTGACGATTCCTAATGTAGTGGTGACCTCAGGTAAACAAGTAATTGTAGATATTGCGATGGAAGAATCATTTTCGAAATTAGGGAATGTAGTGGTCAAGGCTCACAATAAAGGAGGCACGGTGAATAAGTTGGCCAGTGTTAGTGCACGCACATTTTCGATGGAAGAAGTGAATCGTTATGCCGGAGGACGCAGTGATCCTGCACGTTTGGTGGCTAATTTTGCCGGCGTGAGCGCACCGGATGATAGTCGAAATGATATTGTCATTCGTGGGAATTCGCCGGTAGGAGTTCTCTGGAGAATCGATGGAATGAATGTGACCAACCCCAATCATTTTGCGTCAGTAGGCACAACCGGTGGGGCTGTCAGTGCACTCAATACAAATCTGCTAAAGAGTTCTGATTTTTTTACATCGGCCTTTCCGGCTGAATATGGGAATGCGACCGCCGGCGTGTTTGATCTTGGATTTCGAAATGGTAATTCAAGTAAAAGAGAAACTACTTTGCAAGTAGGTGTGATAACCGGACTTGAAGCCACGACAGAAGGACCTTTTCATAAAAAAAGTGACGCCTCATATTTGATAGGTTATCGATATGCCTTGGCAGGCGTCGCACAGAAATTAGGAGTGAATATCGGCACCACGGCAACACCTTCGTATCAAGATTTGTCATTTAAAATTAACAGCGGTAACACAAAGGCTGGTAAATTTTCGATGTATGGAATTTTAGCCACAAGCACAATTAATATTGGAGGAGGGAGTTCCGGTACGTTATATGGCAATGGAAATAAAGTAGATTTTGCCAGCAAGATTGGCATACTAGGACTAAATCACAGTAAACAAATCAATAAAAAATCATTTATCACTACCACCTTAGGCATTCATTATTCGAGTGCCGATCAAACAGGATATGCAACGGATAGGCCTACGGAGACTGAATTTACCAAAGAGGTAAATCAAGTTTCTAAAACCGGTTATAACCTAAGCAGTACTTATCATACTAAAATTAATTCACGACTTTTTTTCAAAGCAGGTATTCAAGATGAGCTTATTGGACTGGATTTATATTACAAGACCAAGAATCGAATCATGGATGAATATACTCAGATTTGGGATAGTAAAAACAATACGAACTTGGCTCAAGCTTTTGCACATTTCAAATACAATGCAACAGAAAGAATTACTATTAATGCCGGATTACATGCGCAATTATTTTTCTTAAATCAATCGACATCCGTTGAACCACGATTGGGATTGATTTTTAATGTTTCTCCGAATAGTACCTTGAATGTAGGCTATGGTTTACACGCTCAAATGCAACCTGTGAATGTTTATTTTTTGCAAAGCACAAATGCGAGTGGACAGATTTCTTACAACAATAAAGATTTAGATTTTACAAAGTCCCATCATGTTGTCATTGGTTATAATATTCAACCTTTACCAGATTGGCGCATCAAAACCGAAGTGTATTATCAATCTATTTATAAAGTTCCTGTTACGACTTTTGAAAGTAGCTATTCGATGTTGAATACCGGTTCTACTTTTAAAACTGATTTGCAAGATAGCCTAGTCAATGAAGGCACCGGAAAAAATTATGGCATTGAGTTGACCATAGAACGCTTTTTTAACAAAGGGTATTATGGGTTATTCACCTCTTCATTGTATCGCTCAAAGTATACAGGGAGTGATGGAGTGGAACGCAACACAGCCTTCAACGGACGCTATGTATTCAATTTGTTAGCCGGTAAAGAATGGAAACTTGGAAGGAGTCAACGAAATAAATTTTCAACAGATATTAAAATGACCAATGCAGGTGGCAGAGCGTATACACCCATTGATCTCACGGCGTCAAATGCAATTGGACATGAACAACTTTCCACCGATGCATATTCAAGTTATTATGAACCTTACTACCGTATTGATATCAAAGCCGGCTATACGTTGAATGGTCGAAAAAGAAAAATCTCTCACACCTTATCGTTGGATTTGCAAAATGTAACCAATCATAAAAATGTGTTTTCTCAGAGTTACGACGATAGGGCTCAAAAAATAAATACGACTTATCAATTGGGATTCTTTCCGAATGTGGTTTATAAATTACAGTTTTAGGTAAAAAGCTGTACTTTTGTCAGAACTAATTAAAAATCAATATGTTTACCACTCAACAACCCAAACTGCTGATCGCAGTAATCGCCATCTTTTCGATGTTTTCTGCCTGTAAAAAAATTAAAGACGCTGCCAACATCGATTTGAATTTAACTTATGGACAGGTTACGTTTACCATTCCACAAATCACTGCTGCAGGAGCAACAACCTTAGGCGAATCTAATGTTCGTTTTGACATTGACAGTCTAATCAAAAACACCAATTCGGCACTTACCATGGCGAATATTAAATCTGTAAAAATCACATCATGTGTGGTGGATATTTTAGATGGTGATGTCAATAATAATTTTTCGGCTTTGTCTTCGGCGAAGGTTTCATTAACATCTAACATCAATTCAACTAAAACAGTAGTGGCTGAAATTCCGAGCAATCCTGATGTAGAAGCCTATTCATTGACCATTCCGGTGAATACAACTATAGAGTTGAAGGATTATTTTAAGGCAACCAATTTTACCTATACCATTGAAGGGGTTGCACGCAAAACAACAAGTAAACCGTTGTCTGCAAAAGCTACCATTAAGTATAAGTTGAACGCAGGGCTGTAAATTCAGCGGAACTTTTCTTTAACGTGAAAAGTAGTGGAATTCTCCGCTGCTATGAGAATTTTATGCCGAGTTTTCTCCTGTAACCTAGATGTGTTATCTCGATAATCAAGCAAGTTTAGACTGATTATAACAATTCAATCTCAAAGCGTTTGTGAAATTCTAGCGCGGAAGTTGGGTTAATTCTTTAGGTTTGCAACTTGCTATGCTGAATAAAATTGATCGTTATATACTGAAAAATTTCCTACTCACCTTTGTGGTGTTGTTGGCCGCGTTTTCAGCGATAGCGATTGTAATTGATTTGACAGAGAAGATTAAAGACTTTGTTGGGAATAAAGTACCCCTCAAGCAGATTTTACTTTATTTCCAAAATTTCTTGCCTTTCATTCTCGCATTACTATTTCCGATTTTCATTTTTGTGGCGGTTATTTTTTTTACATCTAAAATGGCCAATCGTTCTGAAATCATCGCTATTCTCAATAGTGGTATGAGTTTTCGCCGCATGCTTCGACCGTATGTATTTGGCGCCGGTCTGATTTCAATCATATTACTTTTCGCCAATCACTTTATTATTCCGCGAGCTAATAAAAGTCGTTTGAAATTTGAGGAACGCTATTTGTGGGAGCATAGTTACAGCCGCGATGATAATTTTCATATGCGGATAAGTCCTTCTGAATATATCTTCATGCAGAACTATAATCCCGAATCCAAAACAGGTTATCGTTTTAGTTATGAAAAAGTACAAGGCACGCGTATTGTAGAAAAAGTAAATGCCGATCGTTGTCAGTATGATAGTATTGGTAAACAATGGAAGTTGTTTGATGTGGTATCGCGAACAAATCAGGAAATTGGAGAACAATTACAATTGTCGCCGACCCTAACTAAAAAATATAAGTTTGGTCCTGCCGATTTAATTGAGCGACGTGAAGCCAAGCAAATGATGACAACACCGCAACTCAATGCCTATATTAAACGGGAAACCGAAAAAGGGAGTGAGAATTTAAATGAGTATTTTATTGAAAAATATCGACGAACGGCCTCGCCATTTTCTGCGTTTGTTTTGTCGATTATTGGCGCGTGTATTGCCTCGCGTAAGGTGCGCGGCGGCAGTGGCATTCATCTTGCCATTGGACTAATGATTAGCGCGGCCTATATTTTTATGATGCAATTTTCTACCACCTTTGCGATTAAAGGGAATCTTCATCCGTTTGTGGCTGTTTGGATTCCGAATATAGTGTTTAGTTTTATTGCCTTTGGAATTTATCGCAAGTTTTCTCGCTAGTCAACTTAATTCACCTTCAGTATTTTTCCTACTTGTTGTTTCTGGTTCTTAGAAGTTAGGTTGTAAAAATAATTACCAACGGGTAGGGAATTGCAGGATATTTTTTGATGTTGCTGAGTAATTGTTTCCTGCTGTAAACACACACCTTGACTATTAAAAAGTTTCCATTGTAAAGGAAGCATGTTTATATCATCAATAGATAAATTAATATCAGATTGCACTTGCGATGGATACACATTGGCCATATGCGACATTGCATTGAGTGAATAAACACCATTTGGCGTTAGCACTTCCATGTCGTCCACAACAATGTACGTATCCAGCGTGGCACCAAAACCGCCACTGCTACTCACCATCACACGTAGTAAGGTCGTCGATAAATTGGTGTCAGTGACCTTGAAAGGAATGGTGATTTTGGTAAAATTCGAAATGGTATCTGTCAGTAAAGTATCGGCGATCGCGTATTGTAAATTATCGCCATCAGAATCATCAACTGCAAACACAGTTATCTCTGTAGTATCGCCGCCAACAGGGAAGTTTTTGACCCAACAACTCACTTGAGTAGGATTGCTTGTAAATGCCATGCCTCCTGAAATGGTGATTTCTCCGGTGCCCATATCTACACCTAATATACCATTAGTCGCCAATCCCGGAAAAGGTCCTGCCGGGAAAAATGTGCCGATACCAGGTTGGTCTACGGTGGTTACTCTCATCGCGGTAGCAGAACCATTACCCGGCAATTCTTTTTGAATTTGCGACGCATAACCGCTTCCTCCAAACAAGGTGCCATAATATTTGATAAGTGAATCGGAACCATTCCACCCATTCGGACTTGTAAGGCCGGCTGAGTGCAGGTGCCAATTTTCGAAATCAGCAAATACTTGCGCATGGGTTTGCATGCCTAAACAAAGTAAGCCACACAGAATGAGTTGAATTGATTTCATAACTACTTATAGATTTTTTAAACAATCTTGAATAGCGGTGAAGTTCGGTAAATCACCGGCACTCTCTAACACTTCGGCATAACGAATCATACCTTCGGCATCGACTACAAAGGCTGAACGTTTCGAAACCCCTTGCATGTCAAATACAAACGTATCATACAAGCATCCATAGGCGGTTGAAATTTCTTTATTGAAATCAGATAATAATGGGAAGTCTAAATTATTTTCTTTTTTAAAACGATCCAATACAAACAAAGAGTCTACAGAAATTCCGATGATGTCTGCATTCAATGAACTGTATACATTCATATTGTCACGCATGGAACAAAGTTCACTCGTGCACACACCTGTAAAGGCTAATGGAAAAAAAAGAATCACTACATTCTTACCACGATAATCGTGCAGGGCTACTTTATTTTTCTCTGTATTAAACAAAACAAAATCAGGTGCTTGTTGACCAAGTTGAATACTCATGTTGATATAATTTTGACCAAATGTAATGCAGATAATATTATTACCAAAATATTCACACTGTGGTAATGTCAATAGATTATTGTTGCAGAAAAGTTTATTATTGTAAAACATAAATCCTCATGTACATTGACAGAGCAAATTATTAACCTCGAAACGGTAAATCCAATTGAATTTTTTGGTGTTAACAACAACAAATTTGATATCCTCAAACGCAAGTTTCCCTTATTAAAAATATTATCTCGCGGCTCCCTCATCAAGATTACGGGCAAGGCCGAAGACGTGGATATGGCCAAGGAAAAAATTGGACTTATTGTTCAGTACCTTGAAAAAAATGGTCATCTGTCTGAAAATTATTTTTCCCAAATCTTAGGCGATGATGACGGTGCCATCGATGAGAAAATAGTTGAAGATCCTAACAATGACATTATTGTATTTGGTCAAAATGGGAAAGTGATTAAAGCGAAAACGCGCAACCAAAAATTGCTAGTAAATACGACTGAAAAAAATGATATCATTTTTGCAGTTGGGCCTGCCGGTACAGGAAAAACGTATACTGCGGTAGCGTTGGCGGTGCGAGCGTTGAAAAATAAATCGGTGAAGAAAATTATTTTAACGCGCCCTGCTGTAGAAGCCGGTGAATCGCTGGGTTTTTTGCCGGGTGATTTAAAAGAAAAAATTGACCCTTATTTACGTCCTTTATACGATGCCTTAGATGATATGATTCCGGCCGATAAATTAAATTATTATATGACGAATCGCATTATTGAAATTGCGCCTTTAGCCTATATGCGGGGACGTACGCTGGATAATGCATTTATCATTTTAGATGAAGCCCAGAATACTACAGAGTTACAAATTAAAATGTTTTTGACGCGTATTGGGCCTTCGGCAAAAGCTATCATTACCGGTGATATGACACAAATTGATTTACCTAAAAATCAACAAAGTGGACTCGGTAAAGCGATTCATATTTTACGAAACATACAAGGCATTTCTCATATCGAATTGGATGGTGAAGATGTGGTACGACATCGTTTGGTGAAGGAAATTATTAAAGCGTATGACCGAGCAAATAATCCTCCGGCCGAAGCAGAACCTAAGATTGAAAAAAAGTGAGTAGACGGTTGAGTGTTTTGAGTTTTTGTTTGCTTGTTTTCTGTGCGTGTCAACGATCGCAACCACATTATATTGCAAGTCCGGCTGAGCGACAACAAGATAGTTTGCGTCATCTTAAAGCGGCTGCATTAGGGGATAGTGCGCAACAATTTTTACAAGATGGATGCATCATACTGCGCCGAGGGAATGATGCTATTAGCGGTATGTTTGCTCAATTGAATACGCACAATCAAACTTTTTCGCATTGCGGCATTGTATTTAAAGAGAACAATCATTGGATGGTTTTCCATTCGATAGGTGGTGAAGATAATCCGGATGCCAAACTTCGTCGAGAGACGTTTGAGCAATTTATTAGTCTAGACCACAATCAAGCCTTTGGTATTTGTCGCTACCCGGTTGCCGATACAACGGTTCAAGACTTGCAGCAAATTGTTCATCAATTTTATCAACAGCATATACCGTTTGATATGAGTTTTGATTTAAAAACAAATGAACGGTTCTATTGTGCGGAGATGGTTTATAAAGCGTTTCAACAAGCCCTTCACGAAGATCATTTCTTTGAAACCACGAAGTTGGGTGGCTTTGAATATGTGTCGACGGATAATTTATTTGTACATCCGAAAGCACAATTACAATGTCATGTCGAGTATCCTTGACATGATGCGCAATGACTAGGGCTTGTAAGTTTTTGTTAATAAGCAATGGC